>Ga0105152_10000113_pt1 | contig 18769 bp, 7 predicted proteins | sample LakBais05cmmetaG_FD_81534 | JGI IMG/M metagenome (GOLD analysis project Ga0105152, IMG submission 81534) | Lake sediment microbial communities from Lake Baikal, Russia to study Microbial Dark Matter (Phase II) - Lake Baikal sediment 0-5 cm | ecosystem: Environmental > Aquatic > Freshwater > Lake...
TGCCAGAGTGACCTCCCTCTGCGTATCCACGCGTCAACAAAGTCCGGCTGGATCTCGGTCATTGCACGGTACGTTTCGGCAGCGTCATTATACATACCGAGTTCATCCAGCGCGCTGCCTTTGGTAAAGTAGACGATTGCAAATGCCGGGTCGAGTGCGAGTGCATGGTCATAGGACTCAATTGCCTTGTCAAACCGCTTGAGGTCGGCGAGTGCCATTCCTTTCCGGGTCCACGCCACCGCGTTTTCCGGCGCGATCTCCAGCGCCTTCTCATACGCGTGGAGGGCATCACCGGATTTACCGGTATCATAATAGGCGTTGCCCTTTCCAACATATGCATCCGCATATGTCCGGTCGTGTTCGAGCGCACGGTCAAACGCCTCAATTGCATCGCGGAACAATCCGAGTTCAGCAAGGGAAATCCCTTTATGGCTGAATGCTGCGGTGTAGGCATGATCGAGTTCGAGCGCACGATCGTATGACTGGATTGCATCCTGGTGCAGTTCAAGCGCTGCTAATGCAACTCCTTTGAAATAATGCGCCTCAGCCGATTGACGGTTGATCTGGAGAGCACGGTCGTAGGATCGGATGGCGTCGTCAAATCGTTCCTGTTCAAAGTAAGCCCGCCCTTTCATAAAGTGACCCGGATAGCAGTCGGGTTTTACTTCCAGCGCCTGATCAAATGCATCGATTGCATCATCGTACGCCCCCACCGCAAACAGCGCCTTCCCCTTCTCAAAAATTGCTTCAGCAAAAGCCGGGTGAGCCGCAAGAGCATGGTCAAATACGGCGATAGCGTCATCGTACGCGCCGCTCAGAGCAAGCGCCCTCCCCTTTTCATAGAGTCCTTCGGGGAACCCAGGTTGTATAGCGAGAGCAGCATCGAATGCCGCAATCGCATCCTCCAAACGACGGAGCTTCACAAGAACGATCCCCTTGTGGTAGAGTGCCGCAGGGAATGAATTATTGAGCGCGATTGCATGATCATAGGCGTCATAGGCGTCATCAAACCTGCTGCTGCGCTCGAGCGCGAGCCCTTTATAGTAATGGGCATCAGCGCTGTCTGGTTTGCGGGATAGTACCTGATCGCAGGATTCAATTGCCTCATCATACCGGCCCAGATGGGCAAGTGCAATCCCCTTTTGCTGGTACGCAAGAGTGCATGAAGGATCGATTGCGATCGCATGATCGAATGCATTAATCGCATCGTCATATCGCGCGAGACTAGTTTGGGCAATACCCTTGTACAGGAAAGCCTCTGAAAATTTTTCCTTTGTTCCAATCGCGCGGTCATAGGCAGTGATCGCTTCCTGGTACATGGACAGGCCTGACAGTGCCCTGCCCTTGTAGTAGGATGCTTCGGCACAGTCCGGTTTCTGGACTAATGCTGCATCCAGATTTTTCATTGCATCCTGGAACCTGCCCAAGTGGAGGAACGAAACGCCGCGGTGGTAATATGCACCGGCATCTTTGGTGTCGATGCCAAGTGCTTTGTCATAGCATGTAATCGCTTCGGAATTGTTGCCGAGCCTGACGAGAGCGATCCCTTTTGCTGTCCAGAGCGAAGCGAGGTTGGGACGGATCCTGAGTGCAAGACCCAGACAGGTGATTGCTTCCTCGTAGTCTCCGAGATGAGTAAGTGCTCTTCCTTTACGTTCGAGCGCCTCGATGAAATCAGGCTGGATCACAAGGGCATTATCATATGACGCGACAGCTTCGCGGAACATACCAATGCTGGAGAGTGCCAGTCCTTTGTTATAGAATGCCTGTGCGTAATTTGGACGGATCTCAAGCGCCTTGTTGAAGGCTTCAATCGCATCCTCATAATTTGCAAGGGAAAAAAGGGCAGTCCCTTTCTGGAGCCAGGCCTCAGAGTTTGACGGATCGAGTTCAAGCGCCTTGACAAAGGATTCAATAGCATCGTTGTTCTTCCCAAGCGTTGAAAGTACCTTCCCGCGATTGATCCATGTATCAATAGAACGCGGCATCATGCCAAGCGCGCTCTCGAAAGCTTCGATCGCATCCAGGTGCCTACCGGTAGCGGCAAGTGAAAGTCCCCGATGGTATCGGGCATCGGCATTTTCGGAATCGAGATCCAGTGTCCGGTTGAACGCAACGATCGCGTCCTCATGTCTGCCAAGTGACTGAAGCGCGATTCCCTTGTGGAAGGTGACATCAGCCCGGCTCTTCTCTAATGCAATTGCACGGTCGTACGTCTTGATAGCCTCGCGGAACATGCCCATTTCCGATAGCGCCCTGCCTTTATCGAAATAAGCATCCGCAAACCCGTGATCGGCATCGAGTGCACGGTCAAACGCCTTCACTGCCTCCTGGTACTGACCAAGCCGCAGGAGCGCGGCCCCCTTCTGGTGGAGCGATGGTGCGTGAGCTGGTTCTATCCTTAGTGCATCGTTATAGGCAATCACGGCATCTTCATCGTGACCAAGCCTGGTAAACGACTGGGCGCGGTGGTAGAGTGCATCAAAATACCCTTCTTTTATGCTGGCTGCATGTTCGAACGCCGTGATAGCATCTTCGTACTTTTTGAGGCGGGAAAGTGCGATCCCCTTCTCATACCATGCATCAGAATTTTCCGGCGTGATGGCAAGGAGGCGGTCAAATAGACTGACAGCGTCTTGATAGCGGCGAAGTGCAACGTATGTTGTACCGAGATGATAAAGCGCCTCAATGTGTTCAGGATCGATTTCGATTGCGCGAGAAAATGCTTTGATGGCGTCATCATATTTGCCGGTGTAGAGTAATACTAACCCTTTTTCATAGAATACTGCGGCATTACCGGTGAGGTGGTCGACTGCGTGCGCATAGGCATTGACCGCATTGTCATAGCGATCCAGTGCGGTGTATGCACGTCCTTTCTCAAGAAATGCTTCGCCATAGTCCGGTTTATGACTGGTCGCAGCATCGAACGATACAATGGCATCTTCAAACTTTCCGAACCGGGCAAGAGTACGCGCCCGTTCGTAATGTATGGTTGCATTAGCAGGTTCGAGTTCAAGGGAGCGATCAAATGCCTCAACCGCAGCTGCATACTGCTCAAGGGCTTTAAGAGAAAGCCCCTTAAAGAAATAAGGTTCGGCCTGATCAGGTTCAAGCGAGGAGGCATGTTCAAATAAAGGAACAGCTTCTTCGTGGTGTTCTAATCGTGCAAGGGATTTTCCTTTTTCAAGAATTGCAGGGATATGGTCGGGTTGGAGCGCCAGAGCGTTGTCAAAAAACCTGATTGCCTCCGCGTCACGACCCATGCGGGTGAGAGCTGATCCGCCACAATAGAGGGCATCAACATGTCTAGAATCGAGCAGGTGCACTTTTTCGAATGCTGCAACGGCATCCCCATCCCTCCCCAACCGGACACATGCCAACCCCTTCTGATACCATGCCTCAGGAGAAGATGGAACGAGTGAGAGTGTTGCTTCAAACACGGCAAGCGCCTCCTCATGCTTCCCAAGATGCCCCAGCGCTACCCCCTTGGCGAGAAGCGCCTCTGCAAAGCCGCTGTCGAGCGACAGTGCGCGGTCGAATGCACTGACCGCGTCCTCGTACTTTTCAAGTGCCACCAGTGCATTCCCAAGTTCATAATGCGTATCTTTGTGGTGCTCATCAATACTCACCGCCCGAGAGAATTCGAGAATTGCGTCGCCGAACCTGCCGGATTTTGCCAGTGCACTCCCCATCTGTTCATGCGCAATATAGGATTCCGGATCCTGATCTATAGTGACGTCAAATTCCCTGATCGCTTCATCGTAACGCCCAAGAGCGGCGAGTGCAAGACCCTTGCCAAGGTGTGCCTTGGTGAATGTACTGTCATGTTCAATCGTTTGATTAAATGCTGCGATCGCTGCCTCGTGCTCATGCAGATCGAAGAGTACAACACCTTTCTGGTAGCTTGTTTTAACAGAAGCAGGGTTGATGACCAGTGCTTCATCGAATGCTGCAACGGCATCGCGCTTCCGGTCCATATGGAGGAGAGAAATTCCTTTGTAGTGGTATGCATCAGCAAATTTGGGATCAATAATTATCATTTCATTGAATGCAGCGACTGCTTCAGGGTGCCTGCCGAGAAGAATAAGGGTAAGTCCTTTATCATAGTACGCGTTTGTATAGTTCGGGTTGATGGCAATCGCACGGTCGTATGCCGCAACCGCTTCATCATAATTCCCAAGCTCTGAGAGAGCAAATGCAAGGTCGCACCAACCATTTGCATACCGGGGTTTAAGTTGTAGTGCGGTGTGCAACATCTCCACAGCAGGTGCGTACTGTGCAGTGCTTGCAAGGGCTGCACCTTTCCTGAACCAGGCCATGGCGCATGCAGGGTCAAGCGCAATCACCTGGTCGTAACACCGGAGAGCTTCTGTCATATTGCCCAGTTCCCCGAAAGCTTTTCCTTTCAGGTACCATGCTGAACTGTTCTCCGGTTGTAGGGCTATCGCTCTGTCAAACGATTCCAGTGACTTTTCATGTCTGCCGAGTTCGAGGTACATGCAGCCGTGGAGTACCCAGACCTGTGCATCGTTGTTTTCAAGAGCAAGTGATGCATCAATCGCTAAAAGCGCATCTTCATATCGTCCGAGCTTTGCAAGTGCCCTGCCTTTACTGAACAGCAGCTGAGCATTTCCGGGCATATGTTCCAGTGCACGGTCGAACGCAGAACATGCATCCTCATATTTCCCAAGGTTCAGGTATGAAAGACCGGCGTGGTAGTGCACCTCATTGAGCACGGGATCAAGGGACAGGGCGTCGTTGAATGATGCGATCGCCTTTTCGTGCCTCCCAAACGAGGCAAGAGATAGCCCGCGGTGGTAATATGAGGGGGCATGGTCAGGCATAATGCCGAGCACGTACTCGAATACCTTGACTGCATCCTTATGGCGGTTGAGTTGCGCAAGTGCGCAGCCTTTAGAAAACGCTGCATCGGTAAAGGAGGGCGTGATCGTGAGTGCATTATCGAATGCCCCCAATGCGTCTTCATACCGTCCAAGGGCAAATAATGCCGACCCTTTGCCGAACACCGCTCGTGCACAGGTGGGATCAAGTGCATGTGCCCGTTCAAATGCTGCGATCGCATCGTCAAACTGGTTCAGGTGCGATAAGGATTCACCCAGAATAAATAAAACCGGTGCCTGATCCGGTTTGAGAACGCTAGAGCGTTCGAGCACGGTGACTGAATCTTGATACTTTCCGAGGGTATGGAGAGATATACCCTTACGGTACAATGCCTCCGAATCTTTTGGGTTCTGGCTAAGGGCGACATCGAATGCCGCAATCGCATCCTCATGCCGGCTGAGATGTGCTAGGGCAAACCCCTTTTGATATGCACACCCGATTATCGCAGGGGACTGTTCCAGAACAAGATCACAGGCAAGGACTGCCTCTTCGTACTGGCCAAGCGTATTAAGCACGATCCCTTTCTGATACCATGCCGGACGACAGGAACGATCAAGTGAGATTACAGTATTGAACGCGACAAGTGCCTCATCATGGCGGCCGAGCTGATCCAGACAGGTGCCCTTGCAGTACCATGCCTCTTTGTGTCCTTCATCAACACCAAGCATGCGGTCAAACATCCCGAGCGCTTCATTGAACCGTTTAATTCTCAGGTATGCTTTTCCGCGATAATGGAGGGAGAGGGAATGGGCCGGTTCACGCTTGAGCGCTTTGCCAAATGACTCGATCGCTTCTTTAAAGCGCTGCAAACGGTAAAGCGAGTAACCTTTGCATGCCCAGAGCAGGGCTGGGGAATTATCCTGCTCCAGTGCGCGATCAAAGGCGATTACCGCATCTTCAAACCTTCCCGTCTGGATAAGGGCTCTGCCTTTCGTTGTGTGTGCATAAATATTCTCCGGTTCAAGAGCAATTGCCTGATCACATGCATCGATTACGTCCTCAAACCTGCGGAGCAGGTATAATGCTTCACCTTCGTCGATGAGGAACCTGACATCTGAGGAGTTGAGGTAAATTGCCTGATTGTACGCTGTAACGGCATCGTCATACCGTTCACTGTGAGCGAGAGCCAACCCTTTTTCATAATAGGCAAGGGCATGATTTGGATCAAGGGCAAGACTCTGGTCAAACGAGAGAATCGCGTTGTCGTAGTGTCCCAGGGCAGACAGGCTCCTGCCTTTCTCAAAATGGGTTGATGCATTCACCGGATCAATAGCAAGCGCGCGGTTAAATGCTGCCAATGCCTCGTCATGGTGCCCGAGCAATGCAAGTGTCCTGCCTTTCTGGAGCCATGCAGGGGAGTTCTCCGGGACAAGCGCAAGGACATAATCAAAGGCATCATTTGCATGCCCGTATTTTTTTTGTGCAATAAGGGCAAGACCCTTGTCGAAGGATGCCTGCGTAAAATTCGGATCGATTGCCAGTGCACTGTCAAATGCGCTGACCGCTTCCGAAAACCTTGACAGGCGCATGAGGACGGTTCCCATCTCGTAAAGCGCGCTCGTGTAATTCGGGTTCAGGAGAATTGCCCGATCATAGGACTGCAGTGCTTCCTCATCGTTGCCCATCTCTTCAAGGACGGTGCCGCGGTCGTACCATGCATGCGCCATATGCGGGTTTTTCGTAATCGCGCTGTCAAAGGCATCGACAGCTTCCTGATATCTGTCCAGGTGGGCAAGTGCGATCCCCTTTGCATAGAGTGCGTAGGCATCATCAGGCATGCGTGCAATTGCATGATCGAGCACTGCAATCGCATCGCTGTATTCACCGATCTCGGAAAGCACAGTCCCCTTGTGGTAATATGCCTGTACGCAGTCCGGATCGAGCGCCAGTGCCTCGTCAAATGCAGCGATAGCATCGTGGTACCTGTCCATCAGTGCGAGCGCCCGCGCCCTGCAGTACAGGGCACGGCTGTCCTGAGGTGCGCGGGTGAGCGTGGCATCAAATGCCTGTATGGATTCATCGTACCTGTCCATGCGGAGAAGTATCCGTCCTCTCTGGAATGAAAATTCAGCATTTCCCGGATCGATCCGGAGCGCAGCATCGAACATGGAGACCGCGTCGAGGGGTTGTCCGACGTCTGCAAGCGACATTCCTTTGTGGTAGAGCGTGTCAGCATTTTCCGGATCAATTGCCAGTGACGCATCGAATGCTTCCAGTGCGGCAGTGTGGTCGCTGCAGTTCGCTAGTGCAACCCCCTTATGGAAGGCAGCGGCGGCATCGTTGGGGTTGATCTCAAGTGCAATGTTAAATGCGAGCACTGCTTCCGCGTGCATACCGATCTGGGCAAGTGCGATACCTTTGTAGAAGAATGCGGGTACGTAGTTGGGAATGAATTTAAGCACCTGGTCAAACGATGCGATTGCATCAAGGTGCCTGTTGAGGTTGATCTGGGCAATCCCCCGATCATAGTATGCCTGCGGGTTTGCATCATCGTACTGAAGGGAAGTATCGAATGCCTCGACAGCTTCTTCGAACCTCCCTGTTGCAGCAAGGGCGGTACCTTTACGGTACCATGCCTGTGCATATGCCGGGTTGAGGGCAATCGCTTGTTCAAATGCAGCGAGTGAATCATCATAGCGCCCCAGTTCATTGAGGGCAAGCCCCTTCTGGAACGCAGCATCCGCCATCTGGGGGTCAATCTCCAGCGCCCGGTCGAAGGTTTCGACAGCATCATTGAACAATCCGAGGGCTGCAAGTTCCAGTCCTCTGTGATACGCCGCAGGTGCATATTTTGGGATCAGCGCAATAGTTCTTCCAAATGCATCGACCGCGCCCTGATGATTGCCTGTGCTGGCGAGCGCTATGCCACGGTGGAAGTGCGCGAGGGCAAGGTGCGGATCGAGTTCGATAGCATGGTCGAACGCGGGAATTGCTTCGTCGAAACGTTCAAGGGCGGACAGTGCTATGCCCTTATGGTAGAATGCATCGGTATAATGCGAGTCCAATTCGAGCGCACGGTCATACGAGTCGAGTGCCTCCAAATAGTGTCCAAGATCGAAGAGTGTTCGCCCTTTCTGGTAATACGCGTGGAAGTTATTCGGGTTATCTGAAAGGACACGGTCGAACTCAAGGATGGCATCATTCAACCGCCCCATGTGATACAGCGCAATGCCCATCCGCATCCGAGCATCGTTGTATTTCGGCTTGAGTGCAAGTGTGCGTTCGAATGCATCGATTGCATCATTATACCGCCCGAGTTCTGAAAAAACCCTGCCGCGGTGATAATATGCAAGTGGATTCTCCGGATCGTAAACAAGTGTCCGCTCAAATGTTGCAAGGGATTCTTCGTATCTCTGGACTTTTGAAAGTGCTATACCCTTGTATAAATATCCCTGTGCATTGCTCGTGTCTTTGGCAAGGTTAGTGTCGAACGCATCGATCGCTTCGGCATACCGCCCGAGTTTCAAGAAGGAAAAACCGCGGAAATAGTGGACGTCCGTGTATGCAGGCTCAATGTCGAGCGCGCGGCTGAACACGTCGAGGGCATCCTGGTATCTCCCTTTCTCAATAAGTGATCTCCCTTTGAAATACCAGGCCTGTGCAAATGACGGTTTCAGCTGAATGGTCCGGTCAAATGCAGAGATTGCGTCCTCATTACGGCCGGTTTGTGCGAGTACGATACCCCGATGCAAATGCGCATCCGCATACTCCGGTTCGATCTCTAAAAGAAGGTCATAGACCGTGATCGCTTCATTGTCGCGATTGATCTTTTCAAGTGCAAGCCCTTTGTGATAGTATGCATCAATACTCCGCTGGTCAAGAGCAATTGCATTATCCAACGCGTCGATTGAATCCTGGTATCTTCCCAGATCATAGAATGATTTTCCTTTCCGTATCCAGCCCGATACCTGTTCCGGGTTGATATTCAGGGACTTCTGGTACGAGGTGATGGCTTCTTTGGTTTTTCCCAGTTCATTAAGCACATCTCCCCGGCTCATCCAGACATTGGCGAGTGAGGAATTGAGATCGAGCGCCTTATTATAAGCGCCCAGAGCATCCTGCAACCGGCCTATATCATAGAGTGCTTGACCCTTCCTTGTCCAGCCATCTGGACGGGTAGGATCGACTTCAAGCGCTTTGGTATAGGCATTCAGGGCGTCCTGTTTCCTCCCCATCTCATATGAGGCGTTTCCTTTCTGCATCCATGCATCAATCAGGAGGGGATTGAGCGAAAGAACCCGGTCAAATGTTTCGGCAGCCTCGGTAAAACGGGATAACTTCAAGAGGGAATTGCCGCGGTACATCAGCGCTTCGACTGAAGACGGGGTTGATGCAAGACTCTTATCAAGGATCCGGATCGATTCATCAAAACGCTGAAGCTGGTAAAGCGCTATTCCCATGTACATCCAGGCGTCCGAAAGGGACGAATCCATATCAGATGCTTTGGTGAATGCAGCGATCGCCTCTTCGTATCTCTTTGCCTGCAGGAACGCTACGCCTTTATAATAATACACCATCGCGTTTTCCGGATCGAGTTCAAGAGCATGGTCAAATGCCGACACTGCCTCATCATAGTGCCCGCACTGGATATGGGCAATCCCCTGATAATAGTGGGCACTTGCATTGCCGGGTGAAAGGGATAGCGTGCGCTCAAATGCCCGTATAGCCTCTTCATACCGCTCACGCCCTGCCAGAGCGATGCCGAGGTAAAGATAACCCGGCGCGTTCTTCGGATCGAGCGCAAGAGCGCTATCGAACGCCGTTATCGCCTCGTCATATCGTTCCTTCTGCGCAAGTGCGACCCCTTTCTGGTAATGCGCACGGGCATGGTCCGGCTTGATCTCCAGCACCTTGTCATAGGCAACCACGGACTCGAGGTGCCGGTTGAGATGAGATAGTGCATCTCCTTTCTCAAAATAGGCGCGGGCACACCTCCGATCATTCTCAATCGCTTTATCAAATGCCCTGATTGCTTCGTCAAACCGCTCAAGCCGGGATAAAGCGATCCCCTTATAACACCACACCAGAGCATCGTTTGGAGCGAGTTCAAGAGAGCGGTTGAATCCATCGATTGCCTCATCAAACCTGCAGAGACTCACCAGCGAAATTCCCCTGCGGATGAGCGCTTCTTTAATCGAGGGGTTGATCCGTATGGATGTGTCAAACGCGGCGATCGCCTCATCATGCAGACCCTGATCCGCAAGTGCAATTCCCTTATACATCCAGCCATCAGTCAGGGCGGGATTTTGTTCGAGCGCGGCGTTAAGAACCAAAACAGCTTCGCGGGACTGCCCGAGTTTTGTAAGAGCAATCCCTTTTTCATAGAGTGCAGCAAGCAGTTCAGGGGTGGTTGCAAGAAGCGCATCAAATGTCGCGACAGCATCGGAATATCTCTCCATGCGCATGAGTGTCGTGCCTTTATTGATCAACGCTTGCGTGTACGCTGGATCGATCTCAAGGGTCCTGTCAAATGCCCGGACCGCTTCATCATACTGTTCCAAGAGGAGGAGTGCACACCCACGGTTAAACTGGGCATTGACATAGTTTTCGTTGAGGGATAATGCCGCGTCAAAAGCATCGATAGCATCGCGGTACCGATCGAGTTTGACCAGCGCCATCCCCCTGTCGTAGTATGCCTGCGCGAAACCGGGCTTAATCTCAACGCTTTTATCAAAGGCGTTGATCGCATCCTGATACCTGCCCAGTTTTGCAAGAATCATCCCTTTCTGATGGTAGGCAGGGGCGTAGTCCGGTTTGATTGCAACAGTCCGATCGAATTCATGGATTGCGTCTTCATTTTTACCAAGCCGCGCAAGGGCAAACCCCTTGTGGTAGACTGCAAGGGCAAACGAAGGGTTAATGCGGACTGCCCGATCAAATGCAGCTATTGCATCGGCAAAACGTCCAAGACCAGTATAACAGACGCCCTGATGGTAGGCGGCAGCCGCACAACCGGTATCCTGGGTAATCGCATTCTCGAACGCATCGATCGCCTCCCTGTGTCTGCCAAGTTTGGTAAGTGCAATACCCTTCAGGTACAATGCACGGGCATCAGTGGTTTTTATCCTGAGAGTCCGGTTAAGGGCTTCGAGTGCGTCATCATACCGATGGATATGGATGCTTGTTGCACCTTTCTGGAACGCAATTTCCGGATTATCGGGATCAAACGAAAGCGCGCGATCAAAATCCTGCGCGGCTTCGCTGAATTTTTTTAAATTCCGATAGGCAATACCGCGCTGAAAGTACGCCTGGGCGTTTGCAGGACTAAGCTCCGCTGCTTTCGAGAGCGCGGCAATAGCATCATCATACTTGAAAAGATCATTTGCAGAGATACCTTTGTACAACCAGGCATCCGCTATAAGGGGTGTCTTTGAAAGAGCGCGATCGAATGCGAGTATTGCATCCTTCGGTTGCCCTGTTTTGAAGAGGGCAATCCCCCAGATGACCCAGACATCCGGATTATCGGGTTCCTTGTCAAGAAACCGTTTTGCAGCGTCGGCTGCTTCTGCATATCGCTCCTGTTTTGTAAAAATGAAACTTTTAAAATACCAGACCCAGATATCTGATGGGTCGAGCGCGAGCGCCCGTTCAAAAGCTGTCAGTGCATCATCAAATTTGCCGATCTCGTACAATGAAATTCCTTTATTGTAGAACGCTTTAGCATAGGTTGGGATGAGATCTATCGCTCGTTCGTAAGCGATGATTGCCTCGTGATGTCTTCCGAGATCGGCGAGTGCGATACCTTTGTTATAATGTACCTTGGCATGGCGGGGATCGACAGTCAGTGCATGATCATATGCAGAGATTGCATCCTTAAACCTTCCCAGTTCATAGAGGGAAATACCCTTGAGAATCCATGCCTCGGCATTGTCAAACTTGATTGAAAGCAGCCGCTCACATGCCTCCAGTGCCTCTTCTTTCCGTCCCAGCTGCGCGAGCGTGGCAGCTTTGTTGTACCATGCATGAATATCCGAAGGATCGGTGCGGATTGCCTGTTCGTATGAGGCAATTGCCTCGTCATACCGGCCAAGGTCATACAGTGCAATACCTTTGAAATAGTTCGCTTTCGCAAACTTCGGGAATGCGTCGAGCGCTTTATCGAAGGTAATAATCGCCTCAGCATACCTCGCAAGGTCGTAGAGTTCGATACCCTGACGCAACAGCTGTTCTGCATCAGTCCTGCTCATGAACCGGTACCCCCTTCACGGTTTATTGTTGACATGTTCGTCTGCTGTACGCGCATCTGGTGTACGCGCAATATATGTTTATACACATTTCCCAAAAACGGTTATACCCTTTCTGGTATTGTATGGTACTTCCGGCATTGAAGAATAATATTCTTATATTCGCACTCGATGCCCTGTTAGCACAATGAAAGAATAATGATTGATTTTGTTCACATCCCCATCTTGCGGTAGTCATACAAACCGGTGGTGGCACAACATACAGACGTGATAATGATAATCACCGAAACATTGCTGATAAAATACTGGGCGATCGCACCCGTGCATACCAGCATCCAGACAATGATAATGCCGCGCCCTGATTTAATGCTGACCATGTTTCTGGGATCCCGAATTATTCAGTTACTGATATAGGATTTTTGTGTTATTTGATATAACTATGTCATGAAAAATGGGTAATTGATGACGAGATATCAATGACGATGAGTAAAAGAGCCTCAGGCGGGAATTGAACCCGCGACCTCTTCCTTACCAAGGAAGCGCGATACCGCTATGCCACTGAGGCAACATGGTAAGATACCCCCCAACCCCAACCACCCTTCCCAAGGATGCGTTCTGCAAGCTGAGCTATTGAAACGGGTTGCCTAGATACGTTGGGGCTCATCACTATAAAACATTGCGGAATAATTGAAAAAAGCAGTCAATTTGGCGCTGATTTTCTCTATTTATCCTCATCCTGCACGCGGTTTTAAAATTTTTTTAGTGTTTCAATGCTCTGGACCACCCCATCAAATGTCGCGACTTCGATGATCGGGGTTATGCCGCGGCGGTTCACGACATTCATCACACCGGGAAAATCAATCGTTCCACCGCCAACCGGGGAATGGGTATCCTCCTTGCCGTCATTATCGTGAAGGTGAAAATGACCGGCAGGATGTTTCAGGAATTCATCTAGGCAGTTGTTCTGGTGTGCATGGCCTACATCCAGAGCGAACGGAACGTTGCCGCACAGGGAAAGTTCGTCCGGCGTCTTTAACAGGAAGTAATCCCAGTTTCCCATATTTTCAACAAAGAACGTGATACCGAATTCCTGTGCAACGTGTGAGAGTTCAGCAAGCGAGCGACGGCACTGTTGTTCTGCTCTTTCCCGCTCCTCGACCCATGCAAAATACCCCGGGTGCACAACAACACTTGCATTTACTTCGCCGGCAATCGCAAAGCACTGCGTCATCACCTCAACGCTTGCCTGCCGTATCGGTTCGAGCAGACTTGCGAGGTTTGTGCCACGGCTTGGCGCGTGGAGTGTAAAGCGTGCCGTATAGCTCTTTAGGAGCTCGGCGTTCTCAAGATAATGCATGCCTTCATCCATCACTTCAACAACATCCGTGATGGCGATGATCCGTTCAAGTGCCGTTGAGAGAGGCAGGTCGTGGAGGCAGAACGTGGAGACGCCGAACATGATGAATGGTTTTATATGGGGGGAAAAAAGTCTTTTGATGGACAGGATGCACCCTTATTTTCTCATCCTGACATCCATCTGCGGGAAGGGGATCTCGATCCCTTCGGTCGCGAAGCGTTCGGCTATCTGTGAATTGACTGCATCCATGACTTCACCGGGCAGGTTATATGCCTTTGCCCATACATAGAGTACGAACTTCAGACCAAAATCTCCGAATTCTAAGAAAAATACTTTTGGTGAGGGATCGTCAAGCAGGTACTCCGTTTTATAAATGACATCACGTGCAATTTCAAGAAGGATTCGCTTGACGGTTTTCACATCGCTGCCATTTACTACGGAAACGGGGATAGTGATGCGGAGTTTCTGGTCTGGCATTGCATAATTTACAATACCGTTTGTCGTGATCTTGTTATTTGGTATGGTAACAATCTGGTAGTCCAGCGTTTTGATACGCGTGCTCCGCGGACCGATGCTGACCACATCCCCGACATAGGTATCGATTTTGATCCGGTCGTTTACCTTGAAGGGCTTGTCGACCGTCATAATTGCCCCGCCAAAAAAGTTGGAGATGATATCATGGGCAGCGAGTGCAATGGCGAGACCGGCGATACCTGCACCAGCCAAAAACGGGGTAATATCAATTTTGAAGGTATAGAGGATCAGGATGATGGCTACAAACCAGATCACGTATTTCGCCACAAGCTCAAGGAGTTCAATCAGGCGGTCGTCCCAGTCGTTTTCTGATTTTTGAACGATTGCATGGCCATAGATCAGGATTACGTCATGCAGGAACGACGAGATGACCCAGGCGCCGATGATGATGTAGAACGAATTGATGAACCGGTCGTCAATCACCCACTGGTACTGTACCGGGACGATCCCGTAATATTTGAGGGCGGTATAGAAGGAGACCGCAATGATTGTCACCTGGAGCAGTTTTCCAATCGCAGCGATGATGATGTCATCCAACCGGGTATCTGTCGTGTCTGCTTGTGATTTTAAACAGCTGACAATAAAACGGGCGATCATGGTGAGCAGGAATCCGAACAGGATTGTCACTGCCGCGTAAAAGTACCCTATCCTCATATACATACAACTTAAGTGATGCTGCGGTAAATAACTATAAGATTTCATGGCAGCGGAAACGGCGATAGCAGCGACGCTGAGAAGCCTTGTCAATCGCAACCTGGCATTCATGCATATCTGCGGAACCCACGAGTCAGCAATTGCACGGGCAGGGCTCCGTTCTATTCTTCCAGAACAGCTTAAAATCGTGATGGGCCCGGGATGCCCGGTCTGCATTACGCCACAGGGAGAGATCGATGCGGCAATCGAGATTGTCGAGAAAGGCTGCATTGTCGCTACCTACGGCGACCTGCTCCGCGTTCCGGGAACGAAGGGATCGCTTGAGTCCTGCGGCGGCGATGTGCGGGTGGTGCAGGGGGTTCACAAAGCAGTCGAGATCGCACAGAAGACAACAAAAGAGGTTGTTTTTATTTCAGTCGGATTCGAAACGACCGCGCCCACCGTTGCTGCTACCCTGCTCACCCGCCCTCCAGACAACTTCTCCATACTCTCCTGCCACCGGATTGTACCACCCGCCATGAAATGGCTGCTCGAACAGGGTGAGGCAAAACTGGACGGTTTTATGTTGCCCGGGCATGTCTGCACCATCACGGGGTATGCAGAGTACGAGCAATTTGCGGTGCCCCAGGTGGTTGCCGGATTCGAACCGGAGGACATCCTGCTCGGGCTCGTCATGCTGGCACGGCAGGTGCGGGAAGGCACACACCGTGTGGACAATGCATACCCGCGTGCGGTTTCTCGTGAGGGCAATACAAAAGCAAAAAAAGTGATGTATGAGGTTTTTGAGCTTTCTGATGTCGAGTGGCGAGGGTTTCCGGTGATAAAGGGATCAGGGCTCCGGCTCAAAAAGGAGTTTGAGCAGTATGATGCGCAGAAGAAGTTTGACATCGTCTTCCGGCACGTTGGAAAACATTCTGCCTGTATCTGCGACCGGGTGCTCCGCGGGATCGCCCAACCGTCGGACTGTAAACTCTTTAACAAGGTCTGCAACCCGCGGACACCGGTTGGTCCCTGCATGGTGAGCCACGAGGGGGCCTGCAAGATCTGGCACCTCTATCATATAAAAAAGACCTGAAGGTTCATTCCCTCAATTCTTGACTATTATCTGATGAGGTAGTCTGTCCGGTCAGTGACCTCTGCACTGCAATCGTTATTTTTTCCCTCAGCCCCGTAATACTCCTGACATCCCGGAGCTCGTCAAGATTATCGATGAGGAATTCTCCTGCTGGGTTTACACCGATATTTCTTAAAAAGGCGTTGACAACTTTTTTGACACATGAAAAATGTGATGAGCCCGTTCTTCCAGCTACAGAAACGATCAGTCCTTTTTTATGTCCCGCTGAATCTCCGGTCATTGTCAGTTCAGCATGATACGCCTGGCAGCGGTCGATAACAAGTTTCAGTCCACCGGGAACAGAATTGGTATAAACAGGGGAACATACGACAAGAAGGGATGCGTACCGTATGGAGTTGATGATATCCCTCATATCGTCATCAAACGTGCAGGTACCGGTATTATAACACTGGTAGCACCCGATGCAGGATTTGATGTTAAGATCGTGGGGATAGATGACCTGGGCCTTTTTATGAATTTCCCACGCAGCATCCGCTACCCACCCGGCGAGGATGCTGCAATTACCATCAGCCCGTGGACTACCCTGAAGAATCACCACATCCGCAACGGGTGTGAACGGTACGGTCTCTTTTCTCGATGCATGAGCGGTGAGGAACTCCCGGGGGGCAGCCATGAGCTGCTGTTCCCATTCGCCAGCTCGATCCATAGCGATCATCTCTGCATCAAAGGACACAGTCGGGGAATATTCATACGAGTTCGTGCGGAAGATGGCCAGCGCCCGTGTTCCGGAGCTGGCCGAGAGCGTGTAGCGGATCATACCAGGATAGAAACGGGATAGATCCTCTTTTTCGACAGTGAGGGTATATATTCCATCGATCGTGTTGACGTCGCGGTGAAGGATCTGTTCCATTACGCTCTCCAGAACATACGTTCCGGTTTTACAGGTCTTAAAATCATATGCAGTGGCTCTATGCTCTGATACGTAATTTTCTCATCTCCAAAGCTTTAAACATCTTCATATCATCAGTTATGTGGAATTTTATTGCCCCGGTAGGGTAGTGGACATCCTAGAAGCCTCCGGAGCTTTTGACCCGGGTTCGAATCCCGGCCGGGGCGTCCTTTTTCATGTGTTTTCCTTCTTAATTTAAATGTGTTTTCCCGCGTTAAACCGTTTGGAACTTTACACAAATTGAAGACAAAAAAATTTTCCCTTTATTCAGAAAGAAAAAGACGATAATGATTTCATTTTCGCAATTTGCATAAACAAAAACCAGAAGAACGCAGTACTGGTAAGGAACATGCCGCAGAACGCAATGTAATCGCGGCTATAAAGTCCCTCATGACGCATGGATGTCCTTTTGCCGCTCCGGTACCTCCGCAGGTCTATCGTGAGTCCGAGTACCTGTGTTTTTGCCAGCGAATTGGATACCAGAGGAATCGTGGTAGGAGTGAGGGTGCGTATCTTACCGACAACGCTTTTTCCCGGATAATAACCCCCCTCAAGTTGTGCCTCGTGGATCCGCTGTCCCTCGAACCGGAGGGTCGGGATAAACCGGAGCGCTATGAGGAACATGAGGGTGTAATCGATATGTGTATCTGAGTCAATGAATGAAAACGAGGTAGACTATCATGAAACTGCTAATTGTATATTATTCGATGTTTGGCCACATCCACTGCATGGCAGAAGCGGTAGCGGAAGGCGCCCGCGAGGTGCCAGGTGTCGACGTGGTCATGCGCCGTGTGCCGGAGACGCTGCCGGCTGAGGTCCTTGCGAAAGTGGGCGCAACGGAACTGCAGAAGAAATTTTCCCACGTACCGGTCTGTACCCTGCAGGAACTTGCAGATGCCGATGCAGTGATCTTCGGGACACCGACCCGGTTTGGCAACATGTGCGGGCAGATGCGCCAGTTCCTTGACGCGACCGGCGGCATCTGGAGAGCTGGTGCACTCGTCGGAAAGGTCGGGAGTGTCTTCACCAGTTCGGGGACGCAACACGGTGGCCAGGAGTCTACTATCTTAAGTTTCCATATCACGCTCCTGCACCACGGGATGATCATCGTCGGGCTGCCCTACACGTTTACAGGACAGGCAGGGATTGATGAGGTGGCAGGATGCTCTCCTTACGGTGCTTCAACCATTGCCGGCGGCGACGGGCAGCGGTGGCCGACCCAGACAGAGCTTGACGGTGCACGATTCCATGGGCGATATGTCGCGCAGATTGCAAAAAAACTAAACTAATTACTTCTTTTTGTCAAATAGATCTTACCGCAGGAGTTATTTTTGATAAAAAACTTCATTGCTTTGCCTCTCCTTCAAACGTTCTAAGGAGTAAAGGGGTATGCTGTTTGAACCCAGTGATGAGATCTACCAGGCAGCACTGGATCTCCATGAGAAACACAAGGGAAAACTGGAGATCCGTTCAAAAGTCCCGCTCAAGACAAAACAGGATCTCTCCCGGGCATATACCCCGGGTGTTGCGGAAGTCTGTCGCGAAATTGCGAAGGATAAGAACCTGGCGTACAAATACACCCTTAAGGCAAACACCATTGCAATCGTTACCGATGGTTCCGCTGTCCTCGGACTGGGTAATATCGGGGGCTATGCAGCGATCCCGGTGATGGAAGGGAAAGCGATCCTTTTCAAGGAGTTTGCCGGCGTCGATGCATTTCCCATCTGTTTTGAGAGTTATGAGACAGATTTTGTCGATCAGGTGAAAAATATCGCTCCGGTTTTCGGCGGCATCAACCTTGAGGATATTGCCGCACCGAAATGCTTTGAAGTTGAAGACGCCCTGCAGGAGATCGGCATCCCTGTCATGCATGACGATCAGCATGGCACCGCAGTCGTCGTGCTTGCCGCGCTTCTGAACGCGTGCAAAGTGACCGGGAGACGGTACGAAGACCTCAACATCGTGATCAGCGGCGCCGGGGCTGCGGGATATGCAATCTCCCGGCTGCTCAAATGCATCGGGTACAACCCGAACTTCTGCACGATGGTAAACGAGATTATCGTCTGCGACACACACGGGACGATATTCCGGGGCCGGGAGGGGTTGTACAAGAA
>Ga0105152_10000114_pt1 | contig 18728 bp, 18 predicted proteins | sample LakBais05cmmetaG_FD_81534 | JGI IMG/M metagenome (GOLD analysis project Ga0105152, IMG submission 81534) | Lake sediment microbial communities from Lake Baikal, Russia to study Microbial Dark Matter (Phase II) - Lake Baikal sediment 0-5 cm | ecosystem: Environmental > Aquatic > Freshwater >...
ACGCGCATCCATCGCCAGCGCCATATTTTCCGCCCGCCTCAGAGAGGTGAGAAATAGCGGTAAAAGCAACGGGATGAATAGTCGCACCCTGCTCAACGGGCTGCCGCTACCTTTCTGCCAGGCGGCACCGCGGGAAGCCTGTGCCTTGGCAATTCGTTCCGCGACTTGAGCCAGCAGGGGAATGAAACGCAGGGATACCTGAATGACAACAACCAGGTCATGAACTGGAAGGTGGAGCCATTTCAGGGGAGTCAACAGGCTTTCCAACCCGTGAGTGATCTCGGAAGTGGAAAGTGTCTGGCTCGCAATGGTCAAACCCAAAATCAAGGCGATGAAGCGGATCAGGAGCATGGCACCGGTCAACAAGTCTGATGTGGCGATCACGTTGGTGCCGATCTGGAACAGCCGGGCGCCTTCATCCGGTCGGGGGTTAAAGAACACCTGAAGGATTGCCAGGATAAACAGGAACGGGAGTGGGGAGAGCAATCCACGCAAAGCAAAACGCAGTGGAAAACGCAAGGCGATCATGCTGATGAGGATCACAGTCAACCCAATCAGCAGACCGATCAGATTACGCGAAAGGGTCAGTGCGGCGAGGATCAAACCGAATGCTAGAATGCGTGCCCGGCAATCGATGCGTTCGAGCGGGGTGTCCAGCGACAGGTACTGGCCGAAGGGCAGGTTTCTAAGAAATTCAAAATCGTTCATACCGCCCCTTCCATACAGGCTTTGACAGCAGCCAGTAATTGCTGCTCCTGATAGATCTCCGGTGGCAATGGCCACCCGTGCGAACGCATGTGCTCTGCAACTTTTGGAACAAGCGGAGCAATCAGATCGGCCTTCTCCATTAAACCAGGATCTGCGAAAATATCAGTGGCATTGCCGGTGGCAGCGACGCGACCGGACTGCATCAGGCTTACATGAGACGCGATCTCAGTAATCTCATCAATGTTGTGTGATGAGAGGATCAGGGTCAGCCCATTACGCACCATACGGTTGAGCACACCCAGCAGACCCCTGCGCGAGTGTGGATCAAGACCTGCCAGCGGTTCATCCAGCAACAGGATGCGGGGTGACAGTGCCAGGGCGGATGCCAGGGTTACTTTTTTACGCTCGCCGCCTGAAAGCCCCATGGTGATGCGATCTTTGTATTCATCAAAACCCAGTCCTACCAGTTCCATTGCCGTGCGCACGGTCTGACGCAGTTCAGTGCCTGAAACCCCGGCAAGACGCGGACCAAATGCGATCTCATCACCCACATATTGTTCGAAAAGCTGCATGTCTGGATTCTGGAATACCAGTCCGACCATCTTGCGTAGTGTCTGCATGTTGATGTCGGGATCGTTGAGGTTATACCGATCCACACGAACAGAGCCGGATTGAGGTCGATACAGACCATTGATATGTTGGAGCAGGGTTGATTTACCAGAACCGGTGGCGCCCAGTAGAGCATGTACGTCGCCCTCATTGACTGACAGATCCACACCTTTCAAGGATTGATGCGCGAGTGGTGTGCCTTGTAAATAGACATGCTTTAACCCGCGTACATCGATCAGCGATCTGGTTGATGACTTTTGTTTGAACGCCGGTTTAGTTAGAGCGTGAATGCTATTTCCTTTGAAACCGGGAAGGTGTTCCAAAAGCTCGTCTTCAGTGAGAGCTGTTTTTGGGATGACAGGTAACCATTTGGAAAGTCGCCGTGCAAGACTATTCGCCCGTGGAAGCTCTAGACCGAGTGCTTCCATCTTTTTTGGATTGGAGAATATTTCGTGGGGAGGCCCATCCAGGACGACCCGGCCGCCATCCATCACGATTACCCGTTCAGCCTGGACCGCTTCTTCCATGGCGTGGGTGATAAAGATAACGGTCAGGTCTTGCCGGTGCATCTCCTGGATCGACTGCATCACCGTCTGGCGTCCAAGTGGATCAAGCATGGCGGTTGTTTCATCAAAAATGATGCATTCCGGGCGCATGACCAGGACACCGGCCAGCGCCAGCCTCTGGATCTGACCTGATGACAGCAGGTGGGGCGGACGGTTGCGTTCTTTCCAAAGATTGTATTCATGTAACACTGCCCGGATGCGTTTGATCATCTCGTTGCGTGGGACGCCCATGTTTTCCAGCCCGAATGCCACTTCCTCCTCAACAACTGAGGCGATCATCTGATCTTCAGGATTTTGGAAAACCATCCCAACGGTTGACCGTATGGCTGGGATATTAGCATCGATGTCCGTATCGAGACCGTTGATCCACACTTTTCCATTGGTCGGCCGGTGAAGGGCATTAAAGTGTCTGGCGAGCGTTGTTTTACCGGAGCCGTTGGCACCGACCAACGCAACCAGTTCCCCTTTCTGTATCTCCAGGGTGACGCCCCTGATGGCCGTGACACGAGAACCATTTGGGGCAACATGGTCGAAATTCAACTGATCAACACGAATAAGTGGCTGCATGGAATTCAAGTTGTATGCATGAACCGGCTGTCTTCGAATAAATGCCTTGGGATGAAGGGATAAGTGGTGTCAGGCGATCAGATCAACGACTTCTTCAGGATGACGGGCGACTTTGACCCCCGCGTTTTCCAATGTCTGGATCTTGGAAGCAGCTGAACCGGAACTGCCTTCTATGATCGCACCTGCGTGTCCCATCCGTTTGCCGGGCGGGGAGATCCTGCCGGCAATGAAGGCAACCACCGGTTTTGTCATATTGTTGGTAATATACTCTGATGCCCTTTCTTCATCAGAACCGCCAATTTCGCCGATCAGAACGATCTTATCGGTATCGGGATCTTCTTCGTAGAGTGGCAACAGGTCAATAAAGCTGTTGCCGATGATCGGGTCGCCGCCGATGCCGACGCACGTGCTGACACCGATGACTGAGCGTTTGAGCGCATTCAACACTTCATAGGTTAGAGTGCCTGAGCGGGAAATGATACCGATAGGGCCTCTGGTCGTGATGTGACCGGGGATGATGCCGACCTTGGCAATACCGGGAGAGATGATGCCGGGTGAATTGGGTCCGATAAGACGCGTCTTTCGGTTTTGAAGGTAGGCGCTAACTCGTAGCATTTCGAGAACCGGAATACCTTCTGTGATGCAAACAACCAGGCCGATACCGGCTTCGGCTGCTTCATAAATTGCATCCGGGGCTGCCCGAGCCGGTACAAAGATGACCGAAGTGTTCGCGCCAGTCGCTTCGACTGCCAGTTTGACCGAATCAAAGACCGGTATTTTTTCCTGCATTTCCCAGCTGCCGCCCTTGCCTGGAGAGACTCCGGCGAGAATGTTCGTGCCGTAAGCCAGCATTTGACCAGCGTGAAATAGTCCTTCGTGACCGGTAATTCCCTGGACGATAAGGCGAGTGTCTTGATTAACCAGGATCGCCATGCTCACCTCCCCTGGCATAAGAGACAGCCTTTTCTGCTGCTTCGAGAAGTGTCTCTGCGGTCGACATGTTAGAACCCGCTAGAAGCTTCAAGCCTTCCTCGGCATTTGTGCCGACCAGGCGGATGACGATTGGTACTTGAGGTTTTATTTCGCCCATCGCCGTAAGGATTCCGCGTGCAACCTCATCACAACGGGTGAGCCCACCGAAAATATTGATCAGAATGGCTTTAACATTTTTATCTTGAAGAATGATGCGCAAGGCCGCTGCAACGCGATCGGCACTTGCGCCCCCACCGATATCCAGAAAGTTGGCAGGCTCACCGCCCTGCAATTTGATGATATCCATGGTTGCCATGGCCAGACCTGCACCATTTACCAGACAGCCGATCGATCCGTTGAGCTTGATATACGACAGGCCATATTTGCGGGCTTCGATCTCTTCGGGTACTTCAGCATCCAGGTCGCGCAGTTCCGCCAGGTCGGGATGCAATGGCAATGCATTGTCATCGATCGTTATTTTCCCATCCAGCGCGATCAGAGTATTATCTTTCGTTAGAACCAGCGGATTGATTTCAGCCAGAGTCGCATCTTGGGAAGTATAGATATTCCATAAATTTCGGGTGATCTCAATAAAGGCCCGCCATTGATCACGGGGCAGGTCAATCCCGACTGCCAGTTCGCGCGCTTGATAATCGCGCATTCCCAGCAACGGGTCAATAGGGACTTTAATGATCTTTTGAGGTGTCGTCTGTGCCACTTCTTCGATGTTGACCCCCCCGGTGCTCGAGGCGATGATCACCGGGCAACGTAAAACTCGGTCGACGGTTATCCCGAGATATAACTCCTTGCTGATGCTGGCTGCTTCATCGACCAGGACCCGTTGAACTGGTAAGCCCTTGATCTCCATGCCCAGTATGGCAGCAGACAGCGTCTCAGCTTCTGAAGGATTTTTCGCCAGACGGATACCGCCCGCCAGACCACGCCCTCCGACCAGTACCTGGGCTTTGATCACCACCTTGCCGCCCAGCTCTGCAGCGATCTGCTTGGCTTCACTGGCAGTATTTGCGATTTTTCCTTTGGGAACGGGGATACCAAAACGAGAGAAGATGTGTTTTGCTTGATACTCGTGGAGTTTCATCCTGTACTCGAATGCTCCGGATGTGGCGCTTAAGCCGATGCATTATACCATGCTGACCCTATGTAACGAAAAGCCCGGCTTTCACCGGGCTTTGGTTTGATTATTTTCTTTCAGGGGCTAACCTTTGAGGAAGGTCTCGATCGCGCTCTTGCTGATGCGATAGGAATTACCAATTTTCTTGGCTTTCAATTCCCCGGCTTTGATGGAAGCCATGATATCTTCCTCAGAAACCTTAAGGAATGTAGCTACTTCTGCAGGTGACATTACATCCGGCATGGCAGCGGCAGCTTCGCCGGTGGGTTTATTCATACCAGCCAGCGATTGCTGTAATGCACTGCCGATCCCCATGCCGGCACCGATGCCGGCTGTCAGGCCTGCACCGCCGCTGGGATTCTGGGCGGCTTCACGCATTGCATCGGCAGCCTGAAGCTGGGTGTAGGTTTGAATATCGAGCATACCCATCGCGCGCAGTTCCTCGGCGGATTTGTCTGAGGGTTTGAGATTGCCGATGTAGAATGATTTCAGGGTCAAACCAACTGCAGAAAAATCATCCTGGGCCTTGGCTCTGACACCAGCATTGAGTTCCTCGGTCAAGCCGATCATTTCGGGAATACTGTTCTTGGCACCTGTCTCACCCAGCAGGTCCTGCAGCTTTGAAAGCAGCATGGTGCGCAAGCGGTTCTCGATGTCACCGGTCATATAGACGCCCTGGGCACCAACGATCTGTGTTACAAATTGCTGCGGGTCCTTGACCTGGAAGCTGTAAGTGCCGAAGCCTTGCAGCAGGGCAACGCCCAGTCCCATCCCGGGATTGCGCACGATGATCGGTTGGGGGGTGCCCCACTTGCGATCGGCAAATTCGCGCATAGAGACATAATAAACTTCTGCCGTGAACGGAGTGCGATCGTTAAATGCCTTGCCGATCAGATCGATCAGCTTGGGGATGTTGGCAGTCACAATGGTGTGGCGTCCGGGTCCAAATACGTCCAACGCCTTGCCATCGCGGAAGAAGACTACCCGTTGCGATTCACGTACGATGATCTGGGAGCCAATACGCAAATCGGCAACGCCTTCTTCTGGGAAGCGATGAACAATCTCATCGAGCATCTCGCTTGGGTATTCAACAACATCAAATATTCTTGCCATAGTTTATCTCCTCATGAGTCCATTACTAAGCAATAACTGTTTTTATCAAATCTGCCGCGACGCTCATCAGGGGATAATGGGCGTCGATCCGCTGTCGGTTGGCGGCTCGATTGGATCAACGGGGGTCTCGGGCAGGATTGGTGTTTCCGCTGCGGGTGGTTCGATCGAGGGTGTATCTGCAACAGGAACCGGAGCGGGTGGTGTGGTGATTTGACCCATGAATGCTTCGTAGCGTTTATCGAAGGTTTCGACGCATTGCTGCGCTGTTGACACCAAATTCCGTGCCGAAGCTGGGAAACCGTCGCTACCGATGGATTCCTCCATGTTGTTGACCGCCCGATCCATTACATCCACCAGCGAAAGCATGGCTTCATCATAGGCATAGATCAGGGCGAGTTCCTTTTCGTTGATCTTGACCGCATCAAACAGACCGGAGTAGCCATAGGTGGTGGTCCGGATGCGATCAATAAACTGACGCAATTTAATGGCGGCCGATTCAACATCATCGACCCATTTTATCTCGCCTTGCGAAATCAGCTCACGCTGAAAAGCGGAAATCCGCCCCCAAATGGCTTCGAAACGATTGGCGATAGTCTCGCGCATGACCTTGTCGGCAGCGCGTCGGTTTTCCCTTTCGACATATCCGGAGAAACCGGGGACCTTACCCAGGATCTTTTTAAAGATATCCCGACTGCTGGTGACCTGTCCATAAAAATCGCTCATGTTGCCTCCTTATAAGATTTCAATCTTATTACTGTGATTATAGCATTTTTGACTATAAACACAATCCATTGGATATCTACGTGAACTGTATGAAAAGGTTCTATCATTCGGTGGCAATCGGGTTGTCAGGGTCACGGATCCATTCACTCCACGACCCCGGGTATAAGCGTGCCCCATGGATTCCGGCATGTTGTAGAGCCAGCAGATTGCTACAGGACGTTACCCCGGAACCGCAATAAACAATTACCCGATCAGGTTGCCTGCTGTCAAGCAGATTGTTGAATTCCTGCCGTAATTCGATGGGGTCCTTATAGGTACTGCCTGGATTTAGGTTGTCGCCAAAATAATAATTCACAGAACCGGGGATGTGACCGGCAATCGGATCAATGGTTTCAGAAATACCAAGATAGCGTTCCGGTGCGCGCGAGTCGATCACAAGCCAGGTCGAGTCCAGACGGGCGCGCTTGACGAGGTCAATATCTGCAACCATATCCGGATGTGGTTTGCCATGAAAGGTGGCCGGAAGTCTGAATTTGACGACGGAAAGCAGGGGTAAATCATCTCTGACCCATTTCTGAAAACCGCCATCCAGCACAGCTACTTGGGTGTGGCCATAGTAGCGGAGGAGCCACCACAAGCGCGAAGCAATCGAGCCATCAGACTGATCGTAAACAACCACCTGGCTGTTAGCTGATATGCCCCAGGTACCAAATTTGGATGTGATGGTTTTATGATCCGGCAAGGGATGCCGGCCGGTTATAACAGTCACTTTATCCGAAAGATCATCATTGAGGTGGGCATAGACCGCAGTGGGGATGTGATTCTTTAAGGTTTCTCCGACTCCCCAGTCGGGATCTGACAGATCGAAACGACAATCGATCACCACCCAACCCGGCTCGGCCAGGTGGTGGGAGAGTTCTTTTGTAGTGATCAGGGTTTTGTAGGGCATGTTTTCACCCGGCTTGCCAACAGTGCGATGAATAGTAAAACCAATCCGCTGGCATCGAAAACGATAAAGCGGGTGACAGAAGCATGCAGCATGGCATAACCTGATGTGACTGTCGTAAGCAGGAGGGTTTCCCCGATTACACCGATCGCCTGCATGATAACGGACTCCATCAAGGAGATGATGTGTTTTTGAGGATTGATCAGAGCGACCAGATACGGGATGTTCCACATCAGGAACAGCAATCCAAGCCCTTGGAGCATATAAATACCAGGTGGCTCATAGAGATCAAACGACGGCGCATAACGTGCAGGCGTCAGCAGGAATGCCAGACTGCATTGCAGGTTGAAGAATACCACCGGGGCAATCAGCACCCTGGCGAACCAGATCCTGGTTTTCATCGGGAAACTTGAATTTTACCTGTTATTTTGCCTTACCCTGAGCCGCGACAGCAGCTATTTTCGCTTCAATTGCTGCCTGGTCGCCGAGATAATAATGCTTGATCGGTTTCAGAACATCGTCCAGCTCATAAATCAAGGGGACCCCGGTCGGGATATTCAGTTCGGTTATCTCCGATTCCGGGACGTTGTCGAGATATTTAATCAAAGCCCTCAGGCTGTTGCCGTGTGCGGCGATCATCACCCGCTTGCCGGATTTTATGACCGGTGCGATGGTTTCGTACCAATAGGGAAGAAAGCGTGCTACAGTATCTTTTAGACACTCGGTCAGGGGTAAATCCTTTCGGTCGACACCCGCATATTTTTGTTCAGTCCCGGGGAAGCGCGGGTCGTCTGGTGTTAAAGCAGGTGGTTGAATGTCGTAGCTGCGACGCCAGATACTGACCTGTTCTTCGCCGAATTTAGCAGCGGTTTCTGATTTATTCAATCCCTGCAAAGCACCATAATGGCGTTCATTCAAACGCCAGGAGCGATGGACCGGCACCCACATCAAATCCATCCCATCCATGACGATCCATAAAGTCCGAATGGCACGCTTGAGCACCGACGTAAAGGCGATATCAAATTGAAAACCGCCGTTATTTAACAGTACTGCAGCGGATTTTGCTTCTTCAATGCCTTTTTCGGTCAGGTCAACATCTGTCCAACCGGTAAAACGATTTTCTTGATTCCAGGTGCTCTCACCATGGCGTAACAGAATAACCTTATGCATATATTTACCTCATCGTTATTTATTGTGGATATTTTATCTTAAAAACACTTGACAGATATGCTATAATATATGACAAATATAGTCCGAATAAGGAGTTGAAATGACACATCTAAAGACAGGTGATGTTGCTCCAAATTTCAAATTGCCCAGCCATCTGGATAAAAGCATAGAACTGGTTGACTTTCGAGGAAAGACAGTCGTTCTTGTTTTCTTTCCCCTTGCATGGACGCCCATATGAACGGGTCAAATACCCTCCTACGAGGCCAGTTTGGCAAAACTCGCAGGTTGGAATGTCGAAATAATCGCTATCAGTGTTGACCACGTCCCATGCTTAAAAGCCTGGGCAGACAGCCTGGGAGGTATCAGCTATCCACTGTTGAGCGATTTTTGGCCGCATGGAGAAGTCGCGCGTAAATATGGTGTATTCAGAGAGGAAGGACATCCTGAACGGGCGATATTCATTATCGACAGCGAGGGTGTCATCCAGTATATTGACATCCATGACATCAACGACCAGCCGGATAATGACCTTCTATGTGAAGAGCTTGCCAGGATTGATCCCCAGCATGTCAAACTGGAAGGGGACCTCGATAAGAAAATGACCGAGCTGCCGGTTGGCGGAGTAGTCATGTATTGCACGCCCTGGTGCCCGGATTGCAAACTGGCGCGCCACTGGTTGCAAAAAAATGGAATCCCTTACACCGAGGTGGATATCTTCACCACCCCCGGCGCAGAGAGGCAGGTCAGAAAATGGGCCGGCGGGCATCTGATTACGCCAACCTTCAATATCGATGGGAAGATCATTATTGACTTTGATCTGCCCAAGTTGAAAGAGACCCTGCTGAAATAGGATAGTACTTATTCCGGATTTTGTGCAACCATGCCGAACATGAGGGGCAGGGCGGGCAGATGGGCGGGGGGGTACATGCGCCTGCCCGGTTTTTCAATCATGCCATCCAGTAGTTTGGCGCCGTTTGAGTATGGATACTCCTTAAATGTACGAATGGTCAATCCTGCCTGGATTGCACTCTGCAGGATGTCCTGGATACTCCACGTCCATTCGTTACAAGGATTGGTATTTTTAAAATCCTTGACACCGTCTGTTTGGCCCATTGGTGACAATGCTGAGCCTGCCAGTGCGACATAATCACCGATGCCTTCTTCCCAGTGCATGCTTTTTCCATTGGTAAAGTAGTCGAATTTTAACGACCAGTCTTCTTCAAACATCATCATATAGGGGTGGAATTCCATTAAAACAAGTTTTCCACCAGGTACCAGGATTTTGGCGATACGGTCTTCCCAGCGATAGATATCCGAAAGCCAGCAGATCGCGCCATAGGACGAAAAAACAATATCGTATCTATCAGGTTTCAATACCGCGTCATCCAGCCAATCAAACACATCCGCACGAATGAACTTACCGGCAATTCCGCTATCTCGGGATAGCTGTTCGGCAAATGCGATGGCAGTATCGCTGATATCGACTCCCGTGACGATCGCACCAAGTTTGGCCAGGCTGAGAGAATCCTGCCCGGCATTACACTGAAGATGCAATAGCTTCTTTCCCCCCAGATCGCCCAATAGGTCGAGTTCCTCCGGGAATAAGGTGTGTCCACGTTCACGCAGAAAACCTGCCTGATCTGGTTTATGGCTGTTATGCGCTTGGGTGGCAGCATTCCACGAGAGGCGGTTCTCTTGATGCAGGTTGCGTGGTAAAGGCTCAGATTTCATTTATATAATCCTTTGCTTATATTATAGCGGAAGGTCGGTTGCGTTTGCATTCCATTGAGAGTAAAATGAATTCAAGGAAGAGGAGACGGAACACAAATGCTGCTTTGTATGAATATTGGAAATACCAATATCTCCATCGGGGTATTTGCTCAAGATGAGTTACGTTCCAAATGGCGTCTGGCAACAGACTACGAAAGCATGCCGGACGAGTATGCACTAAAACTGGTAGGTCTGCTTCAACTTGATGGACATACGAAAAGCGACATCGATCGGGTTGTCATCAGTTCGGTAGTTCCGCCATTGACGGAGCGTTGGGTCGAAGTATCTGAGCGTTATCTCGATCAAAAACCATTCCTGATCGACTACGAATCCGTGAAAGAAGTTAAGATCCTGTATCATACGCCCGAAGCGGTTGGAACAGACCGCTTGGCAAATGCGGTTGCAGCGTTCCATCATTATGGCGGTCCGGCGTGTATCGTTGATTTCGGCACGGCAACCACCTTTGATGCGATCAACCAGGACGGTGATTACCTGGGAGGCGCAATTGCCCCGGGCATGCGGATTGCGTCGGAAGCGCTGTTTACGCGGACAGCGAAATTACCCAAAACGGAGATTGTCAGACCACCCACAGCTATAGGGAGAAACACCACGCATGCCATCCAGGCAGGTATATTTTTTGGGTATGTCGGGTTGGTTGAGGGTATCGTGACCAGGTTCAAAGAAGAACTTGGACCAAAGACTCACGTTATCGGAACAGGCGGAGGAGTCGATCTAATTGCCGGCGGCACAAAAATCATCGAGGTCGTTGCCCCCTGGTTAACCCTGGAAGGCATCCGCCTGATCTATGAGCAAAATCGCATAAGAAATAAAAAATAGCGCAAACTGGAGTTTATCGGATGGCAATCATTCCATTTGAAAACAAGAAAATCATCCTGGGGGTGACCGGCAGTATAGCAGCCTATAAAGCAGCTGAGTTGGCAAGCAGGATAACCCAGGCAGGGGGCAGCGTCACAGCCATCCTCACCGAGTCAGGTGCAAAAATGGTCTCCCCATTGACATTTGCCGCTGTAGCCGGGCAAAAAGCATATATGGACTCTGACCTGTGGAGCGAAAAAGAGTATGTTCCGCATATCTTCCTGGCACGTCAGGCAGATCTTTTGATCATCGCGCCGGCTACCGCTAACATTATCGCCAAACTGGCGCATGGGATTGCGGATGACCTTTTAAGCGTCACAGCGCTGGCATATGGTAGTGGAACATCAGAAAAACCATTGATCATCGCGCCGGCCATGGATGGTGGCATGTACCTGAATATTGCGACACAGGATAATATTTCCATCCTGCAAAAACGCGGAGCAATCATTATCGGTCCGGAAGAAGGGCATCTGGCATCGGGGCTGGCAGCGAAGGGTCGCATGACCGAGCCGGGTGACATCTTTGCCAGGCTGCGTTATCTATTATCCCGCAATGGTGAATTAAAGGGAAAACAGATTGTCGTGACTGCAGGTGGAACTCGCGAACCCATTGATCCGGTCAGGATGATCAGCAACCGCTCGAGCGGCAAGCAGGGGTATGCCATCGTGCAGGAGGCGCTCGACCGCGGCGCAGATGTCAGCTTGATCAGTGCTCCGACCTACCTGAACGCGCCATTCGCCGCAACCTGTGTAAAAGTCAACACGGCGGAAGAGATGATGGGTGAAGTATTGAATCATTGTGGGCAGGCGGATGCTTTAATCATGGCTGCCGCGGTATCAGATTTCACCGTCTCAAACGCAAGCAAGGATAAAATTAAGCGAAAAGAAGGGAAAGTATCACTCAAGTTGGTCTCGACAGATGATATTTTGAAGCAAGTGGCGCTTGTCAGAAAGAAAACCAATAAACCGGATGTCGTCATTGGTTTTGCAGCAGAAACACGGGATCTGATCCGGAATGCCGAACAGAAACTGGCTGAAAAAGATCTGGATCTGATCGTCGCCAATGATATCTCTGGCAAGACCACCGGATTTGAGGTCGATAAAAACCAGGTAACGATGTTAATAAAAGGTGGTGAAAAGATCGAATATCCGGTTTTATCGAAAGATGAAGTAGCTGTTAAAGTCATCGACCAGCTTGTCAATTATTTGAGATTGGGACAGGGGAAATGATCAAGAACGAGCATGGTTCCATTACGGATGTACCTGGTATTAAAGTTGGGCATGCAGAAAACATAAAGGCTGCGACCGGTTGTACGGTCATTCTATGTGAAAAAGGCGCAGTCGGTGGAGTAGATCAACGTGGTGGCGCGCCGGGGACGCGGGAGACGGATGTGCTCAACCCGGTCAACCTGGTGGATGTCGTCCATGCTGTTTTATTGACCGGTGGTTCAGCGTTTGGTCTGGATGCAGTTTCAGGGGTGATGCGTTATCTGGAAGAAAAGAAGGTCGGTTTCAATGTTGGGGTGGCCAGGGTGCCGATCGTACCCGCGGCCGTTTTATTTGACCTGGCGGTGGGTGATGCCAACATCAGACCGGATGAGAGTATGGGGTTCCAGGCCTGTAAGAATGCCTCAGGTCAACCTGTCAACCAGGGGAATGTCGGCGCAGGAACTGGTGCAACGGTAGGGAAACTGTACGGGATGAAATCTGCCATGAAAGCCGGCGTCGGAAGCGCCAGCATCAGGCTATCAAACGGCGTGGTGGTGGGAGCGATTATGGCGGTTAACGCATTTGGTGACGTAATCGACCCCGAAACCAACGATATCCTGGCTGGAACCAGAGCCATCACACAAAAAATATCCAACAAAGATGCTCCGATGTTTGCCAATACACTCGAATCGATGTGTAAACCTGCAGGAAAACTGATTCTGCGCATAGCCAGCAAGTCTAATACAGTAATTGGGGTCGTGGCGACCAATGCAAAGCTTAACAAAGCCCAGGCCACGCGCGTGGCGATGATGGCACAGGATGGTCTGGCAAGGGTGATCCGCCCGGCGCATACAATGATGGACGGGGATACGATCTTTGCATTAAGTACCGGAAATAAACGATTTGACATATCAACTATCGGAGCGTATGCAGCCGAGGTTGTCGCAGATGCAATACTGAATGCGATCCGGAATGCACGTACAGATTATGGAATTCCGGCCTGTAACCATTGAAAACAGGAATTACACTCTTGCCTTAAAAATTAATAAGGGTTATGATTGAAAACCTAATAGGGATGGGTCAGTATTTATCCCTATAAACCAAATTCTATTTTATAAGGAGAAGAATATGAGAAAGTCAGTATATGTGGTTCTCGCATTGCTGGTCGGTATCTCCATGCTGCTTGCAGCTTGCGGACCGATCGCGACCCTTGAACCTACGACCGTTGTGGTAGCTACAGCAGCTCCAGCCGAAGTCGCTTGGGGTACTGCTGAGCGCCCCATCGTCATGGCGATGGCTCCCTCGGCAACCAGTGAAACCCTCACTGTGGGTGGCGCTGCAATCGCAGCAAAACTGAAGGAACTTACCGGCTATGAATTCCAGGTTGTCATCCCCACCTCCTATGCCGCTCTGGTGGAAGCCATGGGTTCAGGCAATGCCGATATTGGTTGGCTGCCTCCCCTGGCATACCTGCTCGCCAGCCAGAAGGGTTATGCTGAGGTAGTTGCTTCAACATTACGCCGCGGTTCTGATACTTATGGTTTCCAGATCATCGCCAACAAGGATGCCGGTTTCACACCCTATTTCGACACCGCAACCAACGAAGTAACGGCGGATGCGGCCACCGCATTGCCACAGCTTGATGGCAAGAATGTCTGCTGGACCGATCCCCTGTCGGCTTCCGGCTATGTTCTGCCCAGTGGCGTGGTCGCGGATGCCGGCGCAAAAGTAAAGAAGACCGCATTCCTGACCGGACACCCGCAGATCGTGGTTGCCCTGTACTCCTACGTAAAAGATAGCGCAGCCAACATTTGTGATTTCGGAGCGACCTATATCGATGCCCGCACGGATGCCTCCCTGGCCAGCCTGACCGATGTCCTCGATAAAGTCGTGGTTATCTGGCGCTCCGATTCATTCATCCCGAATGATAACGTCAGTGTTGCTACTGGCATGCCAGCGGATGTAAAAGCCAAGGTCGTGGAAGCATTGCTCGCCCTGGGCTCGACCCCTGATGGCATTGAAATTCTAAAGAGTGCCGGCTATCAGATCGATGGGTTGAAGGCTGTGGATGACACGTTCTATGATTCACTGCGTGTCTATCTGGAGGCTTCTGGCCTGGATATCACCTCCCTGGTCAAATAAGACCGTCTTTATAATAGAGGGGGAGCTTGTCTCCCCCTCTATTTTTATTTTGGCGTCAGGTATGGGGTCGGTGAGTACCTGAAGAAAGGATCCGCTGTGCTGAAAATTGAAAACCTGACCAAAGTCTACCCAACCGGAACGGTCGCTTTAAAGGATGTATCTTTTGAAGTCAAGAACGGCGAATTTCTGGTTGTCATCGGCCTGTCAGGATCCGGCAAATCGACATTGTTACGTTGCATTAACCGCCTGATCGAACCGACCTCGGGTAAAATATTTTGGAATGGGGAAGATGTGACCCAATTTAAGGGTCAGGATTTACGTCATTACCGCCGAAAGATTGGAATGATCTTCCAGCAATTCAATCTGGTAAAACGTTCCTCGGTGGGTACCAATGTTTTATCTGGCAGGTTGGGTTACGCTAACCCATGGTTGTCATTATTGGGGATCTGGTCTCAGGACGACCGAGAAATGGCGAAGAAAGCTCTAGAACGACTTGGCATTCCAGATAAGATCGCGAATCGGGCAGATGCTTTATCCGGTGGGCAGCAACAGCGGGTCGGTATTGCCCGCGCTTTGATGCAGGAACCGGAAGTGATCCTGGCCGACGAACCGGTTGCCAGTCTTGACCCGGTGCTGGCCCACAGCATATTACAGTATCTGGAAGTCCTCAATAAGGAAGATAAGCTTACTGTCATTTGCAGTCTCCACTTTCTGGACCTGGTCCATCGCTACGGAACGCGCGTGGTTGGGCTTAAGGATGGTCAGAAAGTGTTTGAAGGATTACCAAAAGAGATCGATAGACCAAAATTCAAAGAGATATATGGAGAAGAAGCTCAGGAAGTGCGCGCAACCGCGCTGGAGGCAGCATGAATTCCGGGGGAATTGGTAATAAAAAAAGAGTCATTGCTGTAATTTTATCCGCCCTGGTCCCTGGATTGGGTCAATTCCTTCTAAAAGATATCAAACGGGCAGTTGCAATTTTCCTGTTGTTTGCATCAGCTTTGGTCACAGTTTTTTGGTACAACCACACGCTGTGGTATAGCATCCCGGGGCTGATCTGGTTATGGAATATTTGGGATACCTATGTAATGCCACGTGGAGCTCCAATCTGGGCGGTGGTGGTGCTCTGGCTTGCCATGGCCTATGGCATTGGTTGGCAGGCAACAGAAATTGATCCCATCTCGTTAGTGCAAAATTGGAGTAGGGCAGAAACGATCTTACAACCGATGTTGAAGCCCAATTTTATTGATAAAAAGCAGGAATCACAAGTAGCCTATGTGGCAGTTCAACTTCCTTGTGAGTCTGCTCCCCCGGTGGCTGAGAATACAATAGCAGGGATCAAGATAACCGCGACTCCTGGTTGTTTAAATATTAATGATACTGTCACGATTGAAGCAGAAGGATTATGGCCCAACGAACCGGTCTATTTTGAATGGCGTGACCCCATCACTGCGATAATGATTCAGGAAACACATCAGAGTGATGCTGAAGGGAAGTTCAAGTATACATTCCGGGTTCCATCCAAAGTCCAGGGGGGAACATCGAATCCGAATTTGCCAGAGTATCACCGTATCACTCTGGTACAAAGAAAGGATATTGGGGGTTACGAAATTTCAGTAACTGGTAGATATGTATTGCAGGGAATTTATGAGACACTCGTCATGGCATTACTATCCACCACAATCGGAGCCCTCATGGCAATACCCTTTGCCTTTCTGGCTGCCCGAAACCTGATGCGCGGGAACCCGGTTACCTTGGCGATCTATTACTTCATGCGCGCCATTCTGAATATTGCTCGCTCGATCGAGGCGCTGATTCTGGCCATTATTTTTGTTGTGATCGTCGGGTTGGGACCATTTCCAGGAATGATCGCCATGACCATCCATACCATGGCAGCTCTTGGAAAGTTGTATTCAGAAGTGATCGAAGGTATTGATCCTGGTCCCATTGAAGCCATCCGCGCCACAGGAGCAAACTTTCTTCAGATCGTTCGCTATGGTGTTATCCCCCAGATTATTCCTCCAATAGTCTCCCTTACCGTCTACCGCTGGGATATCAACGTGCGCACGTCGACGATCATCGGTTTTGTAGGAGGAGGCGGAATTGGCTTTTTCCTGTATCAATGGATCAATTTACGTGACTTCAATGCAGTCAGTACCAGTTTTATCGCCATTGCAATTATCGTTGTAACTATGGATCTGGTCAGCGCAAAAATTAGGGAGAGGTTGGTCTAACATGCAAAAATTGCCAACCTTCCTTAAGGGCATTCTTTATCTTATTATCGGAATAATCGTCATAGTTGTTTATGGTTTAAGTATTCAGGTAACCAAACCGGATATCCAAAAATTAGTGACCTCTTTACCCAAATCCAAAGCTATTCTGAGTCAAATCCTTACCCCGGATCTTTATGAAGCGTCAACTTCAGAAACACTGATGTTGACGCTGGATTTTCCGGCGCCATGTGGTAGCGCTGCGGAAGAAAAACCAATAGAAAGCGGACCCAGGATAGTAGCAACACCGGGCTGTGCCAGTGTCGGGGATACGGTTATTGTTGAAGGATTCGAATTAGGGAAAAAAAGCCCGGTAGGCTTGCGCTGGATCTTATCGGATGGAAGAACGCTGGGTGTGAAGAGCTTCGATGCCGATGCGGATGGTCATTTCCTGCTTGAGATCGCTGTTCGACCGTTAACCACCACTCAGGATGGAAAACCACCACAGATCGAAGCAGAAGTCAGCCTGCTCAGTAAACACTATGTTCCTTCTCAGGTATTAAAAGATGTAATTGACGCTATGTATGTCACTATCCTGATGGCTCTCCTCGCAACCACCATCGCCACGATAATGGCTGTACCGCTGAGTTTCCTTGCCTCCTCAAATATTGTAAAGAAGGGTCCGATTGGGACCGCAGTTTATTATTCAACACGTGGGCTGTTAAGTATTGTCCGATCCTACGATGCTCTGGTATTGGCGATCATCTTCGCTTTGATTGTGGGATTTGGCAGCCCATTTGGGGGTGTGCTTGCATTGGTGATCATCACGACAGTTTCGCTGAGCAAGATGTTTTCAGAAGCGGTGGAAGCCATTGACCCGGGTCCCATTGAAGCACTGACTGCCACCGGCGCCAATCGCATCCAGGTAGTTTGGTATGCTGTCGTGCCGCAGATTGTCCCAGATTTTTTGTCCTATATCATCTATCACTGGGATATCAACATTCGTATTTCCACCATTATCGGCTTCGTCGGTGGCGGTGGCATCGGTTATTATCTCTCGCAGAAAATTAACACTTTTGAGTATCACAAGGTAGGTACCGCACTGTTTGCGATCATCCTTGTGGTTATGGCGCTGGATTTTCTGAGCGCAGAGATGCGCAAGCGCTTCATATAGCTCAAGCGTTTGAAGAATAAAAGCTGCCCATTTATCAAGGTGGGCAGCCTTTTATTCTTTGAATCAGCTTACCAATCCAGCGGGCAAGTGCCGCCAACGCATTTTTTGATGATAACATTATCTATATAAACACCCTAGGTATAGTTACAATAGTAATCACCATAAGAATACTCCGCATACCACCCTGCCTGTAATGATATATCATGCTGCGTTGTTGTTCACATTATAAATGAAACGATTATAAAGTCAATGATAATTTCTTACGAAAACCTTACAAATTTTATGTATAATAAAGTTACCGGGGATGACAGGCTTCGACGGAAGAGGCTGATCCCGGATTGCGAGCCGAGAGGTACCGATCTCGTTAACTCAGTACAAAAAATCAAGTGCTAATCGCACTCAATATGCTGCTCTCCCGCTCGCTGCATAAGTGAACAGGAAGCGCAATCATCTCCACGTGAGATGACGTCCGCCACTCCCGATTTCTGGCCGGTGTGTGAGTCGGGCGTAACAAAGCCGGAATGCCGCATATGACGCCGTTTATTATGCGAAAGAGGGCTTTCGGGTCCTAACGGCTGACCGTGTGGTAGCCAGCTGGTGAGCAAACACATGGCGAGAAACAAGAACCAGCTACGCTCGTAGATATCCGCGGGTCGATCCTTTCGGACGCGGGTTCGATTCCCGCCATCTCCACCTTCGGGCGAGGATACTCCTCGCCCGGTTTATTTCTGACAGATCAAGCCCTTGAGATATTCCCCCTCCGGGAAGTTCAAAGCAATGGGGTGGTCGGATGCCTGGCCAAGCTTTTCAAGGATGAGGGCATCCACGCCGGCATCCAATGC
>Ga0105152_10000115_pt1 | contig 18682 bp, 14 predicted proteins | sample LakBais05cmmetaG_FD_81534 | JGI IMG/M metagenome (GOLD analysis project Ga0105152, IMG submission 81534) | Lake sediment microbial communities from Lake Baikal, Russia to study Microbial Dark Matter (Phase II) - Lake Baikal sediment 0-5 cm | ecosystem: Environmental > Aquatic > Freshwater >...
CCACATCCAGTGTCCCGATGATGCCCGTTTTAACCGGCAGGCCGGGGAAGTTCCAGGCGGCGTACGTCAGCAGGTAACCGTCGTTGAAGTTTACCAGCATCTCCTTGGCAGGCATCGTCCCCTCGGCAAGGGCCATAACGATGGTTGAATTGATTTCCTCCTCGGTTATTACCAGCTGGATCTCCCTGGCGGTTTTCGATCCCTCGGCTGCGGCTGTTGCTTTCTTGACGTCGCTCAACTTTTTATTGAGACTGTCGACTGCTTCCGAAGACAGTACCACGGGCCTCATGTTTGCGCGGGCGTCAGGGGTGAACAGCGCCATCACGTAGCCAACGCCGAGAGCGATAATGGCCAGCACCGCCAGGGCGCCCATAAATATTAGAAATCCCTGAAGGATTTTCATTGTTTGCCTCCTTAAGTCAGCAAGTGATTATTCGAGGTAATCTTTAAGCTTGCGGCTCCGGCTGGGATGCCGCAACTTGCGTAAAGCCTTGGCTTCGATTTGCCTTATCCTCTCGCGGGTCACGTTGAATTCCTTCCCCACCTCTTCCAGTGTCCTGGCGCGGCCATCCTCCAGGCCGAACCTCAACAACAGGACCTTTCGTTCACGATCAGTCAGCTCGCCCAGGACCTTATCAAGCTGGGCTTTAAGCAGCTCGCGTGAAGCTGCGTCAGCAGGGGGCAGGTTGGAACGGTCTTCGATAAAATCACCCAGGTGGCTGTCCTCTTCCTCGCCGATGGGCATCTCCAGGGAGATGGGCACCTGCGAGAGCTTCATGATCTCCCTGACCTTGTCCGCCGATATCTCCATGCCCACGCCGATTTCCTCGCAGCTGGGCTCGCGGCCGAACTCCTGGGACAGTCTCCTGTTTACCTTGAGCAGCCTGTTGATAGTCTCAACCATGTGTACCGGTATGCGTATGGTCCTGGCCTGGTCTGCTATGGCGCGCGTGATGGCCTGCCGGATCCACCACGTGGCATACGTGCTGAACTTGTAGCCTTTGCGGTACTCGAATTTTTCCACAGCCCTGACCAGGCCGATATTGCCCTCCTGTATCAAATCAAGCAGCGGCATGCCGTGGCCGACGTACTTCTTGGCCACGCTGACCACCAGCCTGAGATTGGAGACGGTCAGCTGCTTGCTGGCTTCCCTGCCTTCCCTGTCGATGTGCTCAAACTTCTGCTGAAAAGCGTGGCTGTTGCCGTCAATTTTGGCGGCCAGCTTGGTCTCGCCGTCCTTATTGACGATCTGCTTGACCTTATCCCAGGTCGAATTGCCATCTATAATAGAGAATATATCGGGGTTGATGATGCGCACATATATCGAGTAATCAACAAGCCTTTTTTCGATCTCGTGAGGGTCACGGTTCAAATCTGCCGCGATTTTCAGCACCGTTTCGGGGTTGATGAAGTCATCGATCGACTGGTGCAGCTTCTGATTGAGCAGTCTTTCCCTGAAACTGATTTTTTTTGCAACGTTGAGATACTCGGATAATCTGTCGATGACAGTATCGCAAGCCGCTAAATTCTTGAGCAGTTGAATGACGAAATCAGACGTGCTGGGGAACCTGTTTTCCTGTTGCCGGAATACTCCTTTGATGTGCCCGATGTATTTATACGGCTCTATCTTGCTGGCCAGTTCCCGCTCGAGCTTGGCATTCAGCAGCGGGTATTTTCCGATCTCATGCAGGTACATCCTGACCGGGTCGTCGATTGCTTCGTGCTCGGTCAGCTCAATCTCAAGCTCTACAAGCGGCTTCTCCTCCACCGCCTCCGGCTTTAACCATTCCTCGGCAAACTCAGGGGCCGCCTCGATATCGCTGAAAAGCAGTTCCTTTTCGTCCTGGGGCATAGCATCGCTGGCAATCTTGCCCCACGGATCAGGACGGACTTCGAATTCCGTGCGCGCCAGGGCGACGCTTTCCACTTCAACGATCACAGCCTCAGCCGCAACCGTCCGTTCAGTCCTCGCCGGACGCGTTTTTTTGCTTTTCACCTGTTTTGCGCTCTCTGCCATTCAGACTCCCTTTATTCGGCTGAAAAGACGGCCGCGCTTCTTGAAAATATCGTGCAGCTGCTGGCTTTCCCTGATACCATGCTCGATCAGTTTAGCCAGCTGTCCTTCCACATCGCCACTGTCCTTTTCTTCAGTCAGGATGAGCTTCTTCTTGATCTCAAGATTTTTTATGTGGCCCTCCATCAACCTGTTTATGCAGTCGTTTAACGCGTATTCCCTCTCTCTCTTGTTCTGTTGCAACGACGGGGGTAGCTGCCCTCCCAGGGAAATCAGGTGGTCGTAAAATTCCTTGAGCGCGGGGTCGATATCCGCGCCAAACGAATTTGCGTCAGCATTACCCTGCCATTTTAATAATATATCCTTATTTTCCGGATGTTCAAAATAATCCGCTGAAAGCTTTGTGCCTTCCTCTCGAAGGTCGGTAAATTGCAGGAGCAGTGCCAGCAAATACTCTTCAATATGCCGCGAGGATGGGATCTGGTTAGCATAGTTCTTTACGACTTTGCTTCCACTCGACGCTTTAGATTTCTTTTCCCTGGCCTGGAGTTCGAAGAGCGCATCACGTACGAATCTCTCATCCAGACCGAGCAGGCGCGACAGCTTCTCAACATAATGGGCACGCCGGACAGAGTCATCAATATGAGATAGAATCGGTAAAAATTTTGATACTAATGCGGATTTGTCTTTGGAACTATCTTTGTTTATATTAGCAATTTCTTTTTTCAAAGTAAAATCTATTATGGGCTGGGATTCTTTAAGCAACCCGGCCCATCTTTCCGGGGAATTCCGTATGATCTCGTCAGGGTCCTTGCCTCCTACGATCTCCACAACCTGGACCTCATACTTGACCAGCTCGCTGTAGGTCCTTGGCTCAATCCAGGGCAGCCAGTGTTCCCTGGGTATCTGTTCGTCGATGGTAGTTATGCTGCGCGCCGTGGCCTCAAGCCCGGCCGCGTCGGCATCGAGTGCGACGATGATGTTGCGCGTCAGCTTGCGCAGTGTCGATATCTGTTTTTCCGTGAGCGCCGTGCCCATCGATGCAACCGTATTTTCGAAGCCGAACTGGTGCGCCGCCAGGGTGTCCATGTAGCCTTCGGTGATCACCACGCAGTCATTCTGCCTGATCGCTCCCCTGGCACGCTCTATCCCGTAAATAATCGAGCTCTTGTCGAAGAGCAGCGATTGCGGCGAATTCAAATACTTGGGTATCGAATCGTCAAGCGCACGGCCGCCGAACCCCACTACACGGCCCTTGGCATCCCGGATGGGGAACATCAGCCTGTTCCTGAACCTGTCATAGAACCCACCCGTCTCTCGCTGGGCGGTCAGGCCGACCGCCAGCATTTCGTCATCCCTGTAGCCTGCCTTGGCCAGGTAGGTGAGCAGGCCGTCCCATTTATTGGGCGAAAATCCCAGTTGGAAATTGTCTATAATGGCAGGGGACAGTCCCCTGCCTGCCGCGTACTTACTGGCCGCCCCGGCCTCCTCATCATGCAACAGCAGGTAGTGGTAATATTCAGCAGCTACCTCGTTCAATTTGAAAAGACTATTAATTTTGGCCGTATCTTCTGCAGTGGCCTGTGCTGCTTTATACGTCAGCGTAATGTTGGCCTTTTCCGCCAGGAGGCGCAGAGCCTGGCCGAAATCGATGCCCTCCTTCTTCATCACGAAGTTAAATATATCGCCGCCCGTCGCGCATGCACCGAAACAGTGCCAGCTCTGCTTCTCGGGGAAAACGAAAAACGAGGCCGTTTTTTCGCTGTGGAAGGGACAGACGGCCTTGTAATTGCGGCCCGACTTTGTCAGCTTGACATACTGTGACACGACGTCCACGATGTCCAGTCGCTGCTTGATATCGTCTGTTGTGCTCATTGCCTGATCAGCGGTTACACACCGCTTTAATGCGCTTATTCAAGAGAGTTTCCCTGCTGCGAGTATAGCATAATGGTCGGTCATGCCCGCTATATAGTCGGCGATGCGGCGCTCATTGTCGCCCCCTATCAACCTGTACTCGTCGGGAAGCTCCCCCGGATTATCCCGGAAGTGGCGGTATAACAGAAGTATTATATCCCGTGCGCCCGATGCCTTCTCGGCCTCCAGCCCGCTCTGGTAGACCCTGGCAAAAAGAAACTCGCGCAGCTCGTTCGCCGCGCTTAATATGCCGGGGCTCATGCCGATCACCTGCCGGCCCGCCATGCCGCCGCCCATGTTTCCCGCTGAGAAAGCGACGATGTTGGTGACCAGCGTGTTGATACGGCTTGAATTGGACTGCCCCAGCATCTTCAGTGTGGAGGCCGGAAGGTCGGACCGGGATATTATGCCCGCCCGGATAGCGTCTTCAACATCGTGGTTTATGTAGGCCACAAGGTCCGCCATCTTCACAACCTGGCCCTCAACCGTGGACACGTTGTCCCATCCTTCCTCCAGTATCTCGAGGTCACCCTTGGAATGGTTCAGTATGCCGTCCCTTACCTCCCACGTCAGGTTGAGCCCCATGCCGTTGTTCTCGATACAGTCGACCACACGCAGGCTCTGCTCGTAATGCTTGAATCCGCCGGGCATCAACTCGTTGAGCACCTGTTCCCCGATATGACCGAAAGGGGTGTGACCCAGGTCGTGGCCGAGGGCTATAGCTTCAGTCAGGTCCTCGTTCAGCGACAGCGCCCGCGAGATGGTCCTGGCTATCTGTGAAACCTCGAGCGTGTGCGTCAGGCGCGTGACATAGTGGTCGCCCTCCGGCGCTATAAATACCTGGGTCTTGTGTTTGAGCCTGCGGAACGCATTGGAGAATATGATGCGGTCGCGGTCGCGCTGGAAGGCAGTTCTCAGCGGGCAGGGCTGCTCCGCGGTCCTCCTGCCGCGGCTGTCAGTACTGCGTGCCGCGTAGGGCGACAGGCTCTCTTCGGCCTGCTCCAGCCTTTGCCGTACATTTATTTCAGACATGAGAAAAATTGCACTACATTAGTAATCTTACAAAATTATTTTTTAATAGCCCATTTTTCTTCCGCGCCAGCTATGATATGACGCGTTTCGTCGATCATGTCTGGCGTTACGGATATCGACGTGATGCCCCAGCTTACCAGCTTCTCCGTTATCTCGGGGTACACGGAGGGCGCCTGCCCGCAGATAGAGCAGGTAATGCCCCTGCCGACCGAGGTGGTTACGGCCTTTTCGATGGCCAGCATCACGGCCTCGTTCCTTTCGTCGAATTGCGTGGCAAGTTTGGAATTATCCCGGTCGATGCCCAGGATCAACTGCGTCAGGTCGTTGGAACCTATAGAAATCCCATCGATGCCGGCATCGATGAACTTTTCAATCAGCAGGATGTTCGACGGGACCTCGACCATCATCCACAGCTTGAATTTGGGGAACTGGTAGAGGCCTTCCTCTATGAGAATTTTCTTGATCTGCTCGATCTCGGATACAAAGCGCACGAAAGGTATCATGACGTAAAGGTTATCGTAGGACTGGCAGACTCTTTTTATGGCGTCGAGTTCCATCCTGAAGACCTCTATTTCCCGGGTATACCTTGAGCAACCCCTGTAGCCTATCATGGGGTTCTCTTCGGTCTCCTCGTATTTATACCCGCCGGGCAGGTTCCTGTACTCGTTGGTTTTGAAATCGGTGGTGCGGTAAACGACCGGCCTGGGATGAAAGGCCCTGGTAAACACGGTGATGTTCTTGGTCAGAACATCCACGTACTGTCCCGCCTTACCTTCATGAAGCATGTAGCGTGGGTGCCCTGCCATCCTGGCCATGATGAATTCGGCCCTCAGCAGGCCCACGCCGTCTACATCCTGGGCCGCTATCTTCTCGGCCAGCTCGGGCTCAGCCAGATTTACATAAAGTTTGGTCCTGGTTTTGATATGGCTGCCCGCTGTTGCGCGGGGTTTGGCCTTCTCGCTCTTGATTGCCACGCGGCCTGCATATACTTTGCCGGAGGAACCGTCTACGGTCACCTCCTGGCCGTCCTTGAGGATGGATGTGGCGCGCTCGGTGCCCACGATGCAGGGGATGCCCAGCTCCCTGCTGACAATCGCGGCATGGGCCGTCCTGCCGCCCCTGTCCGTTATGATGGCAACGGCCCGTTTCATGGCCGGCACGAAGTCGGGTGTCGTCATCTCGGCCACCAGGATATCCCCGTCCAGGATCTTGTCGATGTGCGATGGGTCCCGGATGATCTTGACCACACCGCTGGCCGCGCCCGGGCTTGCCCCGACCCCGCTTAAAATAGCCTCCGCTTTTACTTCATCCACGGTAGACATGTCCCGCGGCTGGTTAAGAGTGGTGACGGGGCGCGTCTGCAGGATGTAGAGTTTGTCACCTTCCTTGGCCCACTCTATATCCTGCGGTGTCTTGTAGTGCTCTTCCAGCCTTTTGCCGATCCTGGCCAGGCCGATGATATCTTCGTCCCCTATCTTTTGGACTTTCTGAAGTTTGGACGGCACGGGCACCTTTATATTGGTATCGAGGTCACCGGGTTTCGCCTCGAGGTTGCGCGTCAGGTGCCAGTCCTGTTCAACAATTTTCTTATCTGTAATAAATAGACTATTTTTATCCAGGGTGTATTGATCGGGGGTCAGGTCCCCTGAAACTATAGCTTCGCCCAGGCCGAAAATAGCCTCTATAAAAATCTTGCTGCGGTCGTTGTTGAGCGGTTCTAGCGTGAACATGACACCGGCGGCCTCCGACTGGATCATGCGCTGGACGGGGACAGCTATGCCTACCTTGAAATGATCGAATCCCTGCTCGTGGCGGTAAAAGATCGCCCTCGATTCAAACAGGGAAGCCCAGCATTCCTGCACGGCCCTGACCACGGATTCCTCGCCCTGTATGTTGAGGAAGGTGCGCTGCTGCCCGGCAAACGAGGCATCCGGAAGGTCCTCGGCCGTTGCAGAGGAACGCACTGCCACCAGTCCTCCCCCCAGCTTGCGGTAAGAGGCCTGTATCTCTTTTACTATGTGTTCCGGCATGGCCACGCCGGTGATCGTCTCTTTTATGCGGGAAGATGCGTCCTGCAGTGCCCTGCTGTCGTTAGGGTCTACGTCCTGCAGCAACCTCCTTATCTCATCCATCAACCTGGTCGCTTCAAGGAACTCGTAATAGGCCCGGGCAGTGACGACAAAGCCGGGCGGAACGGGGATTTGAGCACGCACCATCTCCCCCAGGTTGGCGCCCTTGCCGCCCGCGATGCCGATATCCTCCCGGGTTATCTCTTCGAACCAGGCTATAACTTTGTGGCTTTTTTTCATGGGAGCTCCTTAACAGTAAATATGCCTGTCACTATATGTTGAACAGGAAATGAATTATGTCCCCGTCGCGGACGGTATAGGTTTTCCCTTCCAGCCTCAGCAAGCCGTGCTTGCGCGCTTCGGCCGTGCTTCCGCTCCTGATGAAATCATCGTAGCTCATTACTTCGGCCCTGATGAAGCCCCTCTCGATATCGGTGTGGATCTTGCCGGCCGCCTGGATGGCGGGAGTATTATCCCGGACCGTCCAGGCCTTCACTTCATCTTCACCGACCGTGAAGAAGGATATCAGTCCCAGCAGTCCATAGGAGTGTTTGATAACCGCGGCGAAGGCGGTTTCCTCCAGCCCGATGTCCTTGCGGAACTCCTCCGCCTCCTGTTCCTGGAGCTGTGCCAGCTCCCTCTCCAGTTTCCCGCACATGCATATCAGCTCCACCTGTGGCATTGAGTAGGCTGTTTTCAGCGCGCCAAGTACCCTCTCCCTGGCGGGAAGCTGTTTTTCGCCGATGTTAATCACGATCAACATCGGCTTGGCCGTGAGGAACTGGTAATTGCCGATCGCCCGCGATTCGTCCGGCGTCAATTTTTGCAGCCTGATGGGGATACCCTGGTCCAGGGAAGCCTTGATCCTGTTAAGCAGCCCCTGCTCCCTGATGGCCGCATCACGCTCGGAGGATTTTCCCATCTTCAAAGCTGATTCGAGGCGGCCCAGCCGCTTTTCAATGATGGTGAGGTCGGAGAAAACCAGTTCCATATCGAGTGTTTCGATGTCTTTGAGCGGGTCAATTCTCCCCTCTATATGCGGGATATTTTCATCTTCAAAGGCCCTCACCACCTGCAGTATGGCATCGGACGCGCTGAGGTTGTTGAGAAGCTGTCCGCTGACCCCCTGCTCCCTGCCGAACCCTTTCGGCAGGCCTGCGAAGTCCACGTATTTTATCTCGGCCAATGTTGTTTTTTTGCGGTGGTAGATATCGTTTAGCTTTAGCACGCGCGCATCCGGCACCTTGGCCACCGCCGGGCATAGCGTGAGCCCGGCTCCACCGTGGGGCTTGGGTTCGGCGCTGCATTTTGTCAGAGCGTCGAAAACAGTGGTTTTACCGCTGCCGGGCAAGCCTATGATACTGATTTCCATATTTGATGCCTGACCTGTTAAAAAACTATATGACAGCCTGAGCCAAAATGCAATACCGCGGTGCGATTCTTCTGCTTGTTGCAGAATTGGGCTGTGTGCTATAATCAGTAGAATTTCGCTGCTTGGAGGATTTATTGTGCCCGGTTACGAACTGGTTTTTATTCTGAATGCAAACTTGAGTGAAGATGATTTCACCCGTGTATTGGGAAAGGTCAATGACCAGATAACCAAGCTCGGTGGAACGGTTACCGAAACAAATCAATGGGGCAAAAGAAGGCTTGCTTACCCGATCAAAAAGCAGGCGGAAGGGAATTACGTGCTCGAAAAAGTGCAGATCAATCAGACGGCTTTGAAGGAGCTTGATGCCAATTTGAAGCTGTCAGAGGATATTTTAAGGTACTTGTTCGTCCGCGAAAATAGCTGATTTCTGGAGGTGGTTGATGGCGAGCTTAATTAAGATTATTCTAATCGGCAGGATCGGTGGTGATCCTGAAATGAGGTTTACAGCGGACGGGGTTGCCGTAACTACTTTCAGCCTGGCGGCCAACCGCAACGCGCGCCAGCCCGACGGTGCATTTAAGGAGGAAACCGAGTGGTTTCGCATAAGTGCGTGGAGGAAGCTGGCAGAGACATGCAACCAGTTCTTGAATAAAGGCAAGCTGGTTTACGTGGAAGGTAATTTGCGGACACGCTTATATGATGGCAAAGACGGGCAGAAACGGGTCAGCTTAGATGTGACTGCAGACAGGGTGCTCTTCCTTGATAAGCAGGGGCCTGCGCAGTTGCCGCCCGAGGATGCCCGCACGGTTGAAGGTGATATTGAGCCGGAGGATATCCCCTTCTAAATCCTTAATAGTTGAAAAAGGAGTTTTATTAGACTGATGGAAACCAATACCGCACCAAGAAGGGAAAGAGGGCGCAAGTTTATTGTCAAGCCCAAGGTATGCATGTTCTGCGCGGACAAAGTGCCGATTGATTATAAGAATGTGTCACTCTTACAGCGTTTTGTTTCTGACCGTGGCAAGATAGTGCCGAGGAGGCGCACCGGTGTGTGTGCCAAGCACCAGCGCAGGCTGGCCCAGGCCATCAAGAGGTCCCGTTTCCTGGCCATGCTGCCCGCGTCACCAAATCATGTCTACAATATAAGCGGATTCGAGAAAAAAGCCTAATCAAATCTGGAGAATTAAATTGCCCAAGAGGACTTATCAGCCAAAAAAAAGAGGAAGAATCAGGAAGCACGGGTTTCGCGCCCGGATGTCCACCCGGGGCGGGCGTGCTGTATTAAAAGCCAGGCGCGCCAGGGGACGTTGGAAGCTCACTCAGGTATAGTATTGAAATGGCCAAGAGATTGGCTTTAACCAGGAGAGCACAATATTTAGCAGTATATAAATCTGGCAAAGCTGCGGCGGATAAACTGCTGGTAATTAAAGTTCTTCCCAATAACCTGGATGTTTTACGCGCAGGCTTCTCTGTAACCAAAGATATTGGGAAAGCGACTGTCAGAAACCGTGTCAAGAGGCTGCTAAAAGAAAATATACGCCTGCTGGTTATAAAGCCCGGGTGGGACATCGTATTGATCGCCCGGCGGCCTGTAGCAGGCATGGATTACCATGAGATTAACAGGTCGATTACAAAATTGCTGAACCGTTTGGATTTGCTTGTAAAAGATGCTGAAAACAGTAGCGCTAAAGTCAATTAAGCTATACCAGGGCACCATCTCGCAGGTCACACCCCCGGCCTGCCGCTTCACACCGACATGTTCTCAGTTCGGGTACGAGGCAATCCAGAGATACGGCTTCCTTAAAGGAAGCTGGATGACTTTTATCAGGATTTGCCGCTGCAATCCCTGGACACCCCGCGGCTATGATCCTGTTCCATAATATCCCGGTTTTAATGAAAATGAAGAGTTGTAGGATTGTCTATGATAAAGGTCAAAAGAACAGTTAAAATCGCGATTCTCCTGGGTGTACTCCTGCTGGTATTTGTTGGAGGCTGTATGGACCCGTTGGGCGGGGCAGGGTGTGGCGCCCAGGCCCAGGGCTGGTCCGGCTTTGCCCCCTACAACAAGGTGATCTGCTTTGGATCCATGGATGGCGCTGTGATTGCCCTCAGCCCGCAGGCGCGCAGTGAAAACAAGACCTTCCCGGCCGAGAGCGAATGGATTTACGTGATTAAAACCGCTGCCCCGGGCGCTGCCTGCGGCGCCATGTGCGCCCCGTCATCGGCAGCCTCCGGCAGGGGCATTTATGATACCCCGCTGGTTATAGGGGACCTGGTTTACGTGGGGACTTATACCGGCAAGGTCTATGCCCTTAATGCCAACCGTGGTGTGGTCAGGTGGATTTATCCCCGCGAAGGCTACGAGACCGCTGGCGCCATAGTAGGAGATATGATAACCGATGGGCAGACGATTTATTTCGGCAGCGCCAACGGGAAAATCTACGCCCTCGATGCGCTGACAGGGGATTTCAAGTGGGAATTTCAGACCTCCAACAAGATATGGACGGCCCCCGTCCTGGATAACGGTGTTATCTACGCCGGCAACTACGGTGGCAATGTGTACGCCATAGCGGCCGAGACCGGCAGGGAGATATGGAGCATCAAGATCCCGTCCGCGGTTGCGTCGTCCCTGGCCGTAAAGGACCAGTTGCTTTATTTCGGCACCTTCGACAGGTACCTGTATGCTGTTGACAAGGCCGACGGGCAGGAGAAATGGAAATTTTCGGCCAGCAACTGGTTCTGGGCCACACCGGTGGTGCGCGATGGCACGATCTACGCAGCTTGCTTAGATAAAAGAATCTATGCTATCGACGCTGTCAGCGGCAAGGAGGTCTGGCAATACACGGGAGACAGCCAGATGGTGTCAACCCCGGCCGTAACTGATAAATACGTGTACGCCGTGAGTGAAAAGGGTACCCTCTACAAGCTTGATATTGCCAATGGAAAAATGATAAGTAGCATACCGCTTGGCTATACGGTCTACGGGAACCCCTATGTAGAGGGTGATATGGTCTATATATATGCACGGGATCACACGGTCTATGCAGTTGATACGGTGAAAAATATTATCACCTGGAATTTTTCTTCGGCGATAAAGCAGGTTAAATAATGGTTGATATTTGGAATGTAGCTATACTCGACCCGGTACTGAACGGGCTTATCGCCCTTTCCCAGGTGCTCTGGAGCAATTTCGGCCTGGCTATCATCGTGCTTACCATCACAGTCAGGATTATCCTCATGCCCCTCACTTTCAAGCAGACGCAGTCAACCAAGGCCATGCAGTCGCTGCAGCCCAAGCTCCAGGAGATACAGAAAAAATATGCGCGGGACCAAAAGAAGCTTCAGCAGGAGATGATGCGCCTCTACAAAGAGGCAGGCATCAACCCGCTGGGCTGCATGTGGCCCATGCTGATACAGATGCCAATCTGGATCGCGCTGTACCAGTCCATTATGCAGGCCCTGGCGGCTACGCCGGAAAACCTCCTCATACTTTCGCAGCACCTCTATCAATGGGACCTGGTGGACCAGGCCATACCGCTGAACGAAAATTTCCTGGGGTTGAAACTGTCACAGCCTGACCCGACAATGATTCTGGCCATACTGGTGGGCCTTTCGATGTGGGTGCAGCAGAAGATGGTCACCCCGCCTGCTACCGACCCCCGGCAGCAGCAGATGTCAAGCATGACAACCATGATGATGCCCATGATGTTCGCCTTTTTCACCCTGTCCTTCCCCAGCGGGCTGGCCCTTTACTGGGTGGTATCCAATATCATCGGCATAGGCATCCAGTACTTCGTGGGCGGTGGTTGGGGTTACTTCACCCTCCCGTCATTGAGGGCTCAACCCCAGGCAGTGGCGCCTCAAAACCAACCCTCAAAGGCACTCAAAGAGGGTAACCAAAAGAAGAAGGGATAGAATTGAGAGAGTTAGAGATAAGCGCTAAAACGGTGGAGGAGGCTACGCGGGTTGCCCTTGCGCAGCTTGAGGTAACCCGGGACGAGGTTGATATCCTCGTGCTCAAGAAGGGAAAATCCGGCCTGCTGGGAATTGGCGCCGAGGATGCCAAGATCAAAGTCATACTGCTTGACGACGATGAAGGGCAGCCGGGAGCAAGGGGTGACGCGGCAAATACGGCCCGGCAGGTGTTGAGCGATATCCTGCATGCCATGGGCATCCAGGCCACGGTGGATGTGACCGGGTCAGGGAACGAGGGTGTTCCTGTCACCCTGAATATCGAGGGCGACGACCTGGGGGTCCTCATAGGGCGGAGGGGACAGGCCTTATCAGCCCTGCAATACTTGGTCAGGATGATCGTTGCCGAAAAGTTGAAAAAATGGGTTTCCATAAACGTGGACGTGGACTGGTATAAAAAACGTCATTATGAGTCACTGAAAAAACTTGCGCTGCGCCTCGCTGAACAGGTAGCAATGAGAAGGCGTCCCATAACCATGGAACCGATGCCTCCGGACGAAAGAAGGATTGTGCACATAACCCTGGCCGATGACCCGGACGTTATGACCCAGAGCACCGGAGATGGTGATGGACGCCGTGTGGTAATTCAGACAAGGAAAAGATAGTCGATGTTCCAGCCCGTTAACAGCAAGGTCAGGTTTCCTGATGTTGAAAGGAAAATATTGGACCTCTGGCGGGAGAGGGGCATTTTTCAGAAGAGCATAGACGCCCGTGCCTCTTCGCCGAGGTTTATTTTTTACGAGGGGCCCCCTACCGCCAACGGCAATCCCGGCATTCACCACGTCCTCTCCAGGGTTTTTAAGGACGTTATCCCCCGCTACAAGACCATGAAGGGGTTCTGCGTGCCCAGGAAGGCCGGCTGGGATACTCACGGCCTGCCGGTGGAGCTCGAGGTTGAGAAGCAGCTCGGTTTCACGGGCAAAGACCAGATTGAGAGTTACGGCGTAGCCAAGTTCAATGCCCTCTGCCGGGAAAGCGTCTTTAAATACGTTAAGCAGTGGGATGCTCTGACGGAAAGGATCGGTTTCTGGCTGGACATGGACCACCCCTATGTAACGCTGGATAACTCCTACATCGAATCGTGCTGGTGGGCCATCAGGCAGCTATGGGACAGGGGCCTGATCTACCAGGGCTACAAGGTCACCCCCCACTGCCCGCGCTGCGGCACCTCGCTTAGCTCACACGAGGTAGCCCTCGGGTATAAGGATGATACGGTTGACCCCTCGGTGTACGTGAAATTCAGGATACACACGCTGCCGCCGGCCGTGGCCGCCGATGCCTCCGGCGGTTTCACATTAGCGGATGCCATCTCAAGGGGCAAGGTCTACTTTTTGGCCTGGACGACCACCCCCTGGACCCTGCCCGGCAATACGTCCCTGGCCCTGGCGGAGGATGCTGATTATGCCGTTATCGAATTGGACGGTGAGTATCTGATCTTTGCGCGGGCCCTGGTGGAGCGGACCGGCCTCGGGGATCAGCCGGTACTCAAAACGTTCAAGGGCGGCCAGCTGGCCGGCTCACTCTACATCCCGCTGTACAACCCGCATGAATTTGACGTTGAAAGGAAGAGGGCAAGGGAAGGTCAGCCGGGGCAGTTCGACGTGCAGCAGCCCGTTGAAGATCTCACCTACAAGATTATTAATGCTGATTTCGTCTCCATGGAGGACGGCACGGGCATAGTACACATCGCCCCGGCCTTCGGTGAAGTGGATTTCCAGGCCGGTCTGGAGAACAATCTCGACTTCGTGCAGCAGGTGGACCTGGCCGGCAACATCACGGGCAAGTACTCTTTTTCGGGCAAATTCGTAAAAGACGCCGACGCCGATATCCTGGCTGACCTGGGCAGGCGTGGGCTGCTCTATAAGACCGCCAGGATCACCCATACCTACCCGTTCTGCTGGCGCTGCGATGCGCCCCTGGTCTATTACGCCAAGAAAACCTGGTACATCAAGACCTCGGCCAGGAAGGATGAGATGATAGCCGGGAACAGGCAGATCAACTGGTACCCCGAGCATATCAAGGAGGGCCGTTTCGGCGACTGGCTGCAGAACAATGTGGACTGGGCCTTTTCGAGGGAGAGATACTGGGGCACACCCCTGAATATATGGGCCTGCGGTAAATGCGGCCGATACGAATGCCCGGGTGGGGTGGATGAGATCAGGGGCAAACTCGGGTTACAGGGTTACTTGGACGGCATGGACCTGCACCGCCCGTATATTGACGACATAACCTACAGCTGTGCCGCCTGCGGCGGCAGGATGGCCAGGCAGCCCGAAGTGATCGACTGCTGGTTTGATTCCGGCGCCATGCCTTTTGCCCAGTGGCACTATCCTTTTGAGAACGTGGAGCTCTTTAAGCAGAGCTTTCCCGCCGATTACATATCGGAAGCCGTGGACCAGACCAGGGGATGGTTTTACAGCCTGCACGCCCTGTCCACGCTGATATTCGACCAGCCCTGCTTTAAAAATGTCATCTGCCTGGGCCATATACAGGACGCGCAGGGAGAGAAGATGAGCAAGACCAAGGGAAACGTGGTGGATCCCTGGACCGTGCTCGATTCTTCCGGCGCCGATGCCCTGCGCTGGTACATGTTTACATCAGGGCCTCCCGGCAATGTCAGGCGCATGTCGCCCGACATGGTAGTCGAGGTCATGCGCAATTTTCTAATGACCCTGTGGAATACCTACTCGTTTTTCGTTATCTATGCCAACATCGATAATTTCGTACCCGGCAAGATGACTCCTAAAACCACGTCGGAGATGGATAGATGGTTGACCTCCAGCCTCAACCAGCTCGTAATTGACGTGGACCGGCTGCTTGATGATTATGACCCGACCTCGGCCGGCAGGAAGATCGAATCCTTTGTCAACGATTTATCCAACTGGTATGTCAGGCGCAGCCGCCGGCGTTTCTGGAAGAGCCAGAACGACGATGACAAACTCTCCGCTTATAGCACGCTCTACCAGGCGCTTGTGACGCTGGCCAAACTGCTGGCCCCCTTTACCCCCTTTATTGCCGAGGAGATCTATCAAAACCTTGTCAGGACGGTTGATAAGAATGCGCCTGAAAGCATTCACCTGGCAGCATTCCCCGTAGCGGATGAGAGTTTAATAGACAAAGATATAATGGCCGGCACCGAGCTGGCCATGAAGGTCTGCAGCATGGGCCGGGCAGCGCGCTCAAAGAGCGCGGTCAAGGTCAGGCAGCCTTTGCCAAAGGTGATAATAAAGGCGAGGTCATCCCAGGAGCGGGAAGCGCTGAGCAACCTGTGCACTCAGATCACGGACGAGTTAAACGTCAAGGACATCGGGTTTACCTCGGAAGAGATGAAGGAAGATAAAAACCTTTCCGTGATAGCTGAAGGCGATTTCCAGGTCGGCATTGTCACGGAGATAAGCCCGGAGTTGCTGGCGGAGGGCACAGCTCGGGAGATAGTCAGGAGGTTGCAGACGATGAGGAGGGCCGCCGGCCTTGAGATAGCAGACCATATCCAGACATACTACGAGGGCGGCGAACAGGTACAGGCCGTTATGACAGGTTTCGCGGATTATATCAAGCAGGAGACGCTGTCAACGGCAATATTACAGGAGTCTGCGGAGCCGCCGGCATACACGGAGAAGTTCAAGTTAGCCGGGCTCGAGGTCACGCTGTCCATCAAGAAACAAAATTAGCCGGCGCCCCGGCCGGCCTATGAGCACCAGGTCACTACCTGGGAGGGGGGCTGTCCGTCAGCAGGGCAGTGGCACTGAAGGTGTTCTTTCCCCTTACATACGTCACGGAAATCTCCTCACCTATTTTAGAGCTGCGCAGCGCGCGCAACAGCTCCGGCGCGGTGTTGACCTCCCTGCCCTGGTACCTGATGATGACGTCTAACCTGCGCATCCCGGCTTTAGCCGCCGGGCTGCCGGGCTGAATCGTTGTCACAACCGCGCCGTGGTTCACCGCCAGCCCGTTATAGTAAGCAACGTAGTCGTTCACTGTGTAGAGCTCTACGCCCAGGAAGGGCCGCGTGATATAGCCCTTGTTGACCAGCTCCTGCAGTATGGGCAAAGCTGAATTGATGCTTATGGCGTAGCCCATGCCCTCCACGCCGACCTTGGCGATCTTGGCGCTGGTGATACCTATGACCTCGCCCTTCATGTTTAACAGGGGACCGCCGCTGTTGCCCGCATTGATGGCCGCCGAAGTTTCGATCAGGTCGTACATCGACTCTTCCTCGTCTAAGGAGAGCGAGACCTTGAGGCCGCTGACTATGCCCTCCTTGGCCTTGGTGCCCTTTCCCAGGGGGTTGCCTATGGCTACCAACCAGTCGCCCACCCTGAGCTTGCCGGAATCACCGATGGCCAGCGCCGGGAGGTTGGGAAGGTCTACCTTGATGATGGCCAGGTCGGTCAGCGGATCGCGGAAAACCTTGTCGGCAGATATCTCGTAAGTCCTGCCGTCCGAGAACTGGATGACAACCTTGCTGGCGCCTTCGACAACGTGGTTGTTGGTAACGATGATCCCGGCTTTATCGAGTATCCAGCCGGACCCAGCACCGGATTGCAGCATCGTCCTGCTGAACATGTCGTTCACTATCAGTTCGGTCGTGATGGTGACAACCCCGGGGTAGCCCTTTTCAACGACATCGGCGATATTGGGAAGGGGCGCAGAATTCTCCGCGGGACCGGGCGATTTCCAGCCCGGGTCAAGCGGCGTCACCTTCTGGATGACCGGCGCCGGCGCGGGTACCGATATGGGAGTGGTGGAGAATTCAACGCGGCAGGCGCTTAAAAGCAGCGTCACCGCAAGCAGAGAAGCCAGTATGGCAGGAATTTTCATATTTGGTCACCTCGGTGCTGATCGCAATTGTGCTGGGATTTTAGCACAAAGGTATTTGACGGGCAAAATGATCCCTGAGTTTAACGAGGGGCCGGCAGGCGTGATTGATTCGTAAGGACTCAATTCACCGCCTGCCGGCCTATGATACTGTAATGATTAGCCTTTGTAATTGACCTTGGGAAGCTGTGCCAGCGCCTCTTTTACCTTGGCTTCATCGTAAGCGTCGGCTTCCAGTTTGCCGGAGAGGAACTGTTCGTAGGCGCCGAGGTCGAAATGACCGTGTCCGCTGAGGGCTAAGACGATCGTCTTCTTCTGTCCTGATTCTTTGCATTTGAGCGCTTCGTCGATCACCACCTTGATGGCGTGCGCGGGCTCCGGGGCGGGTATGATACCCTCGGTGCGGGCGAATTTGATGGCGCTTTCGAAGGTATCCTTCTGGGCGACCGCCCTTGCATCGATCAGCTTAAGTTTGTGCAGGTGGGATACCAGGGGCGACATGCCATGGTAGCGCAGTCCGCCTGCATGGATGGGCGAGGGGATGAATGAATGGCCAAGCGTGTACATCATGACGATGGGGGCCATGCCCGCCACATCGCCTAAGTCCCAGGCCAGCGGTCCCTTGGTCATGCTGGGGCAAGCGGTGGGCTCGACAGCGATGAGCTCTATCTTCTTGCCTTTCATCTTGTCCTTTACGAAGGGGACGGCCATGCCGCCGAAGTTGCTGCCGCCGCCCACGCAGCCGATGACGATGTCCGCTTCTACATCCGCCATTTCGAGCTGTTTCTTGGTTTCAAGGCCGATGATGGACTGGTGCAGTATGACATGGTTTAATACGCTGCCGAGAGAATAGCTGGTATCATCGCGGCTGAAAGCGTCCTCGCAGGCCTCGCTGATCGCCATGCCAAGGCTGCCCGGGCAGTTGGGGTCTTGAGCCAGTATCTGTTTGCCGAAGTTGGTATCGGTGCTGGGGCTGGCAACGACCTTAGCGCCCCAGGTCTCCATCATGATGCGCCGGTAGGGTTTCTGGTTGTAGCTGACCTTGACCATGTACACCTTGCATTCAAGGCCCATGTACTGGCAGGCCAGTGCCAGGGCGCTTCCCCACTGTCCTGCACCGGTTTCAGTGGCGATGCGCTTGATGCCGGCCTTCTTATTGTAGTAGGCCTGGGCAATGGCGGTGTTGAGCTTGTGGCTGCCGGCCGGGCTGACGCCCTCGTACTTGTAGAATATCTGGGCCGGTGTGCCCAGCGCCTTCTCCAGCCTGTAGGCGCGGATAAGTGGCGTCGGACGGTACATCCTGTAAACGTCCAGCACCTCGTCGGGGATTTCGATAAAGTGTTCCTTGCTGAATTCCTGCTCATTAAGTGTTGCCGGGAAAAGTGGTGGGGGCAGTATGGTCGGCTCGTGGGTTGCCGGGTGCAGTATCGGAGGCAAAGGCTCCGGCAGGTCCGGCAGTATGTTATACCAGGAAGTCGGCATATCCTTTTC
>Ga0105152_10000116_pt1 | contig 18670 bp, 15 predicted proteins | sample LakBais05cmmetaG_FD_81534 | JGI IMG/M metagenome (GOLD analysis project Ga0105152, IMG submission 81534) | Lake sediment microbial communities from Lake Baikal, Russia to study Microbial Dark Matter (Phase II) - Lake Baikal sediment 0-5 cm | ecosystem: Environmental > Aquatic > Freshwater >...
ATAGCGTCGGAACCGGATGCGGACACCAATTCGGCGTCACGCGCTGGCGGGGTCGTCTTCATGTCTCTCCTCATGTCAGCGTTCCTCATCTTGGTCGTCCTCGGCCTGATTGAATCCGCAGTCCTCCAGGCTCGCGTCCGCCGTATCCCGATCCGTATTCATGTCAATGGCACGCGCGGGAAGTCGAGCGTCACCCGGCTCATCGCTGCGGGCCTCCGCGCCGGAGGGCATCGGGTCGTCGCCAAGACGACAGGCACCCTTCCGCGGCTCATCCTCGAGGATGGAGGCGAGGTTCCGCTGGCGCGGAGGGGGCGGGCGACGATCCGGGAGCAGATGCGGGTCCTCTCCCTGGCTGCGAAGCGTAAAGCGGACGCCGTCGTGTTGGAGTGCATGGCCATTCACCCCGAGCTCCAGTGGGTCTCGGAGCATCGGATGGTCCGATCCACTATCGGCGTCATCACGAACGTGCGGGAGGACCACCAGGAGGTGCTGGGGTTCGACCATGGGCGGGCGGCGCGAGCCCTGGCCGCGACGATTCCCGTGCGGGGCCTTCTGGTGATGGGCGAGGCCGTCGACGAGCCGCTGTTCCGGGAGACCGCCCGGCGCCGCGGAACCCGGGTTGAGGTTGTGGATCGCTGTGCCGACGCCTGGACCTCCCCGGACCGGCTCGAGCCGGCCGAGAACGTCGAGGTGGCGCTGCGAGTCTGCGAGGCGGTGGGCGTGAGCCGGGAGCGGGCCCTCGCCGGCATGAAGGCGGCCATTCCGGACGCGGGCGCGCTCCGAGTCCTGCCGAGCAGGCTCGGGACGGCCCGGATCACCTTCATCAACGCCTTCTCGCTGAACGACGTGGATTCCCTCCGTGTTGTCTGGCGGTCGCTGGCGGAGCGCGGGTTGGCCACAGACCCGCTGGTGGTCCTTCTGAACGGGCGGGAGGATCGGCCCCTCCGCTCCCGGCGCTTCGGCGGGGTCGTCGGCGCCGAGCTCGCGCCCGAGCGTCTCCTTCTCGCCGGCGGCGGGTGGCGGTTCGCCCGCCGCGAGGCGGTGCGGGCCGGCTACCCGGCCGACCGGATCGTTCACCTCAGCGGCAAGACGGCCGAGGAGATCGGCGGCCAACTCTGCGAACACGTCCCGCCAGACTCGACACTGCTCGGTCTGGGAAATTACCAAGGGGTCGGCCGGGCGATCGCGGAACACCTGGAGCGTCATGGGGATGTTCGCTGAAGCCATCGGACTGAGTCTCGTCGGGTCGCTGGTCGCATTCGAGTGGGCCGGGCTCTCGCCCGGTGGACTGATCGTGCCCGGGTATGTCGCTCTCCTGGCGAGCCGGCCGCTCTCGCTCCTCGCCATCGGCGCCGCGAGCTTCCTCGCCCTCCTGGCCGTCCGGCTGGCCTCAACCTACCTCATCCTGTTCAGCCGCCGCCGGTTCGTCTTCACCGTGCTGACCGGTCTCCTCTGCATGCGGGCCATCGAGGCCGGGTTCTCCCTGGTGCCGTCGCTCCCCGCGGAGGTCCACGGCCTCGGGTACCTCGTGCCGGGGCTGATCGCGAACGATATGGAAAAACAGGGGGTCCTTCCCACGCTGCTCATGATGGCGGGGGTGTCCGCCGTGATCCGGGTGATCCTGCTGGTCATGGGAGTCGCCTCGTGAGGTGGGTGGAGCCGAAGGTGCGCCTCGGCCGACTGTTCTGCGTGGTCGCGCTGGCGCTCGTCGCCCTCGCGCCCCTGGAGTGGGGCGTCCAGCGGGAGCGGGCGGCCCACCGCCACCAGGCCTCGCGGATCATGGCGGAGGCGATCCGGGCGCTGCGGGAGGAGCGGGTGGCGCGCGGTCTCGGCTTCACGCCGGACGACCGCGAGCGGACAGGACTGGTGGGCGAGGAGATGAGCCCGCTCGTCACCACCCTCGGTCATCTCCCCGCCAAGCGTCTGGCGGCCGAGCCGGCCATGGCGGGCCTGGTACTGGACCTGTTCCAGCAAGCCGGCGTCGGGCCGGGCGACGTGATCGCCGCCGGCTTCTCGGGCTCGCTCCCGGGGCTGAACATCGCGGTCCTCGCGGCCGCCCGAGCCCTCGGTGCGGTGCCCCTGGTCATCTCGTCCGTCGGCGCGTCCCAGTGGGGGGCGACGGAGCCGGCGTGGACATGGCTGGACATGGAGGCGGTGCTGGCAGCGCGGGGCGTGTTCGCCGTGCGATCGACCGCGGCGGCCAGGGGCGGGGGGGTGCGGCACACCTTCCTGCTGGAGGAAGGGCGGGCAGTGGCCGAGACGGCTATCCGCCGGAACGGGCTCCGGGAGCTCACGGGGGCGACGCTTCGCGAGCAGGTCGACGTGCACCTCGAGACGTACCGCCAGGCCGCCGCACGCCACCCCATTGCGCTCTTCGTCAACGTCGGCGGGTCGAGCGTCAACGTCGGGACATGCGAGGGAGGGGGTCTTCGCCCGGGGATTCTCCGGCGCCTCCCGCCGTGCGCCCCCGAGCGACGGGGACTTCTCCATCGATTCTCCGCAGAGGGGGTGCCCGTCATCCACTTGCTCGACGTGCGGCGACTGGCCCGAGAACACGGCCTGCTGGTCGCCCCGCAACCGGGCAGACGCCTCGGGGGCACTGTGTGAAGATGCGTGTGAGATCGCTCGGCACCGGACCGCGGGAACTGGGGGGACGCCTTCGGCGGCTGGTCAGTCCCCGGTTCGGGCTCCGGAACAAGATCGTCCTCCTCCTGGTCGGGCTCACGACCGCGATCGTCCTGATCCTCGGCTTGGTCACGTATTCCACCGTCCAGCGGATCGTCTTCAACTTCCAGAAGGGGTTCGAGCTGGAGATCCCGGTCTCCCGTCTCGTCATCGTGATCAAGGAGGATGTGAACAGCCGGTGGGACTATCTCGAGACCTACCTGCTGTCCAGCAACGTGGAAGAGCTGGGCCCACTGGTGCAGAAATTCGCCGAGATCTCGCGCCGCATCGCCCGCTACCTCGAAGACCCGGCCGCGGTGCTCCGCGGCACCACCCCAATCGACAAGCCCAGCGAGCGGCCTTTCCTCCAGTATCTCGAGCGGCGGGCCGGCCCCATCGACCCGTCCGAGCAGCATCGAGACATCCGGGACATCCTGGAGGAGGCGCGGGGGGCGAATGCGGAGCTGGACCGGACGGGCCGCCTCCTCATGCAGAACCAGCTCGTGTTCCTGTCCCTGACCAAGAACGTCCAGCTGATCCAGCGAGGGATAGACGAGCTCTTCAGGGGGGATCTGAAACTCCTGGCGGAGACACCCGGGGCGGGGCACGTCCGGGGGCAGATCGAGTTGCTGCGGCGATTGGAGCGGGTCCCGGACCTGCCGGAGCCCTTGTACCAGGAGGACGTAGAGCGCGGCGTCGGGGCGGCGGTCCAGATCGTGCAGCAGAGCGACGTCGCCGCGAAGGCGAAGGAGAAGATAGCGGTGGCGCTGCACGGCTATCAGGAGAGCCTCCTGGTCCTCCACCACCTGACGGTCGCTCGGGGCGAGCGGCAGGCCGAGCAGGCCCGGATGTTCCGGCTGGCCCAGTCCAGCGGCACGGTACTCACCCAGCTCCTGAACCGGGCGGACGACATCGCGACCGCGCGCATGCTGACCTCCCTGGAGGACAACCGCCGGGTGCAGGCGGGGTCCCTGGCGCTTGTGCTCGGGACGTGGCTGGCCTTCCTGGCCATCAGCGTCGCCCTCGGCATCTTCCTCATCCGCAGGATCACCCGCCCCCTGCTCCAGCTCTCCGGCACGGCCCGCGACGTGGCCGACGGGATCTTCGGCGAGGCGGTCAAGGTCGAGGGAAGGGACGAGATCGCGGTCCTGGCGGACACCTTCAACCGGATGAGCACCAAGATCGAGCAGCAGATCGCGGAGCTGAAACAGGCCGACGCCATGCTGATCGCCCAGGAGCGGCTGGCCGCCGTCGGCCAGATCACCGCGGGCATCGCGCACGAGATCCGCAACGCGCTCTCCGCGATCAAGATGAACGTGCAGATTCTCTCCAAGAAGTGGAATCGAACCGAGGACGACCGGGAGTACTGGGAGATCCTGGGGAAAGAGGTGGACCGCCTGAACCGCATCGTCAACTTGGCGCTCGACTACTCGCACATGCCGCAGCTCTCGCGCACCTGGTGCGACCTGCCCCGGATGCTCTCGGAGTGCCAGGAAATCGTGCAGCAGGGGACGGGCGACGTGCACTTCGAGGAACGCCGCTCGGCGGAGATCCCGCCGATCTTCCTCGACGAGGGCCGCATCAAGCAGGTATTCCTGAATGTCCTGCTCAACGCGTGCCAGTCCGCGGACTCGCAAGAGCGCATCGGGGTGTGGACGGCGCTGGCGGTGCGGGAAGGGCGGAGCTACGTGAGCGTGACCATCGCCGATCGCGGCGCGGGCATCCGGCAGGAGCACCTCCCGCGGGTGTTCGACCCCTTCTTCTCCACGAAGGCCAAGGGCACCGGTCTCGGGCTCTCCATCTCCAAGCGGATCGTCGAGGAGCACGGCGGACGTATCGAGGTCAGCTCGCGCGCAGCGGAGGATGGCGACGGCTCGCGCGAGGGCTGGGTGACGCGGGTCGAGATCCTCCTCCCCATCGGCAAGGACGACTGAACATGGAGACGAAGCGGGTTCTGGTGATCGACGACGAGGACTCCATCTGCCGCGTGCTCCGGAAGCACCTCCAGGAGAAGGGGTACGAGGCGACCACCGCCCTCAACGCCGGCGACGGGCTGGCGGCGCTGGCCGGCTACCTCCCCCAGGTGGTCATCCTGGACATTCGCCTGCCCGACACCGACGGCCTCACTCTGCTGCGCAGGCTACGCGAGCGGTATCCCGAAACGTTCGTGATCATCATCACGGCCTTCGGCGACATGGAGACCACCATCGCGGCCATGCAGCAAGGCGCCTACGACTACCTGCGGAAGCCCATCGACATCGAGGAGTTGGACCGGATCGTGGAGATGTGCTTCCGGACGGTCGAGGAGCGTCACCACTCCTCACGCGTGGTGGTGCCGGCAGCGGGCGAGCGGGACGGCCGGCGGGTGGTGGGCAGCAGCCGGAAGATGCAGGAGATCTTCAAGATCGTCGGCGCCGTCTCCAACTCCCGGACCACCGTGCTGATCCAGGGAGAGACCGGCACCGGGAAGGAGCTGATCGCCCACGCCATCCACGACGCCAGCCCGGCTCGTCGGTCGCCCTTCATCACCATCAACTGCGGGGCGCTCATCGAGACCCTGCTGGCCAGCGAACTGTTCGGCCACGAGAAGGGGGCCTTCACCGGCGCCATCGCGCACAAGAAGGGCAAGTTCGAGGTCGCCGGAGACGGCACCATCTTCCTGGACGAGGTCCACGAGATGACGGTGGCCAACCAGGTGAAGCTCCTTCGCGTCCTGCAGGAGCGCGAGTTCGAGCGCGTGGGCGGGAACCAGACCCTCCGCACGAATGCGCGCATCCTCTCGGCCTGCGCCCCACCATTGGATACCCTTGTGGCGCAGGGCAGGTTCCGGGAGGACCTCTACTACCGGCTGAAGGTCGTCACGCTGAACCTCCCACCGCTCCGCGAGCGACGGGAGGACATCCCGGCCCTGGTCGAGTTCTTCATCCAGCGCGTGAGCCGGGAGCTGAACAAGTCGGCGGTGCGGATCCCCGATGAGACCATGACGTTGCTTGCGCGCCGCGAGTGGAAAGGCAATGTGCGCGAACTGGAGAACACCGTGCGGCGAGCCCTCGTGATGTGCAAGGGAGACACGCTCTTCCCGGCGTTCATGGATGCCGAGGAGCCGCGAGAGGCGCTCCCGGCCGCGGCTGCCGGCGCCGAGGCGCCGCTGAAGGACCTCGACGCGGTGGAGGCCGACCACATCCGCAGGGTCCTGGAGCACACCGGCTGGAACAAGTTCGAGGCGAGCCGGATCCTGCACATCTCCCGCCCGACCCTGGATCGCAAGATCAAGGAGTACAAGCTGACCCCGTCATGATGCGCCCAGTTCCAACGCGACCGAACTTCTCCGCGCACTCCTCTTCTCCCGCGGTCTCCGTTCCTGTAACGTTCTGTTACATTCCGTGGCCGTCCGTAACGTTTCGTTCTCGGACTAACACAGTCCTCGGCACGCGCATCTCTCGGATTCTATGCCAGATCCCTGTTGCACAGCCCAGCCCGTCACTTGGTACACCTCTTGCCTAGCTAAAGACGCGAGGAGAGGAGGGGTAAATTTGTCTATAGCTCTGTCTCCGTCGTCTCCAACCGAGATCCTCGCAGCACTCCTCGCTTGCCATCGGCCGGCTCTGCCCTTCCCGCCCGAGATGTCTGATCTGCGGCCCCGTGCGGCTCGGGCTTCCATCTGGAAGACGGAGAGCCGTGGTCCATTAACGGCAGTCCGCCGGCCCGGAGCCGGCGCAGAAGAAGGAGGGAACGATGACCTGGAAAACACTCGGTTCTGTGCTGGTGATCGTCCTGGTTGTCGCGCTCGCCGCGGCTCCCGCGGCCGCCGCGCGGTACCGCCCGGTGGTGATGGGCACGCACGGGATGGTCTCGAGTGGGCACCCCCTGGTCTCCCTCACCGCCATCGACGTGCTGAAGAAGGGCGGGAATGCGGCGGACGCCGGGGCGGCGGCCATCTTCGCGGCCATGGTGGTCGAGCATACCCACCATAGCCTTGGGGGCGAGTCGGCGGTCCTCTACTACTCGGCGAAGGACAAGAAGGTCCATGCCGTCAATGGCGTGGGCCCCAGCCCCAAGCTGGCGACCAGGGAGTACTTCGAGAAGCTTGGCTACATCCCGGACGAGGACAGCTTCCTGATCGCGCCCGTCCCGGGCTCGCTGGACGGCACAGTCATGCTGCTGGACCGCTTCGGGACGAAATCCTTGGCGGATGTCCTCCAGCCGGCCATCGATCTGGCCGAGAAGGGGCACCCCATCGACCACATCATGGTGAAGTGGATCGACAACGCCAAGGCGATCCTCTCCAAGTGGCCGGGATCGGTGAAGGCCTTCTTCCCGAACGGCCAGCCGCCCAAGCCCGGGGACATCTTCGTCCAGCCGGAGTACGCGGCGACGCTGAAGAAGATCCTGGCGGGCGAGCAGCAGAACCTGGGCAAGGGGCGGAGCGAAGCCCTCAAGGCCGCGCGAGACGTCTTCTACAAGGGCGAGATCGCCAAGGCGCTGGACAAGTTCTCCCAGGAGAACGGCGGGCTGATCCGGTACGAGGATCTGGCCGGCTACCAGGCCAAGATCGAGGAGCCCTGGAAGACCACCTACCAAGGGTACGAGGTCTACTCGATCGGGAGCTACACCCAGGGCCCCATGGTGCTCCAGGCGCTGAACATCCTCGAGGGGTTCGACATGGGGAGCCTGAAGCACAACAGCCCGGAGTACATCCACCTGATCCTGGAAGCCTTCAAGCTCACGTACATGGATCGCCACGCTTTCTATGGGGATCCCTACTCCGTCAAGGTCCCGGCCAAGGGCCTGGTCTCAAAGGCGTATGCGGCTGAGCGGCGGAAGCTCATCGACCGCACCAAGGCGGCGATGGATATGCCCTCCGGCGATCCGTGGAAATACGAAGGCAGCGCTCAGCGGCCCGCCGGTCAAGTCCTGGCCAAGACCGTGACGGCCACGGAGGAGCGGCCGCAGATGGACACGACGGCGATCGTGATCGTCGACAAGGACGGGAATATGTTCGCCACCACTCCCAGCAACAACATGGGCGTGCGCCGGAGCGGCGTGACGCCGACCGGGCTCGGCTTCGTGTTGAGCGGCCGGCTGCGGCAGTTCTCCCTCGACCCGGCGAACCCGAACGTGATTGCGGGCGGCAAGATCCCGCGGATCACCCCCACCCCCTCTCTGGCCCTCAAGGACGGGAAGCCCTTCATGGTCTGGACGACGCCGGGGGAGGATGTCCAGATGCAGGCGAACATTCAGGTGTTCTTTAACGTGATCCACTTCGGGATGGATCTCCAGACCGCCGTGGAGGTGCCGCGGTTCCGCTCGCTCCACGGTCCGGCCTCGCAGTTCCCCCAGGAGGTGCTGCCCGGCCAGGTGCGGGCCGAGCCACGGATCGCGCCAGAGGTCGTCAAGGCCGTCGAGGCGTTGGGCCACAAGATCCGGACGGAGCCCGACTGGGCCGAGGCGAGCGGGGGCATGGTCATCATCATGCGGGACGACAAGACCGGCGCCCTCTTCGCGGGGGCCGACCCGCGGCGAAGCTGCTACGCCATCGGGTGGTGAACTACGGCTGAAATCCGAAGGCGAGAATCCCTCGGTGAGGTCTGGCGCCGCAGTTCAGGCGCGGTGGTCTAAGGGGGCGAGGGCCGATGGAACCCAAGAGGAGGCTTGCTATGGACCGAGAAGACGTGTCGGAGACGAACAGCAATGAGGCAGCGAATGACAACCAGATCAACAGAAGGCACTTTCTGAAAGCCGGAGCCGCCCTAGGGGGGGCTCTTGCGCTCGGCGAGGGCATGTTCCATCCGGCGAGTGCGTTGGAATTGGAACGTAAGGATGCGGCGGGCGAGGTCGGCATCCTTGGATGCACTCCTGAGACTTCGACGGACGGGTACTTTGATAATTCAGTTCCTCCTGTATTGCGAATCAAGTCGGGCGATACCGTCGAGATTGAGACAGGCACGCACTTGATGGGAGGGATGATCCCAGGCGCCGAGGCGCAGGACTGGATCAGGATGTATAAGCAGATGATGGACAAGTACCCCGGGACGAACTTCTATCCGGATGCGAGGACCGGGGTTAAGAAGCTCGAAAAGCGGCCCAATCACACGCACCTGACTGGTCCGATCCATGTCGAAGGAGCCGAACCGGGAGACGTCTTGCAGATCGAGATCCTGGAAATCGTTCCGACTGCTTACGGCTTCAACATCACCCCCGAATCCACGTTCGCAAAAAGCGGACTGCTGGCAGACGACTTTCCTAAGGGCCAAGTGCGATGGTACAGGGTGGACTTGAAGAACATGAAGTTCAAGTTTCTCCCGGGAATCGAGGTTCCGGTGCGCCCCTTCCCGGGAACCCTGGGGGTCGAGTTGCCGGAGGCCGGCCGGTACACGAACATCCCGCCCGGGAAGCACGCTGGGAACCTGGACTGCAAGGAAATGGTCGCCGGGACGGTGCTGTACGTGCCCGTTTGGGTGAAGGGCGCGGGCGTCAAGACGGGAGATTCCCACTTGGCCCAGGGGGACGGCGAAATCAACGTAAGCGCGCTGGAGGGAGCGTTCCGGAACATCACGCTACGTATCACCGTGCGAAAGGACCTGAAGAACAAGGTCGACTGGCCGTTTCTCTCCACGCCGACACACTGGGTCACCTTCGGGATCCATACCGATCTATACGAGGCGTGCAAGATGTCCATGCAGGAAGCCGTCAAGTTCCTGTACGCGCACTATGGGATCCCGAAGGACGAGGCGTACGCCTTCTGCAGCATGGCGGTGGACATGCGCGTAACGCAGGTGGTTGACTACGCGATGGGTATCCACGCCATGATCGCCAAATCCAACTTCGCGGGCAGCCAGTACGCGGCAAAGAACACTTTGCTTCTATAGACAGCACGGGGCATTAGATCGACTTTGGAAGAGCGACCTATCGGCGGTATCCTGGGCGGCCCCTGGAGGCAGGGGCCGCTCCTCCCCTGGGCTAAATTCAGGAGGATTTCGCAACGGGTCACTGGGTGCCAGACGCAAAGAGAGGTGATGGCAGGCGGGCGGGGTCACCACGAGGTCAGGGGCGTGTCGGAGAGCAGGATGTAGTTAGAGGTCAACCGCTCTAATTCACAGCGAGGTGTCACATGAAGCCACGGTGGAGACTCGGGAAGGCGATCGTCGTGACGTGCGCCGCGATCCTGATGGTTGACGGCGGTATTCTTCAACTTTCACAGGTTTCACAGAGGAGGCTGGCTATGTGTTCATCCTGGATGCGCGGGAAACATCCCCTCATGATCGTGGCGGCTCTGGCCCTGATGTGCGCACTCGCCGCGCCGGCCGCCGCGGGCTACAAGCACAACAGCTACAAGCCCATGCTCATGGGCAAGGAATGGATGGCAGTCGCGGGTGAGCCCCTCGCGGCCATGGCCGGGGCCAAGATCTTCGTGAAGGGCGGGAACGCGGTGGATGCGGCGGCCGCGATTCTGGCCGCGACGTGCGTATTGCATGATTCCCTCTCCTTCGGCGGAGAGAACCAGGCGCTCATCTTTGACCCGAACCGGAACAAGGTCTTCGGGATCAACGGGCTGGGCATTGCACCCACCGGGGCCACGCCGGAGTTCTTCATCAACAAGGGCATGGCTTTCCCGCCGGCCTACGGGCCGCTGGCGGCCGTCACGCCGGGAACCCCCGGGAGTCTCATCCAGATGGTGGCCGAGTTCGGGACGATGAGCCTAAAGGATGTGCTCCAGCCAGCGATCGATCTCGCTGACGGGTATCCCATCGAGGAGCAGACGGCAGAGATCTACGCCGAGAACAAGGGGGAAGTCGAGAAGTGGAAGTACTCGAAGGAGGTCTACTTGCCAGGCGGCAGGGCGCCGAAGCGTGGCGAAATCTTCGTCCAGCGCGACCTGGCCAACACTCTCCGCAAGATGGTGGTGGCGGAGCAGGAAGCCCTGGCCGCCGGGAAGAGCCGCAAGGAGGCGTTCCAGGCAGCGCACGACCGGTTCTATAAGGGGGATATTGCCCTCGAGTTCGTCCGCGGGAGCAAAGAGGGCGGTGGCCTGATCACGATGGAGGACATGGCCAACACGAAACTCCTCGTTGAGGAGCCCGTGAAAGTCAACTACAGGGGGTTCGATGTCTACAAGCTGACGGTGTGGACACAGGGACCGGTGCTCCTTCAGGCACTGAACATCCTGGAGAACTTCGACCTGAAGGCCATGGGATATAACAGCCCCCAGTACATGCACACGATTTACCAGGCCATGAACCTGGCCTACGCCGACCGCGACTTCTACTACGGCGATACGTACAACCCGCCGGAGGAACCGGTGAAAGGGCTGCTCTCAAAGGAGTATGCCAGGGAACGCGCGAAGCTGATCGATCCCGCGAAGAACAACCCGAAAGCGGGCCCGGGGGATCCGTATCCATTCCAGGGAGGCACCAATCCCTTCAAGGATCTCCTGACGCAGCGTGAGGGCAGCGTGGAGACCCTGGTAGCCGAGAACGTCCCCGAGCTGAAGGGCGGCACGACTACCCTCCAGACCGCCGACAGTAAGGGCTGGGTGGTCTCCGTGACCCCGAGCGGCGGCTGGCCCCCCGCCTATATCGCTGGGAGGACGGGGATCGGTATGAGCCAGCGGATGCAGAGCTTCGTGCTGGACAAGAAGCTGAACCCCTACAACGTGCTCGTGCCCGGCAAGCGACCCCGGGTCACCCTGACTCCGTCGCTGGCCCTGAAAGACGGGAAGCCGTTCCTCTCCTTCAGCCTTCCGGGCGGCGACATCCAAGATCAGTTCCTGCTCCAGTATTTCCTGAACGTGGTCGAGTTCGGGATGGATCCGCAGCAGGCCGCCGAGGCGGCGAAGTTCGAGAGCTTCCAGATGCAGAGCTCCTTTAGCACCCACGAGATCCAGCCGGGGCGGTTGGTACTGGACAGCCGGATCCCGAAAGCGACCTTCGACGCGATGACGGCCAAGGGATACAAGGTCGAGTACGCCAAGAGCGGCGTGAACGGCGAGCACGGGGGCGCCGTCACGGCCATCGCGTTTGATCAAGAGAACGGAACCATGATGGGCGCCACCGGGATTCCGGATCCGGCCTGGGGCGGCCCGCGCTACGGAATTGGCTGGTAAGTGAGTTCGGCTCGTGCCGGGAGCCTCCGGGTTCGCACGAGGCCCTGGAGGCTCCCGGCCCGACTTCAACCGGGGGATGCGCTCCTGGATGTATCTCCCTGTCATTTCGGTGTCAGACCCGCGGAAGGAGTGTGCAATGCCTCGGAAGAGTCTTAAACGATGCATGCTGATCGCAGCGCTGGTGGCGATGGTCGCCGTCGTAGTTCCCGGCTCCGCCTACGCCCAGAAGATTCCTGCCGGCGTTTCGGCGGAGTTGCCGGTGGCCATGACCTGCCCGGGGCAGGCGCCAGAAGGACAGCTTGTGAAGCTGATCTTCGGCCGGCTCAAGACCCCCATCAAGTACGACCCCTTCATGGAGCCCAAGGACCTGTCGGGGAGCAAAACCCTCATCCTCATCTTGGGCGGGAGCGGGAAGGGTCTCGGCTCGGCCGGGGTGGACCTCCGCGACGAGATGAAGCGGGCCGAGGCCTTCATCGCGGAGGCGACCAAGCAGAAGATCACGCTGATCGGGATCCACAGCGGCGGCGAGGATCGGCGAGGCGATGTCTCCAACAAGCTCATCGACCTGGTCGCCCCCAAGATGCAGTACCTCATCGTGCGCGAGGACGGAAACAAGGACGGGCACTTCACCAAGTTGTCGGGCCAGCACAAGATCCCGCTCACGTTGATCCAGGGGACGCAAGAGCTGAGCGACGTCTTCAAGGCCCTGTTCAAGCTGTAGGCGGGGATCCATCTTCGGGCGCGGTGCGGCGCCGGGAAGGACAGCGGCCCGCATCGATACACCTCGTGTGTCTTCACTGAGGGCAAGAGGCGATCATGTTCAGATTCGAATCCGCGTTCGCCCAGACCTCGATGCTTCTGCTGGTGATGGGCGCAGTCATCGCAGCCTGTTTCTCCATCCCCCAGCTCCGGAAGCGGCTGCCGGACGGGATGATCCTGATCCTGGCCGGCGTCGTCGCCACCCTCGTGGACGGCTGGGGCTTCGCCATCCGCCACTGGGTGGAGGGCTCCTTCTACTTCTTCAACCTGATCCTCACCATCGGGGCCGGGATGGTGATGGTGGACGTCTTCAAGAACAACGGACTGCTGGGCACCCTGACACGGACGCTCGTCCAGAAGTTCTACAACTACCCGAGCGTCCTGCTCGCCTTCCTGATGCTCCTCATCATGTTCCCGGGGATGGTGACCGGCTCTGCGCCGGCCTGCGTGCTCACCACCGGTGTCATGATCGCCCCCATCCTGATGCGGATGGGGATTCCGCGCATCGAGACGGCGGCCATCCTGGCCATGGGCTCCATCGCCGGCCAGCAGGCACCCCCGGTCAACGTCCCCATCATGATCATCTGCACCAGCGTCTTCATGCCCTACGAGGGGTTCATGGCCCCGCTGGCGCTCCTGAACTTCCCGCTGGGCATCTTCTCCATCCTCTTCCTCGGCCGGCGCTACGTCACCGTGGACCGGCTGCGGGCTATCGCCGAGGAGCCGGCAGAGAAGGACCTGCCCCCCAATAGCTTCACGTTGTACTCTCCCCTGCTGCTGCTGCTGATCCTCCTCAGCGGCCCCCGGCTGGTCCCCGGCTGGCCGGACATGAGCACCCCGCTGCCCTTCCTCATCACCAGCCTGGTCGCCCTGGTCACCGGCAAGCGGATCAACTTCTTCACCTCCTCCAAGCAGACCTTCGACCACGCCATGAACATGATCATCCTCTTCACGGGGATCGGCGTGCTGATCCAGTCGATGGCCCTCACCGGCGTCCGCGGACTCATCGCGACCATCACCATCAGCCTGCCGCGCTATGTCCTGTTCACCGGCTTCACGATCGTCGGGATCCTGCTACCCGGTGTCCTCGTAACCTTCGGCGCCTCGGCGGTCCTCGGGCCGCCCTACATCCTGGCGCTCCAGGATCTCAACTCGATCATGCTCTCCAGCGGGGCGGCCCTCATCATGGGGCTCGGCTGCCTGGTGCCGCCGACGGGGATCGGCGGTCTCTTCGCCATGCGGGTGGTGGGCGAAGAGCGGTACTGGCCCATCTTCAAGAAGTGCCTCATCCCGGCGATCTTCGCCCTGACTCTCGGGCTGCTGTTCATGATCTACGCCAATGAGATCGGGCGGATTCCCGGGCTGCGCTACGTCCCGAGCAAGGGGGCCTACTAGGCGGCCAGCCCCGCGTCGTGAAAGGGTGGAAGACATGACCATCTACCAGCTCATCACGGTTCTTTATTACGTGATCGTGCTGTACTTCGCGGTGATGATCCTCTGGAAACTCATCACCGAGGAGCGGCTGTCCATGCAGGTGGCGATCTCCATCGCCCTGCTGCCGTTCCTGTACCGGCTCTTGTATCTGAAGTGAGAGGAGATCCTGCCGTGCGTAGTCCAGCGCTCCGTGGCATTCTCGTGCTGCTGCTGGTGGGCGTGATCAGTTCGCCGGCGGCGATCGCCTTCGTCCGGCAGTGGCAGCCCGACGTGATCGTGAAAGGCCCGGGGGTCACCCGGGTCGGGAAGCTCAGCGAGTACTTCGCGGGGATCAAGGGCACCACCAATGACCCCGACTACTACCTGCTCGAAGGGTCGGAGCCGGGCGGGACGATGATCGTCTGGGGCGGGACGCATCCCGTGGAACCCGCCGGCTACCTCGCCCCGATCCTGATGGTCGAAAACGTCCGGGTCAGCAAGGGCCGCCTGTTCTTGATTCCCCAGATCAACATCTCGAGCTTCGGGAATACCAAGATCGGGATTGGCGATGTGGCTTCCTTTGGCATCAAAACCCCTTGGGGCGAGCGGCGGTTCCGCTTTGGAGGCCGGGGAACCAACCCGATCGACCAGTGGCCGGACCCCGACGTCTACACGAACTTCATGACCGGGCAGTCGCTGGCCGGGGAGGAGTCGCGGAACTTCAACCGAACCCACCCGGGTCAGCCCAACGGGTATCTCACGGAGCGGCTGTCCTTCGCGCTCCTCGAGATGATTCGGAAAGAAAAGGCCGACGTGGGCATCGACCTCCACGAGGCGCCACCCGACCGGCCCCTCGTCAACGCCTTCGCCATCCACGAAAGCGCGGCCGACCTGGCGTCCCTGGCCATCCTCAACCTGGAGGCGCAGGGAATCAGGGTGCGCCTGGAGATGTCCCCCAAGTACCTCCGGGGGCTGTCGCACCGGGAGATCGGGGACCACACCCAGGCCATGGCCATCCTGATGGAGACCCAGAGTCCCTACCATGGGCCGCTTCGAGGGCGGGCCGACGAGGCGAACCTGCTCACGGCCAAGGACCCCTTCCTGGTCCTGGCGTCGAAGATGGGTCGGACGAGCGTGAAGCACACGGAGGCGGGGGTGCCCATCGACCTCCGGACGGCCCGGCACGTGACCTCCATCGTCGAGGTAGCGAATGCCCTGACGGAACTCAAGCCGGAGCGGGGCGTGACGATCGAGGGAGCGCCCTCGTACGAGAACATGCTGAAGAACGGGATCGGCGCCTACTTCAAGCAACCGACGTCTGGACCGCCCGGCAAGTAATCATGGGGGCTCGGCCCGGCTGTTGGACGTCTCCCGGGAAAGAGAGAAGGACGAGCCGATGTGAGAAATAATAGACGTTGCCTCCGGAGTATCCTGGCAGTTCCAACGACGGGCTGGCGCCACTGAGAACGTCAGAAGCAGCGGGATCCCTCGGGGCCCGGATTCCGCGGGCGACACCCGATGCGACCGGATGAAACTCCGCCCAGCAATCGTGCGCTTCGAGCAACCCCTATGACGTGCCGGGAAGGGACGCTGGGAGCGTCCGGATGCAACGTCCCCCATGACGTCCCCCATGACCCCATGCCAAAAGAACTTGTGTTCGGGGACGGGGATTGCATCGGGCAACCACGGGGGGTTGCCCCTACGGGAATTGGGGAAATGAAAACCGACACAGAAAGACATCACCGCCGGTCGATCCGTCTGAGAAGCTACGACTACGCGCGGGCCGGGGCGTATTTCATCACCCTCTGCGTGCAGGACCGGGCGTGTCTGTTTGGGGATGATCGCGTAGGGGCAGGCCCCCGTGCCTGCCCCCGTTCCGCCTGTCCGGATGAAGGGCAACCACGGGGGGTTGCCCCTACGGTCGCCCGCCGTGCGCGGGGCGTGGATTGTGTAGGGGGACCCGGCCGTTTCTTCGGTGGCAAGAGACAATCCCTCCCGGCGACGCGGCGTCCTGACCGCCTCACGTCTGTGCCTGCTGCCGTCGTCCCCCGAAGCCGCGCCCGGGGACTCTCTCGCGCCCCATCGAAGTGGTGCCATCAAAAATAGGTACCGGACACCTATTATAAAATAGGTACCGGACACCTATTGGCTCGTAAGTAATGGATTCTACGAGAGGCCGATTTCACTTTTGGGCCGTTACACAAATCGGACTTCGAACTCGTGACGTGGCTGGTGATCAAGGGGGAGACATGACCGAAACCTTGACCCCGTACGTGTGGAGGATGTGATCCTGACCATCCGCGGCCACAAGGTGATTCTCGACCGTGATTTGGCAATGCTCTACGGCGTGGAAGTGAAGCGGTTGAACGAGCAGGTGAAACGCAATCGAGATCGCTTTCCTGACGATTTTGCATTCCGGCTTACACCGCAGGAGGCCCAACGTTCAAGGTCGCAACCTGCGACCTTGAAGCGCGGGCACAACATCAAGTATCGCCCCTACGCCTTCACCGAGCACGGCGCGATCATGGCCGCGACGGTTCTCAGTTCCAGCAAGGCCGTCGAAATGAGCGTGTTCGTCGTGCGGGCGTTCGTCAAGATGCGCGAGCAGTTGATGGCCACCGCCACGCTGGCGAAGCGGCTTGCCGAAGTCGAAAAGCTGCTGCTGACCCACGATTCCGCCCTGCGCGACCTCTATCAGAAGATCCGTCCGCTGCTTCTGCCTGCCCCGAGCAATGCCGAAGGGCCGCCTCCGGAACCCGCCAAGACGAAGATCGGCTTCGGTGTCCGCGAGGCGAGAGCAAGATACTCCCCGAAGACCCGTTCGAAGAAGAAACCATGACCGACCTCTGGAAAAAGGTACCGGACACCTTTTGGCTCGTAAGCGATGGATTCTGCGAGAGGCCGATTTCACTTTTGGGCCGTTACACAAGCGCGCGGGCTACGCGCATGAAACGGGACGTTGCATCCGGACACCCCATGCGCTTCTTTTGGAGGCACGCCGCGGTAACCCCGCCTCGCCCACCTGGCGGTGCCGGGCGCCCTTTCGAAAGGGGAGCAAGCAAATAGCGCTACATGCACTACGCTCTTGAACTTGACAACACACCCGCGGAATCTTATTATACGAATATACGAAAATACAAACTCAATGATCGTGAAGCCCAAGGCAAGTGTCAGGAAACCAATTCTGCTGACGCAAAGGAGATACGCAGATGTCTGCGGTGAAGATTGGGGTGAGTCGCCAGGTCGCCATTCCGAAGAAGCTCCATGATCAGCTCGGCCTCGCCCCTGGAGACTATCTGGAGATTGAGGTGCAAGACAACCGGTTGATTCTCACCCCCAAGACTCTCATCGAGAAGCGCTTGGCGGAAGGGCTCGACGATCTCAAGCGCGGGCGAACTTACGGACCATTTTCATCCCCCTCGGCGCTAATTCGCTCGCTGCACCACGAGACGAAGCTGCGTAAGAAACGCTAGCGGGTGTACTTTCAGATCGTGGGAGAGACGTATTATCTCCTCGACGTCATCCCGCACCCCAAGTAGGGGCCGCGATGGTCGAGAGTGGAAGGTCCGGAGTAGGTGGAGCGGATCACACGGTCTCGGTCAGGGAGTCCTTGTAGCGGGGGAAGGCGCGCTGGAGCGAGGGGAGGTCCGCACCCTTGATGAAGCGCGGCAGCATCGTCTGGGTGAAGGCCCGGCTTCCCACGAACTGGACGTCGGCGGTGGCGACGGGCTGCCAGTCCTCGGTGAGGATGTAGGCCCGTGTTTGCCAGATCCTGCCCTTCGGGTCCGACGTATGGACGGCGGCCCGAGACCCCACGGCCAAGAGGGGAGTCCCGTGCGGGACGGAGTCCCCGAGCGAAAGGACGACCCGGTTCGACAGGCCGCACTCTCCCTGCTTGAGCGCCCCCATCCACCAGCCCAGCTCGTCCCCCACGATGCAGTGATAGCCGAGAGACAGGCTGCCGTCCCCGCAGCGGAAGTGGGCTTGCGGGGCGAGGCGCTTCCACATGAGCAGGTCGTCGTACTCGAAGCGGACCTGGGCTCCGCGGGGGTTCCGGGCGCCGCAGCCGAGGCACCACTCATAGCCGGGGACCGTGAAGGCGTCCCCCCGCGACGCCTCCCAGGCGCGGCGCAGCTCCGCCGCAGGCGGGGCGAGCGGCGCGGCCGCGGGGCGCACCTCGGTCTCGACGATGAGCCGATCCTCCCGCAGGATCCGGCTGTGCCAGACGCCGTCTCCCGAGACGACCTCGGCCCGCAGGGGCGTGTCGAGCGGAAGCTGGCGATGCAACGCGACCTCGACCCGGAGCGGCCGCGGCAGGATCGCCTCGCCGTCCCGCTCTCCCGCCACCATCCGGACCATCTCCAGGAGCAGCGCCGTCGCGCCCCCGCCGTGGCCGGCCTCCGGCGGGCCCTGGAGGTCGTGGGGAAAGGTCGCCACGGCGCGCATCCGGTCCAGCTTCAAGAGCTCGACCTTGAGGCGTCCGCGGAGGTACACATCCATGGATTGGTGAGTCATGAGCACCTCGGTTCCATTGTAAGACGGACAACCGACAATTGAAAACCGGGCACCGGTGCCCATCGACCAGTTTTCCATTGTCGGTTTTCATTTTACCTGGTTTTTGCGCTGGCGCGCAAAAACCATAATAGAAACACATCAGGGAACCCCTCCAGGATTGGCCGGAAGTGAACACAGACCATCCCAGAAGGAGGTCACCCCGAGGGTTACGCGCGA
>Ga0105152_10000117_pt1 | contig 18597 bp, 20 predicted proteins | sample LakBais05cmmetaG_FD_81534 | JGI IMG/M metagenome (GOLD analysis project Ga0105152, IMG submission 81534) | Lake sediment microbial communities from Lake Baikal, Russia to study Microbial Dark Matter (Phase II) - Lake Baikal sediment 0-5 cm | ecosystem: Environmental > Aquatic > Freshwater >...
AATGGTCCATGATGGCCGGCGCACGGTTACGAAGAAGGCCCAGGATAAAGGCTGGTACAGCGAGTGGGTGGCTTTTGTCCGCGCCATCTGTGAAGGCAACCAGCCGCCCATCCCGTACGAGCAATTGGTCGGCGTGACGAAGGCCACCTTTGCGGCGATGGAGTCCATCCGGCATGCTGGCACCCAAATAAAAATGGCCGGCGAAGCCGCGCTTGTTGTATAATCAAAGCATGATACGCAGGACTGTTATCTCCAGCATCCGCAAGCGCCGCGCTGAATTGAACAAGCTGGGCGTAAAGTCATTGTCCCTTTTCGGTTCTGTGGCGCGCGGAGAGGAAAGGCCAGACAGCGACGTGGATATTCTTGTCGAATTTGAAGGCCACGCTACGTTCGACCGTTTCATGGATACCAAGTTTTACTTGGAAGAAATCCTGGGGTGCAAAGTAGACCTGGTCACGCCACAGGCCATCAAACCGCGCATGAAACCCTATATCATGCAGGACTTGGTCCATGTCACGTGACGAATCGCTTTACCTTGCCGATATCAAAGAGAGTTGCCAAAAGGTCTTGAAATTCTCGGCGGGGATGACCTTGAAAGACTTCGCGGGCGACGACCTCCATTACGACGCGGTGTTACGCAACCTAGAAATCATCGGCGAAGCGGTAAAGCACATCTCGGAAGAACAGCGGCAAAAATACCCACAGGTGAAGTGGCGTAAGATTGCCGGCTTTCGCGATATTGTGACGCATCACTATTTCGGGGTCAGCGACGAAATTGTATGGGATATTGTTGAAAACGAAATCCCGGCTTTGCTGGAACAAGTGGACGTGATAGTAAGCAAAAAATAATGTCGGGGTGGTTAACTGCCGATTCCGTACGAGCAACTGGTCGGCGTGACGAAGGCCACCTTTGCGGCGCTGGGGTCGCGGCGGGCAGGGAAAACGATCAACATTTGACATGGATTTTAAAATCGAAGGTCCGCTTCTTAAGCAATCCTCCATCTGTGTCCCCATCCTGCGGACGTTGCCGGATTGGTTCGGCATCGAAGAAGCCATCCTGGATTATGAGCGCGAGATCGAGCACCTGCCCACCTTCCTGGCAAAAGCGGACGGGAGCGTGCTTGGCTTTCTCAGCCTGAAACAGCACAACCCTTTTTCGGCGGAAATCTATGTGATGGCCGTTCACCCGAGTGCCCACCGCGGCGGCATCGGACGGGCACTGGTGGTAGCTGCCGAAGTCCACGCCCGCGGACTGGGCGTCGAGTACATGCAGGTCAAGACACTCGGTTCCTCCCGCCCAGACGAAAATTACGCCAAAACGCGCACCTTTTATGAAGCATTGGGCTTCCGTTCGCTGGAAGAGTTCAAGCAAATCTGGGATGAAAATAATCCCTGCCTGGTGATGGTCAAACGGATGTAATCATGGAGTATCTGCTGGAACTGCGCAAGTTGGTCGGTCATCGCCCGCTCCTGATGGTCGGCGCGGCGGCGCTCATCGTGGATGAGCAGAACCGTCTCCTGCTGATGAAACGCTCGGACAGCGACTGCTGGGGTCCGCCGGGAGGGGCGGTGGACTTGGGAGAAGCGGTTGAAACGGCATCCCGGAAAACATCAGCCCGCCCATCCAGCCGGTGATTAAGCAGTTTGTAGAAACCATCCACAAGTAATCTGTGTTCATCTGTGGTTAAATACTCCCCATGAATCGTCTTGTAATTGCCTTCAAAGCCCTGCGCCAGTTGGGACTCCAGCCTGTGGCGCTCAACGCGCTCTACCGGTTCGGGCTGGTGACGGGCCATTTCAGAAGAGTTACATCGGGAATAGGGAATGGCAAATGGGATGGGACTATTTGCCATTCTCTATTCACTCTCCCTTCTTGTGAAGAAATCCTTGCCATCATCGGTGCTGATGGCAAAGCCAGCCTCCTCGCCGAAGCAGACGAAATTATTTCCGGCAAAGTCCGTCTCTTTGGCGCGGATCCGGTGGAACTCAAACTCACCCTGCCCGGAAAACTGGAACACTGGACAGCCTACGAAACCGGCCGCGCTCGAATCCCGAATAACGAATTACAAATACAGGATATCAAATTTCTTTGGGAACCTGCCCGTTTCGGCTGGGCCTTTACGCTCGGACGCGCCTACCACCTGGCCGGGGCCGAAAAATACGCCGAGGCCTTCTGGGGATATTTTGGAACCTTCACGGACGCCAACCCGCCCTGCCTCGGCCCCCACTGGATGAGCGGACAGGAAGTGGCCCTGCGCCTGATGGCCTTCGTCTGGGCGGCGCAGGTCTTCGACGCCGCCTCCGCCTCCACGCCGGAGCGCAAAGCCCGCCTGGCCGCCTCGGTGGCTGCGCACGCGACCCGGATTCCGCCGACGCTGGTCTACGCCCGCGCCCAGCAGAACAACCACCTGCTCACCGAAGCCGCCGGTCTGCTCACAGCCGGGCTGGCCCTGCCCGACCATCCCAACGCGCCCCGCTGGCGCGGACTCGGCTGGCGCTGGCTCAACGACGGCCTCCAGTCGCAGATTGACGGCTACGGCGAATATGCCCAGCACAGCACCAACTACCACCGCCTGATGCTCCAGGTCGTCTTGTGGACGAACGTTCTGGTGAAGAATTTCGACATGCGCTGGCCGCGCCATACCCTGGACGCGGTCGGACGCTCTATCCACTGGCTGCTCTCGTTGCTGGATTCCGAGTCAGGCCGGACCCCGAACCTGGGCGCCAATGACGGGGCGTACATCTTCCCCCTGACCGTTCTCCCGTTTGATGAGTACCGTCCCGTCCTGCACGCCGCGGCGCGTGCCTTCCTCGACTACGACCTGCCGCGCGGACCCTGGGACGAGATGGCGCTCTGGTTCGGGACGCAGGCTGGAGGTCCGAGAAGCATCGCCCTACCGCGTTATCTGGGCGACCAACTCTACGGCAAACACTCATGGGCGTATCTGCGGACGGCACAGTTCACCTCCCGTCCGTCCCACGCCGACCAGTTGCACCTCGACCTGTGGTGGCGCGGCCTGAACGTGGCTCAGGACGCTGGGACGTATCTCTACAACGCCCCCGCCCCCTGGGATAACAGCCTGACAACAACACAGGTGCACAACACAATGGCCGTCAACGGTTGTGACCAAATGACGCGTGCCGGGCACTTCCTGTACCTGGACTGGGTCAACGCATACCGCAAGAGTCTCATCGCCGAAAACCCAGCCGTGCTCCAGCAGGTGCGCGGCCGTTACCGAGGACGCGGCTACCGCCATACGCGCATCGCCAGTGTCTGCGACGACGACCGCTGGCTGGTGGAGGACGAAATCCTACCGCTGCGCATGCCCTGGGAGAAAAAGCCGCTGACCTTCCGCCTGCACTGGCTGCTACCAGATTGGAAATGGAAAATAGAGAACAGTGAATCAGGAGTACTCCTCCGGTTGACGTCACCGCATGGGCTGGTGGAACTCGCCATTCGCCATTCTCCATCCACTTGTCCCGGCAGGTTCTCTCTCGTCCGCGCGGGGGAACTACTTGCTGGTTCCAGTGCGCCAGGTCCCAGCCGCGGCTGGGCCTCGCCTACCTATGGAATCAAAGTCCCGGCGTTGTCGCTGGCTATCGAAGCGGAATCTGCAAATGAAGTAAAATTCGCCACGGAGTTCATCTTCCCGAAATGAGCTATCGCGCCGGTATCATCCTCCTGCAAGACGACAAAGTTGCGCTGATCGAACGGCACCGCGCCGGACTGCATTATTTCACCTTCCCCGGCGGCCACGTAGACGAGGGCGAGACCCCCGAACAGGCCGCCATCCGCGAGACGGAGGAAGAACTTGGCCTGCAAGTGTCACTCAAACAACTACTCGCCCAATTCGGCTGGCATGGGAAATGGCAGTATTACTACCTCGTTGAAGTTACCGGCGGGACTTTCGGCTCCGGTAGCGGTGAAGAAATGCTTGACCCACTCCCTGAGCGCGGTACATACCGTCCCATGTGGATGCCGGTTGCCGAACTGTTGGATCAGCCCGTAAAACCGCGCGAATTGGCCGAACTGGTTGTCCGTGCCATGCAAGCGGGCTGGGCGGAACAGCCAGTCGTAATCCCGGAAGAACCCCGTTAATGCACATCTTGCTGATTCACCAGGCCTTTGCCGCCCTCGATGAGCCCGGCGGAACACGTCACTACGAGTTCGCCCGAACCCTCGCCACGCAGGGGCATCGGGTGACGGTGATTGCTTCGCCTGTCAGTTATCTTACTGGCTCTGCCTTCACCCCCGGTCCATCTGCTGTGGAGCGGGAGATGGGAGAAGGGGTAAGGGTAATCCGCGCTTACACCTACCGCGCCCTGCACAAATCCTTCGTTCACCGCGTCTTCGTCTTCGTCTCGTTCATGACATCCTCGTTTTTTATCGGTCTGGGCGTCAAAAACGTGGATGTGGTCTGGGGCACCTCGCCGCCCATTTTCCAAGGCGTGACCGCCTGGCTGCTGGCGCGACTCAAGCACATTCCGCTCCTGTTCGAAGTGCGCGATTTGTGGCCGACGTTCGCCATCGCTGTGGGCGTGCTAAGGAATCCCATCCTGATCAAACCTTCATTCTGGCTCGAACGTTTCCTCTACCGCCGCGCTGACCGGGTGATGGTTAATAGTCCCGGCTATGTGGCCCACGTGACGGAACGCGGCGCACGGTGTGTCGAACTCGTCCCCAACGGTGCCGACCCGGAGATGTTCGACCCGACGAATGGCGGTCTTGCGTTCCGGTCTGCCAACCACCTGGAAGAAAAATTCGTTGTCCTCTACGCTGGAGCGCACGGACTGTCCAACGACCTGGGCGTGGTACTCGAAGCGGCAAAAATGCTGCAAGATGTGATCGTGACTCCGGAAATAACTGTCATATTCCTCGGCGACGGCAAGGAAAAACCCGCCCTGCAAAAACAAGCCGCCGGAATGGGCCTGACCAACGTCCTGTTCCTCCCGCCCGTCCCGAAAAACGAAATGCCTGCCGCGCTGGCCGGTGCGGACGCCTGTCTTGCCATCCTGAAACCCATCGAGGAATACAAGACCACCTATCCGAACAAAGTCTTCGACTATATGGCAGCCGGACGCCCCGTCATCCTGGCGATTGACGGAGCGATCCGAGAGGTAGTCGAGGCGGCGGAGTGCGGAGTTTTTGCACAGCCGGGCGACCCGTCCGCGCTGGCGGAGGCGATTCGCAAGTTATCAGCAAATAGACACGAAGCTAGAAAAATGGGGCTGCGCGGACGGAAATACCTGGAAGAATATTTCAGCCGGGCTGTCATTGCCGAAAAACTATTGGAAGTTCTGAAAAGCATGTCCCGTTAAGAGAATATATGCCCGCCATCGCCTTCAACCGCTACTACCGCTACGACGAACTGACCCGCCTGCTAAAAGCCCTGGCGGAAGAACACCCCGACCTGCTGCGACTGGAAAGCATTGGCAAAAGCCACGAGGGTCGCGAAGTCTGGCTGGTGACCGCCACCAACTATACAACCGGCCCGGATATCGAGAAGCCCGCCCTGTGGGTGGACGGCAACCTGCACGCCTCCGAAGTGGCCGGTTCGATGGCCGTGCTGTACTTCATCAACTCGCTTGTCACTCGCTACGGGCAGGATGCCAGCATCACCACCGCCCTCGATACGCGCGCCTTTTACATCGTTCCGCGCGTCAACCCAGACGGAGCCGAGTGGGCGCTGGCTGATAAGCCCAAGATCGTCCGCTCCAGCACGCGGCCATATCCCTACGACGAGGAACCGGTCGAAGGACTGCTCCAGGAGGATATTGACGGCGACGGGCGGATCCTGACCATGCGTGTCCCTGATCCTAATGGAGCCTGGAAGCCCCACCCCGACGACCCTCGGCTGATGGTCCGGCGCGGCCCGGTCGAAACGGGCAGTACCTATTACCGGCTGCTGCCCGAGGGACTCCTGCGCAACTTCGACGGGGTCACGATCCAGGTCCGGGGTCCGAAGGAGGGGCTCGACCTGAACCGTAACTTCCCGGTCGGCTGGCGTCAGGAGAACGAACAGCCCGGCGCGGGCCCGTACCCGGTCAGCGAGCCGGAGTCGCGCAACATCGTGGATTTCATCGTCATACATCCCAACCTTACCGGCGTGGTCACCTTCCACACCTACAGCGGGGTGATCCTGCGCCCGTACGACGACCGCGCCGACGACGAATTCCCCGCCGAAGACCTGTGGACCTACAAGAAGATCGGCGACCAGGGCACGGCGATGACCGGTTACCCGAACATCTCATGCTACCACGAGTTCCGCTATCATCCGAAGACGGTCACCACCGGCGGATTCGACACCTGGCTGTATGACCACCTGGGTATGTTTGCCTGGACGGTCGAGTTATGGAGCCCGATGCGGCAGGCGGGCATCAAAGATTACAAATATATTGACTGGTTCCGCGAGCATCCGGTGGAGGACGATCTCAAGTTGATGAAATGGAATGACGAAGTCCTGGGCGGAAAAGCCTATGTGGACTGGTATGCCTTCGACCACCCGCAACTCGGCAAGGTGGAACTGGGCGGCTGGGATTCGCAGAACGCATGGGGCAACCCGCCCGCCGAGTTCTTGGAGAAGGAAATCCAGCCGTTCCCGGATTGGATCATCTGGCACACGCTGATCTCACCGAAACTAGCCCTGCGTGAGACGAGCGTCAAGGCGATTGGCGAGGGCGCGTACCGCCTCCGGCTGGTGGTCGAGAATACCGGCTGGCTGCCGACCTACGTCACCAAGAAGGCGGTGAATAAGAAGGTCGCGCGGGGCGTGATCTGTGAGATCGAAATCCCCAAAGGGGCAACGCTGCAATCGGGCAAGGTGCGCGAGGAATTCGCCCAACTGGAAGGCCGCGCTTATAAATCTGCCTTCGCCGATACCTCGGAAGGCGGGACGGATGATCGGCTGAAAGTCGAGTGGGTGGTCCATGCACCCAAAGGCGGGACGGTCAAACTGGTAGCCCGCCACGAGCGCGCCGGGGTGGTGAGGGCAGAGGTGGAGCTCCGACCATAGACGGTGGACGATAGACCACAACAAAAAGACCGAGGATACAAATCCTTGGTCTTTTATCGTCAACTGTCTATTGTCTACCGTCTAATTTACCCCATCTTCCCGGTCAGATATGCGTCGGTCAGTTCCTTTTCGGGGCGGGTAAAAATCTTCTCGGTCGGTCCAAACTCAACCAGTTCGCCCAGCCAGAAGAGACCAGTGTAGTCCGAGACGCGCCCGGCCTGCTGCATGTTGTGGGTCACGATGACGATGGTGTAATCTTTCTTGAGTTCGGAGATCAAGTCTTCGATGCCGCCGGTGGCGATGGGATCGAGGGTGGAGGTGGATTCGTCGAAAAGGATCACCTCCGGCTTGACGGCCAGCACGCGCGCAATGCAAATCCGCTGCTGCTGACCGAGCGAGAAGCCCAAAGCATTGGCTCTCAGGTCCTTCTTGACCTCGTCCCACAGCACGGCATCCCTAAGGCTCTGCTCCACGATTTCATCCAACTGGGCTTTGTTCTGTACCATGCCCAGCACGCGCGGGCCGAAGGCCACGTTATTGTACACGGACTGCGGGAATGGGTTCGGCTTCTGGAACACCATCCCGACCCGCTGGCGTAGTTCGGCCACGTTGTAATCGGGGGCGTAGATGTTCTTGCCTTCAAGTAGAATTTCCCCCTCGAGGCGCGTTCCGGGGATGGTGTCGTTCATCCGGTTCAGGCAGCGCAGGAAGGTAGATTTGCCACAACCCGAAGGTCCGATCAACGCCGTGACTTTGCGCGGCAGGATATCCATGTTGATTTTGCACAGGGCCAATTTCGAGCCATAGTAGAAATCCAGGTTACAGATGGCAAAAACAAGGGTGTGGGTCACGGGTCAATTTTACACGATTCTGCCTGCAGTAGCGTCTCGTTATGCCTTATAATCTGGGCGATGAAATCTGCCCGCCTCATCTTGCTTGTCTCCCTGTTATTTCTGACCGCCTGCGGAGGGGGCTCCGGTCAGCCATCCTCCCCAACCCAGGCATCCGCCTACATCCAGAATAAAGGCTCCGACACGATGGTCAACCTGGCCCTGGCCTGGGCGGAACGTTACCAGGCCGAGCATTCCGACGTCAGTCTTTCGGTAACTGGCGGCGGGTCCGGAACCGGGATCGCGGCCCTCGTCAACGGGACGGTGGACATTGCCAACGCCTCGCGTGCCATGAAAAGCGAAGAAAAGCAGCAGGCGGAAGCGAATGGCATCACGCCGGTCGAGTTTACCGTTGCACGGGATGCCATTGCCGTTATCGTCAATCCTGAAAACCCGGTCCGGCAGTTGACCCTCCAGCAGATTTCTGACATCTACAGCGGCAAGTTCAACAACTGGTCAGAGGTTGGCGGCGATGACCGGCCCATCGTGCGGCTCTCGCGCGAGACCAATTCGGGCACGCACGTTTATTTTCTGGAGACGGTGCTCCGGCTGGGCGACAAAACCAACCCGACCCTTTTTTCGACCGATACACTGCTCCTGCCATCTTCGGAAGGCATCATCAACGAGGTGCGCCAGAACCCCAACGCCATCGGCTACGACGGTCTTGGTTATGTTCCACCCGACTTGATGAACAGTGTGATCGCTGTTGCCCGCGATGCCAGCGGGCCGTATGTCATCCCGTCCATTGCGACGGTCAACGACAACTCCTACCCGGTCGCCCGTGACCTGTACATGTACACCGCCGGGGAACCGGCCGGCGCAATCAAAGATTACATCAATTGGATCCTTTCCCCCGAAGCCCAGGCGATTGTGGCCGACCTGCGTTTTGTGCCGATTAAATAGTCATAGATGTGATTGAACACGGAGCTTTATGGATAAATCCCTCAACTGGCGTGAAACCATCATCACCGCGATTGTAAAAACCTGCGGCTATTCGGCCATTGTTTTTGTCATTCTCATCTTCTTCTTCCTCCTGCGCGAAGGCGCCCCGGCCCTGGTCGAGGTCAAACTCAGTGACCTGCTTGCCGCGCGCTGGTATCCCATCGAAAACCACTTCGGCATCCTGCCGCTCCTCACCGGCTCGCTCATCGTGACGGTGGGTGCCATGCTGATCGCCATCCCTTTCGGGATTGGGACGGCAGTCTTCCTCTCCGAAATCGCCCCGCGCTGGATGCGTGAAATCCTCAAGCCGCTGGTGGAACTGCTGGGCGGGCTACCCTCGGTGGTGCTCGGCTTCCTGGGAATTCTGGTTCTCTCGCCGTTCCTGCGGGTCTTCCTGGATCTGCCCACTGGTCTGACCGCCCTGGCCGGGGCACTGCTCCTGGGCGGGATCGCCGTCCCGACCACGGTCTCGATTGCCGAGGACGCCCTGGACGCCGTCCCGCAGAGTTACCGGGAGGGGGCGCTGGCCCTCGGAGCGACCAAATGGCAGACCATCTGGCGGGTAACTCTCCCCGCCGCCCGTTCCGGCGTATTGACGGCGCTCATGCTCGGCATCGGGCGCACCATCGGCGAAACGATGGCCGTGATGATGGTCACCGGCAACGCGCCGGTGCTGGCAGTCAAACTGACATCCATCTTCTCCCCTGTTCGCACCATGACGGCTACCATCGCCGCCGAAATGGGTGAGGTCGCCAACGGCAGTACCCATTACCATGTGCTGTTCTTTATTGGCCTGGTGCTGTTCCTCATCTCGCTGGCGGTGAATATCACCGCTTCGTCGGTAGTCTTCAAATCCAAGAAACGCGCTGAGAGGGTGCTGTCATGAAACGCCACTTCAGCATTGACCGTTTCCTTATCCAGCGCCTGGGGGTTTCGCTTATCACGCTGGTAGCCGTCCTGACCGTCGTCCCAATCCTCGGCGTGTTCGGTTACATCATCGCCAAAGGCGCACCTGCCATCTCGTGGGAGTTCCTGACCGCCATGCCGCGCGACGGGATGCGCGCCGGGGGCATCCTGCCAGCCATCGTCGGGACGTTTTATCTCACCCTGGGCACGGCCTTCTTTTCGGTCCCGCTCGGCATCGCCGCAGCGATTTATCTCGCTGAGTATGCACAAGAGAATTGGTTGACGCGTCTCATCCGCATTGCCATTATCAATCTGGCCGGCATCCCCTCGGTCGTCTATGGCCTGTTCGGTCTCGGCCTGTTCGTGCTCTTCCTGAAGTTCGGCACCAGTCTGCTCTCCGCTTCGCTGACGCTGGCCATCATGACCCTGCCGGTCCTCATCAGCGCTGCCGAGGAAGCCCTGCGGGCTGTACCGCAGTCTTTCCGGACGGTGAGCATTTCGCTGGGCGGCACACGCTGGCAGACCATCCGCAAGATCGTCCTGCCGCAGGCGTTGCCTGGTATCATCACCGGCGTTATCCTGGGGCTGGAGCGCGCCGCCGGGGAGACTGCCCCGATCCTGTTCACCGGCGCGGCCTTCTTCCTGCCGCGTTTACCCAATTCCCCATTCGATGCGACCATGGCTCTGCCCTACCATCTCTTTGTCATCTCCACGCAGGTTCCCGAAATGCCGATCCAGATCCAGTATGGCACCGCGCTGGCATTGATAATTTTTGTGTTGGGGATGAATCTTATTGCCACAATCATCCGATCAAGGGCAAGGGCAAAAAGACAATGGTAGTCATCTGACCATAGACGATAGACCATAGACCGTGGTCGAGTGTCCTCGTCCGTAATCTGGAGAATATATGCCCTACAATTTTGAGCAGCTGGAAGTCTGGCAACTTGCGATGGAATATATTGATGCGATTTACGTTCTTGCAGAGAAGTTGCCGCGCATTGAGGATTACAACCTCAAGTCGCAAATCGTCCGCGCTGCCACTTCTGTGGCGCTCAAGATTGCCGAAGGCTCAACCGGTCAGACAAATGCAGAGCAGGCTCGATTCCTGGGAATGGCAATTCGTTCGCTGATTGAAACGGTTGCATGTCAGCACTTAATTCGCCGTCGGAATTATGTGAGCGATGAATCTTTGATCACTACCGTTTATTCAAAATCGCAAATACTTGCTCGCAAATTACAATCATTTCGGAAGTCACTTGCGCCCGCTTTGGGTCAAATTCGGGAAGAGCCGGCCTCCTACATAAGCGAAACGGACGAGTTCTAGTTCTTATCGTCCATCGTCTATTGTCCATCGTCAAAGACCTTATGAACAAGATCATCATCGAACACCTTAACCTCCAATATGCCGACGGGACCGAATCCCTGCGCGACATTTCCTTGAGCATCCAAGCCAACGCCATCACTGTTCTTTTCGGACCCGCCGGCGGCGGTAAATCGTCCCTGCTGCGCTGCCTCAACCGCCTGAACGACCTGACTGAGGTCAAAGTGGTCTCAGGCAAAATCCTGCTGGATGGTGAAAATATCCTCGACCCAAAGACGGACGTTATCGCCCTGCGCCGCAAAGTCGGGATGGTCTTTGCCCGCCCGGTCGTCCTGCCGATGTCCATTCGCCAGAATCTAACCTACGGTCTGGAACTGGCAAACGAGAAACGCAAATCCAAATTGGGAGAGGCAGTGGAACGCGGCCTGAAACTGGCAGCGCTCTGGGACGAGGTCAAGGACCGGCTCGAAGACCCGGCCATCGCCCTCTCCGGCGGGCAGCAGCAGCGTCTGTGCCTGGCGCGCGTCCTCGCCAACCAGCCGGAGGTTATCCTGCTCGACGAACCCACCTCCGGTCTCGACCCGATTTCGACCGGCAAAGTCGAAACGGCCTTGCAGGAACTCAAGAAGGAGTACACGGTCATCCTGGTGCCGCACTCCGTCCAGCAAGCGGCGCGGACCGCTGACTATGCCGCCTTCTTTTTGCAAGGTGAACTGGTGGAGGCCGCCGAAGGCAAAGAATTATTCATTCACCCGAAGCAGAAGCGCACCGAAGATTACGTCGAAGGAAGGTTTGGGTAGGAGCGAACGGCTTCCGCCCATGCGGGTACAATATGTTAGTAGGGCGGGTTTTCAACCTGCCGCCAGAAAGTTGATAGGAAGCGAAAGTTACTGACAGCCTCGCCAGTGTAAAATCCCTGCCATGAAAACCAAAATCGAACGTTTCGTCCTCGGTCTCATCCTCGCTCCGCTGGCTCCGATTGCCGGGCTGCTCGGATTTTGGTGGACATCTTACGCTTTTCTGCCAGAGAGATGGATTTCTTTTTGCACCATAAGCGGTCTCGCACTCGGCATCCTGGCGGATATTTTCATCCTGAAAAAACTAATCGCCCGCGCCTATCAATTTGGGATGATATTCTGGACAGTCATTTTCCTCTTTTACACCGTCTGCGTATTCGGATTTTTCATGGGCATGCCGGTTTTCAATGCCGCGCTGGCAATCCCGGCCGGATTTATCGTCGGGGGAAAACTGGCCCGCAAAATGGCGGACCGGTCGCAGGTCCGGGCTGCCGCGCTCCGAACCTGTATCTTCACCACCATCGTCCTCACCTTCATTTGCGCCACCTCGGTCCTCCTCGCTTTGAGCGAAGCAACTCTCCCCGCCCAATTGGAAGGCATGCTGGCTCTGCCGTTCACGGTCACTTGGGGCATGATCTGGGGTATCATCCTGGTTGGTGGGGCGGGACTGCTGGCTGTCAACTGGTTGCTCACCGGTCTGGCCGTCCGCTTTACGCATCGTTTTTTGAGCACCTCATGAGATGAACTGGTACCTCAGGCGGCGCGCGTCTCGGATTTCACCGCCATGATAGACGAAGCGCGCACCGGGCGGTTTGGATAATGGTTCTTTGGAAATATCCGTGATAAAGGAAAGGGTAATTCGGGAGAACCGAAAATGGTTATAATAGGCAAACAGCGTCAAGGAGCGACGCATCCGATGCGTAAAAATTTTGAAACCGAAATCCAGCAATTGAAAGACAAAATGCTTGTGCTGGGCAGCATGGTCGAACAGCAGATCCTCGGCTCGGTGGAAGCGCTCAAGAAACGCGATGTGGATGCCTCCCGCCGCATCCGGGAAATGGACGACCAGGTTAACGCCAAACGCTATGCCATCGAAGAGCAGGTGATGATCGTCATCGCCACCCAGCAGCCGATGGCTCACGACCTGCGTCTGCTGGCGTCCATCCTCGAGGTCAGCGGCGAACTGGAGCGCATGGGCGATTACGCCAAGGGCATCGCCACCGTCAGCATCCGCATAGGCGACCAAGCTTTGCTCAAACCGTTGATTGACATCCCGCGCATGGCGCAGAAAGGCGCCGACATGTTGCACCGCGCCCTGACGGCTTTCATCAACGAAGACGTGGAGACCGCCCGTGTCATCCCTGCCGAAGACGATGAAGTGGACGAACTCTACACGCAGATTTACCACGAGTTGATGATGTTCGTCATCCAGGACCCGAAGACCATCGACCGCGCCAACTGGTTGCTGTGGGTGGCACACAACCTGGAGCGCGTCGCCGACCGCGTCACCAATATCTGCGAGCGGACGATCTTTATTGCCACCGGTGAGTTGAAAGAAATAGAATCTACTGACGACAAGAAGTAGTAAACCAGGTTTTGAAGAAAAAAGAGACGGATGGCCTCCGTCTCTTTTCGTTTCTCTCTGGACCTGGTCCCTGCTCCCGTTATCGGCGCGTTCCCCATGCCTCGATCAACTCCACCGTTGTGCCAACCCCGTCCTCGCTGTGGATTTTCCCGCCGGCATCTGCAGCGCGGTGGCGCAAGATCAAGGAAGATATTTTGAGAGTTGTACAGGGTCGGGCATATTTGCCCCTAGAGCAACCTATCCCCTCCATCCACCGAGTCGGACCGGAAGTGACATCCCCGGCTCTGGCGGTTGTGGCGGGCGGCCTGGCCGATGACCAAACCCACCTCGACGGCATTGCGCAGGCCGATGAGACCATCGCTCAGTTTGGTCTTGCGGTAGAAGGTCTCGATCTCGTTCTGCAGGTGACGCAACTCGCGGATGGCGCGCGAGAGCCGGTCACCGGAGCGGACCAGGCCCACGTAGTGCCACATGATATTCTGGATGGTCTGCATGTCGCCCTGGATGAGGGCCGGGTCGGAGTCCTGCGTCAGGTTGGATTCGTCCCAGGCGGGGATGTCGTCGCGGGTCGGGATGGCAGGACGCGGGTCCGAAACGAAGCGGGATTCGATATCGCGTGCGGCGCGCGTCCCCCAGACCAGTCCCTCCAGTAAAGAAGTCGAAGCCAAACGGTTCGCCCCGTGCACTCCAGTGCAGGAGACTTCGCCCACCGCGTACAGGTTGGCGATGCTGGAGCGGCCCCACTCGTCCACGGCCACGCCTCCACAGAAGTAGTGCGCCGCAGGGACGACCGGGATTAACTCACGGGTGATGTCAATGCCGACGCGTTTGCACTCGGAATAGATGTTGGGGAAGCGAGCCTTGATTTTCGCGGCCGGTAAGTGCGAGGCAATGTCAAGCAGAACGTAGGAGTAATCGTGGCCTTCCATCTCGGTGTGGATGGCACGCGCCACCACGTCGCGCGGGGCCAGGTCTTTCCACTCCGGGGAGTATTTTTCCATGAAAGGCTGGCCTTCGGGGGTGAGCAGAACGCCGCCTTCGCCGCGCAGCGCTTCGCTGATGAGGAACCCCTCCGCCCCCGGCACCGAGAGCGCCGTGGGATGGAACTGGACGTACTCAGCATTCAGGATGCACGCCCCGGCGCGCGAGGCCATCGCCAGGCCGTCGCCGCGCGCACCGGGCGGGTTGGTGGTGTTGCGGTAAATGCGACCGATACCGCCGGTGGCGAGGATGGTCACCGCCGCCAGCGTGCGGTGGACGGCTTTCCCCTTGCGGTCAAAGACGTACGCGCCGTGGCAGGCAATTGGGTCGTAGGCTGCCAGCGGGTCACGCGAGTGGTGGGGATAAGTGATGAGGTCCACGGCGGTGGCCTCGGTCAGCAGTTCCACGTTAGGACATTTCCGCAGCGCGGCAATCAGCCCTTGCATGATGGCCCTTCCAGTCCCGTCACCCACATGCAGGATGCGCCGCCGCGAGTGCGCGCCTTCCTGTCCATACTCGATGTCGCCATCCTTTTCGCGATCGAAGGCGATGCCCGCCGTCCCGACCAGGACTTCCTGCAGCAGGCCCGGTCCTTCCTCGGCCAAGATGCGCGCTGCCTTGGGCAGGGACGCCCCTGCACCCGCGGCGAGGATGTCTGCCACCAGCAGGTCGGCGCTGTCATCCAGCCCGCGGCCGATGATCCCGCCCTGGGCATAGCGCGAGTTGGACTCGTGCGGGTCCGGCTCGCGGGTGATGAGGATAATGCGCCGCTGCGGGTTCTGGGCCAGTTTCAAGGCGGCGGTGGCCCCGGCAATTCCGGAGCCGATGACGAGCACGTCTGTGGTTTTCAAGGCAACACCTTTTTCACCACAGAGAACACGGAGAGCAAAGAGAAAAATATCCCTGTGGACTTATCATCCCCGAAGGGGACCGTGAACTCCGTGGTGAACTATCCGATTTTTATCATTCTCTCAACTGCCCGATATGCCCGCACTCGAATGTCTTCCGGCACCTCAATGATGTGGCGGTTGAACTTGAGCGCGTCGCGCGTGTCTTCCATCGTGATCATGTTCATGTGCGGACAGCGCACCATGCACAGGCGCAGCATATCCTTCTCCGGGTTGGCGGCGGCGACGTTGTCGCCCATGGCGCACTCGGTCAGCAGGAGATAGTGGGGAGCTTTCGACTGCTGGACATAGCGGATCATGGCATTGGTCGAGCCGGAGAAGTCCGCTGCGCCGGTGACCTCGGGACTGCATTCCGGGTGGGCCAGGATAACTACATCCGGGAACTGGGCACGCACGGTCTCGATATCCTTGACCGTAAACTTCTCATGGACCTCGCACCGTCCGCGCCAGCCGATGAGCTGGTAATCCAACTCCCCATTGCCCTCACCCCCTGCCGCCTCTCCCGCAAGCGGGCGCGGGGAAGGGAATATGATGTGCTTCCCGGTCTCGCGCGCCACGTTCTTTGCCAGATATTCGTCCGGCAGGAAGATGACCGTCTCGGCGTGGAGCGACTCGACCACCGCCGCCGCGTTGCTGGAGGTACAGCAAATATCGGACTCGGCTTTCACGTCCGCGTAAGTGTTCACATAAGTCACCACCGGCACGCCGGGGAATTTTGCTTTCAAGGCGCGCACGTCTGCGGCGGTGATGGATTCGGCCAGGGAGCATCCGGCTTTGGCAGCAGGCAGGAGCACGGTTTTTGTCGGGTTTAAAATCTTGGCTGTCTCAGCCATGAACCTGACGCCGCAAAAGACGATGACATCCTTATCAGTCTGGGCGGCCTTGCGCGACAGATCGAGCGAATCGCCGGTGAAATCCGGGATGGAATGGAACAGGGCTGGTTCCATGTAGTTGTGACCCAGGATGACGGCATTGCGCTGTACCTTGAGTTCGTTAATCTCTACTGCAATCTCAGCCTTGTAGCGCAATTCCACATCGGGGACGATGCGGCTGAGCTTGGTTTTCATTTTTTCGTACATTTCGTTTGCGTTCATCAAATCTCCTTACCAATATTCTGTAGAGGCGCATGTTATGCACAAGGCATGGTATGCGCCCGGGCAGACGCCGTCCGCCCCTACCCGAGGTAATCGAAACTCACGTCAAACACCTTCGCCGAATGGGTCAATGCGCCGACGGAGATGTAGTCCACGCCCGTCTCGGCAATTCTGCGGACGGTCTCCAGTGTGACGTTGCCACTGGCTTCCAGTTTGGCGCGGCCCACCGTCAAACGGACGGCCTCAGCCATGCTTTCGGGAGTCATATTGTCGAGCAGGATGCGTTCCACGCCGATGGCCAGGGCTTCGCGCACATCCTCCAGGGTGCGGGCTTCCACTTCAATCGCCAGTCCCGGCGCGCCTGCGCGGGCGCGCTGGACGGCAAGAGTGATGGACCCGGCATAGTCAATGTGGTTGTCTTTAATGAGCACCATATCATACAAGCCGATGCGGTGGTTCTGACCACCGCCGCGCCTGACGGCCAGTTTATCCACCAGACGCAGTCCCGGCGCGGTCTTGCGCGTGTCGAGGATGACCGCCTTCGTCCCGGCGACTGCGTCCACAAAGGAACGCGTCAAGGTGGCGATACCGGAGATGCGCCCCAGGAAGTTGAGGGCGGTCCGTTCGGCGGTCAGCAGGCTGCGGGTCCGGCCCGAGACGAGCGCCAGCACCTGGCAGTTCGTTACGCGCGCCCCTTCGTCCACATGCGAACGAAAGTCCACCTGTGCGTCCACCATCTGGTAGACGGTCTGCGCCACGTCCAGCCCGGCAATCACGCCACCCTGTTTGGCGATGATCTGGCCGCGCATGTCTGCTTCGGCGGGGACGATGCTATTTGTGGTTGCGTCGCCGGAGCCGATGTCCTCGGCCAGGGCACTGCGGATGGTAGCGAGGATTTCGAGCGGGAGGTCGGTTCCCTTTGGCATGGATCTACTCTATCGCCTTTTGGGTACTTTTGTCAAGGAGAGGGCGGGCACTCCAACATAAGTCCTACTGCACCAAAACCGCCTTGCAATAGCGCCTATTTCGGGTATAATTCCTGAAATTACTCTAATTCTAATATTCTAAGGAGGAACGATGAATAAAAAAGTGTTTTTTGCACTGGCAGTTCTGGTTCTGGTCGCCCAGGCCTGCATCTTCACCACTGTCAATACCCCCACCACTCAACCGCCCGCAGGCAGAGGCGGTAACGGCCAGCAGATCCTGTTCCAGGATGATTTCTCCAATGCCAACAGCGGATGGGATCGGACTCATGACGACTCATATTCCACCGACTATGAGAACGGCGGCTACCGGATCAATGTTGTGCCGTCATCCTACGCTGTCTTCGCCAACCCTTATCAATCCTTCCAAAACGATGTCCGCCTCGAAGTGGACGCCACCAAAATTGGCGGTCCGGATGATAATAATGCCTTTGGCGTGATCTGCCGTTACCAGGATGTGGATAATTACTATTTCTTCTACATCAGCAGCGACGGCTATGTTGGGATCGGAATAGACAATGCAGGTACGAAAACCTTCATTTCTTCTTCAGATGGGTACATGACCAGCGACTCGAGCATCAACCAGGGTGCAGCGACCAATCATCTTCGCGCCGATTGCATCGAGAACACCCTGACACTGTTTGTCAACGGTACCCAGGTGGCCACTGCAACAGATAGTACTTTCACTGGCGGCGATGTTGGCCTGGTCGCCAGGACCTTCAGTGTTGCCGGCACCGACATCATGTTCGACAACTTCTTCGTGTACAAGCCGTAACCCACTCCATCATCCCCGACTCCCGCAGATCAAACCTGCGGGAATTTTTACTGCTACTTGCATAAATCCATGAACTTTCCTATATCGAAGGGCTCGAAAATAAGGGGATTTTACTGCTCCTAGCATAAATTTCTAAACTGACGCGGCCAAAAAGTAAGGAATAAACGACGATTTGGGTTCAAATATTTACGCAGTACCCTGTGGTTCAGATATTTACACTGTACCCTGTAGTTTCGGGGATTCCCAATTTCAGGATATTCCGCCTATCATTCCTCTGTGCTTTGTTACTCAAATTTTTTGTATCTTCTCAATAATTGGGGGAAAGATGGGGGTTCGCAAGCGGGCTTCGCCCGCTTGCGAACCCCCCTACCCCACTTTTTTGAGGAGTTACAATTTTATTCT
>Ga0105152_10000118_pt1 | contig 18585 bp, 17 predicted proteins | sample LakBais05cmmetaG_FD_81534 | JGI IMG/M metagenome (GOLD analysis project Ga0105152, IMG submission 81534) | Lake sediment microbial communities from Lake Baikal, Russia to study Microbial Dark Matter (Phase II) - Lake Baikal sediment 0-5 cm | ecosystem: Environmental > Aquatic > Freshwater >...
ATCCAAGACTTACCCCATCCTTGAATTCGATCCGGAGCGCAAAGCTGTCCTGGAACCATCCGAGCATGTTGAGAAGATGGATATTCCCGAACGCTGTGTGATCTGCTTCTTTCAGGATGTGATTACCTCCCTGGTGGATTCCGACCGGCTGCGCGAAGTGGCAGTCTCCCGCTCTGAGATGGCATTGCATCCAACCTATGTGTTCAATGACAGGCCGGTGGCGGTATTCCACCCGGGCGTGGGCGCACCGCTCTCCGTTGGTCTTTTAGAGGAAGCTATTGCCCGCGGATGCACCAAATTCATTACCTGTGGAGGCTGTGGTGTACTGGATGGGGATATAGCGGTTGGACATCTCATCGTTCCAACCACTGCCATTCGCGATGAGGGTACTTCTTACCATTATAAGGAACCGGGCCGTGAAGTGGGCGCTCATCCGGAAGCTGTAGCAGCCATCGAACGGGTTCTGGAACGTCATAACGTACCCTACTTAAGCGGCAAGACCTGGACGACGGATGCTTTTTACCGCGAAACGGAAAGCAAGGTCGCCGCACGAAAAGCGGAAGGCTGCCTGGCAGTGGAAATGGAAGCCGCCGCCTTTTTTGCGGCTGCCGAGTTTCGCAAGGTGATATTCGGCCAGATCCTGTATGGAGGTGATGCGGTCATCCCTGGCGCCTGGGACGGGCGGGAGTGGGTCAGCCACACTTCAACCCGCGAGCAGTTATTCTGGCTGGCGGTCGAAGCGGTCCAGGAATTGTAGGTCGACCCTTGTGATTAAGGAAAAAGTGTTGTGGTCGGGGTGGGAATGATGCCATCGGATACACGGCAGATCATGAGTTCCGTTGCCTGTGGGATATTCAACGACGGGAACTGATTGGTGGAGCTCCCACAGCCTGCTGCCTGCTCGTAAGGAAGGAGCCAGCGACTCGATATCTGATAAACCAAGGAGTCCTCGGCAAAGATCGGGGAAAGTCCCTGATTGATCACCTGGTTGATATAGCTGGCAACGGATTCGGCTTTGCTGCCACTCAGTACCACCGCCTGGCGCTGGCTGGCATCCACGCAGCGCGACATCTCATCCAGTAGGCTGAGACTGGGCGAACCAAGTGCCCAGTCGACAGGTTCGCCGGCCAGTTCCGGATCGGATAACCATAATGCCAGTTGCTCCGGATGGTAGATTTCTGCACCGGGGGGTGAATAGGTGTCGATCAACCGGTACGTGGATAAAAGGGCGGGTTTGATTTCGGGTGATTTGTGGCAGCCATCGCACTTAGACAACCGTTCCAACCAATACGGGTCTTCAATCCAGTCTTTCAACTGGTACAGCGCGATGCTTTGATTCCGCCAGGCAGCCACCTCGATGAATGTGATTTCACCTCCAGCCACAGGCGGTTGGTAGCTGGAGGGGTCATATTCAAAAAAGCCGTACAACTCGATGGTATTCATCAGTGCGCAGATTTGTTTCACGTTCAATTTCACGGTCAGGTAATCACAACGTGAAGCGGCACAACTTTTTTTGATCAGCGTGCCATCCGCATAGAGAACGAAAGAGGGATCCCGGTCAAAGGGGTCCCGTTTTTGATCGTGGATCACACCGGACTGGATCAAAATTGGAGCAGGGAGCCACTCACGGAATCCGCGCGTAAGATCGATGCTTGGGGTAACGGTAGGGGTGGGGGCAAGCTGCCTTTCCACGATTAGAATGGTTGGGCTGGTAAATAATGCCGGTGTTTGGGTGATGGACGATTCGAGTGTTGACAGGCTGGTGGATGGGATTGGGATTGGCTGATAGGGATTGGTACAGCCGTAAAACCCGAGCAAACATAGAATAACGGTTATGAATACGGGGAGTGTGTTCTGTGACTTGCCCATCGTCTTATGATTCTATCATGGGGTCTTGACAGGCAATAAGGATATCTGTATAATAGAACATACGTTCTGTTGAGGAGAAACCAAGATGGATATTGGAATGTTATGGTTTGACGACAATCCTTCAGTAAATATCGCCGAAAAAGTAACCAAAGCGGCTTCTTATTATGCTTCGAAGTACGGGCGCAAACCCAACATTTGCTTTGTTCACCCAGGCACATTAACCAAGGGCATTAAGGACAACGTTGGGGGGATAGAAATCAAAGCCAGCCGGACTGTATTGCGGAATCATTTCTGGCTGGGCATCCAGCAGTCCCCTGCAGTGAATTAACCTGGTTTTTTCTTTTGTCGGGGGGAATCGAGCAAATCAATTACCCGGTAGGAGTATACATTTACCACACGGGTTTTATCGACTCTGGTTTCACGTGGCGCATCCTGGCTGTATAAATGGATATGTCCATGAAGATGGAGACGCGGCTTAAACACTTTGATCAACCAGCGGAATGCTTTAATACCATGGTGCGGCAGGTCATTCTTGTCGTGGATGCCCCATGGGGGAGCGTGTGAGATGAAGATATCCAGGTAGCGTTCGGTCCTGACCCGGTTTATCAGCAATTGGGGCACGAGATTAAAGACATGGGTCCACATTTCATCCTGTGTATACTGATAAGGACCGCGGTTATAACGAACGGAACCCTCGATCCCGGCGATCAGCAAACCTTTCTCTTCAACAACCCGGCAGTTCAGGTTGGTATGATTCCACATGGATTGCTGCTTGGGGTCGACGGTCGGATCGGGTCCGTAGTAGTGGTTCCCCCGCACGTAATAAAAAGGCTTGTTCAGCATGGTGATGATATAGTCAAGATAGAAAAATGGCAGATCACCACAGCTAAGAATTAGATCGACATCCTCAAACCGCTTGCTGATCTGAGGACTGTAGAGGACGTTGACTTCGTTGTCGCTGATGCCTAATATCTTCATAAATCGAATAACCTCTTACTAAAACATCTGTTTATTCAAGCGTTCCTGCCGTGGAGATGATCATGCGCTCAGCATGCAGATACTTTTGGGCGACAGAAAGGATTTCATCGCGCGTAATTGAGTTGACGAGATCCTCATAGTGTTGATAGTAATCCAGACCGAGCTGATATCTTTCGAGGTTAATCAAGGCGGATGCCACACCGCCGTTCGATTCGAACGCCAGAGGCAGTCGGCCGACCATATTGGCTTTTACGTCAGACAATTCTTCCCTCGAGACAGGCTTCGTGGTAAACCGTTTGATCTCTGAATTGATAAGCTGGATCGCGCGCTCAAGACTAGTTGGATTCACCCCGGCAACAAATTCCCAGGAACCCGGACCCACCCCGGCGCTCATATTGGAATATGCATAGTAAGCCAGTCCGGATTTTTCACGGACAGATTCTCCAATCCTGCCCATCATACCAAATTGACCCAATATGTTATTCCCGAGCGATGCAGGATAATAATCCTGGGATAAGCGCGAGGGGCCAAGAGTTCCCATTACCAGGTCCATTTGGGCTTTTTCTGGGATGGCAGTATGTTCCCTTTGGATTCCGCTAATTGGCTTAAGCTCAGGCAGAAAAGGCTCTCCCGGCTGCAGCGGGTTGTGCCAATCCCCGAGATGTTTTGCAATCAGGTCCATGCCCTGCTTCGGATCGATCGGACCGACCATGACGACCACTCCGCCGGTGGGTCCGTAATGGCTGGCATGAAAATCAATCAAATCCTGTGCTGTAATGGTTTTAATCGTTTCAGTATAGCCATCTTCTGGCCTGCCGTAAGGATGATTGGCATACAACATCCTGTCAAATACCAGGGATGCCATTTCACTGGTATCCTGGGCGCGGATTGCCAACCCGGTCAGGAATTGCGAGCGAAGTTTCTCAACGTGTTCTTGGGGAAAGGTTGGTGTCTTTAAAACCTCTGAAAGCAATTGCAGGAGAAATGGCAGGTCTTCAACCAATGCCCGACCGGAGAAGCTCATGGTATGGATGCTGGCGCCGAAACTCAAGCTTGCCCCGATGTTTTCCAACCCGGCATAGATTTTTTTGAAATCCCTTGTCCGGGTTCCGCGCATCAATGCCAGGGAAGTGTAATGCGCAAGGCCCAGCTTCTCGTCGGGTTCATAGAGTGCACCTGCCAGCAGATACCCGGTAACCACGACCGACAGGCTGTCAGGATTTGGGCGGATCAGCGCGGTAAGCCCATTGGACAATCGAGTACGGCTGATGGTCTCTGGACCTGGCAAGGTATTGCAGAAAGCAGATTTACCGGTCATTCGGCTCCCCCACCGGCAATAGCCGGTATATAAAAGCCGACCACACGAGCAGAATCAACCAGGTATTTTTGACAGACTGCCAGGGAATCTTTGGGCGTCATGGTTGAAAGGCGGTCGAGATAGGTTGTGAACCAATTGTAGTCAGCAAACATTTCGGAATAACCCAACCAGAAGGCCTGATTGGTGATGCTTTCACTCCCGTAGGCAAACAACGCGCGGGCTTGTTTGATGGCACGCTCTACTTCCTTTTGCGAAACCGGCTGTTCCAGCAGGTCATGCACCTCATTGTCAAGCGCCGCCAAAACGGTTTCTGCTTTATGTCGTGGATTTACGGTGATGGTGATGACATACAGGAAGGGATCTATGGTTGCCTGGATGCCTCCGCCCACACCGATAGCCAGTTCCTTGTCGACCAGTGCCCGATACAGGCGGCTGGATTTGTTGGAAATCGATCCTCCGCCAAACATGTTCAAACCGGTTGGACCTGTCATCAGACTGTCGATAACTGTAAACGGCATGAAGTCTTTGTCATTTCCAGATGGGGCGCGATAGGCAATTTGAATATAGGTGGTTTCACCTGGTCCACTGATTGACAGCCGTGTTTCATGTTCGGGGAGAGCTTCCTTTTTGACCGGACTTGCAGGTGTTTGGTGGCTCAATAGTTTATCGAACTGTTCCCTGATGACCTCCAGCAGCTCAGTGCTATTGAAATCTCCTGCTACTGCCAGCAGGGCATTTGCAGGAGTGTAGTAAGAAAAGTAATGATTGTAGAGGTCATCTCGCTGGATGGTCGTGAGATCGGATTTTTCACCGATGACCTCATTACGATAGGGGTGTGTTTTATAAGCAGCTTTCTGGACGGTCTCTCCCAGTTTGAAAAGAGGTTCATTTTCGCTGCCTTCACGTTCAGAAATGATCACCGTGCGTTCTGACTCGACTTCACAGAGTTCATATCGGCTGTTCACCATACGATCCGCTTCAAGTTTGAACGCCAGTGTGATCTTGTTTTTCGGCAGGGTTTCAAAATAGGTCGTCCAATCAAGGAAGGTAAAGGCATTCCACGAACCGCCCTCTCGTGAAATCAATTTATCCAGCTTACCACCAGGATATGTGGGTGTGCCTTTAAATTGCATATGTTCAACCCAGTGTGACAACCCTGTCTTTCCTGGCAATTCGTTCCTGGATCCAACCCCATACCACATCCAACTGCTGATGATGGGTGCCGTGTGAATTTCCTTCAGACGGATTTTTAATCCATTCGATAGTTGTGCTGTAGTTATGTCTCCGGGCATTTAAATATCCTGGGTGGTGATTATCGTGTACTATAACATACTCCTCCACGGTCTGGCAGCAACAGACACCTGATTGATTTATAATGGGACGTATTGCTGTTTTGAGCTTGTGTCCTCAATCTTAAACTATCACTTTGGAGAGAAGCCATGTCAGATGTACACCACGTTGCAGTTGTAGGAGCTGGTCCGGCCGGATTATTTGCCTCGCGTCGACTCGCGGAAGCAGGCATTGCGGTCACCTTATACAACCGTGATATCAAACCCGGTGGATTGGCCGAATATGGTATTTATCCTGACAAACAACGCATTAAAAACGGGCTTAGGACTCAATTTCAATCGATCCTCTCCAATAAAGGTATTCAATATATCGGGAATATCAAGATTGGCGAAAACCGCGATATGAGATTGCTCGACCTGTTCAAGCTGGGATATGACGTCGTACTTGTTACGGCCGGCGCTCAAGGGGTTAAGCGACTGGGCCTTCCTGGCGAGGAAACCCCCGGTATATATCATGCCAAGGATGTGGTCTATCACTACAACCTTCTACCCCCGTTCAGTCTGATGGATTTATCGATTGGGAAACACGTGGCGGTCATTGGCGCAGGGAATGTCATGGTCGATATCACCAGATGGTTGGTGGAAAAACAAGGCCTTCAGGACGTGCGGGTTTTAGTGAGGCGCGGACCCGGCGAGGTTAAATTTGACCGAATGGAACTGGCATTCATTGCACATTACATCGATTTAATCGCACTTGAAAATGAGCTTAAACGCATCTTGTCTGTAACGACATCGCTTGGGCAGGAACCTTTTGCATTACTGGACACGGTGAAGAGCTGCATTAAGCCGGAAAACGTCAGCAAGGCTACCCCGTCCATCAGGTTCCAGTTTCTGACCTCGCCTTCTACATTTTCAGGCAGTGCAGATGGGCGTCTTGCTCAGATACAGGTCGAAAATAACACCCTGGTTGATAATCAGGGGACAATAAAAGCTCGTGGTCTGGGAGAGTTTTCCAAGGTGGATGTCAACAATCTGATCTTTGCGATTGGAGACGCCGTGGATGAGGGGCTTGGTTTGTCATGTCGCAATCACGAGTATATAGTTACGAGCGTCCCCAAGTACCCGGTCGAGGGTGTGACCTATGAAGTAGATGGCAGCGTAACTGGACTGCCGGCGGAGGGTATTTTTATCGCCGGATGGTCTCGTCAATCCAGTTATGGTCTGGTGGGGCAGGCGCGCAAGGATGGAATCAATGGCGCTGAGGCCATGTTGAAACATCTGGAGCACGTCAAACCAAATACTGCCTTTACTATGCCATCCATTGATCGCCCGGATGTGGTAAACAAGCAGGATGTTTTCCGTTTGATCAAACGGGAAGGTGAACTGGCAGGGCAATTGGGAGTTGAAGAATATAAATTTAAATCGAATGAGGAGATGTTGGCAGCTATCCGTTAGCGGGGGATTGAATTAAATCCTTTTCGAAGGGCGGGCTGGTATCAACAGGAAAAATCCAATGATGATAACCAGGATGCCAAGTTCCACACCGCGTGCCTGCCAGGGACCGAAATAGGGAGTGCCGGGTAGAGGTTGACTGCCGAAGCCAAATATATCCGCCATGCCGGTGAAAACACAGATCACATAGCCAGTACTGACCAGGCGCAACCCTATATCTGCCCCAATGCTTGTGGCTCCCTTTGGCCATAGTGAAGCCAGGCTCAGATATCCCCCGACGCAAATAAAGGCCAGCCCAACCAGCATGGTGGCAATCTGAACGAAGCCGATGACCGGACTGCGGTCTAAACCAAATATTGCCGGCCTGACGCCGAGCAGAAAAACCAGAAAACCCAGCAGCGTTGTGGATAAACCCGCCCGAATGCGTCGGAATGGGAAGCCGTTTTTTTGTTCGCCATTGATCGTTGGCGTGGTATTTTCCTCGGTGATGGATTTCTTTTTGGTTGGTGGCATGGTCAAGGTAATGATCGATATAGTTGGTTGAGCCAGTTTCCGCCCAGTATGTTGGCAACATCTGGTTCGGAAAACCCTTTGGATTCAAGCAGAGGTGCCAGTTTTTGAAGATCGGCAATTGTGTCTATCTCTGACGGGGTTGATTGCATTCCCAGCCCACCATCAAAATCACTTCCAATCCCAACATGCAGCGCATCCCCTGCCAGCTGGCAGATGTGGTCGATTTGGGTTACCACAATCTCTAATTTTACTTCATGTTTGTCCTGAGGATAGACCCATTCCCACACCAGGTGATGATTGTATGGAACGATCCCGATGACTCCACCACGATCGACAAGTTCGTGGATTACATCATCGCTTAAGAAGCGGTTGCTGTCGCTACGAAGCAAAGCCTGCGCATTGGCATGGCTGGCAATGATGGGTCCATTGTATAGATCAAGTGACTCTCGCACTGCCTGTTGATCCATGTGGCTGATATCCAGGGTAAAGCCCATATCATCCATGTGGGATAGTAAGGCTTTCCCGGCAGGAGTCAGTGGGCCCGGTTCACGTGTTCCCCCGCAGTATTGATTACCAGCCCAGGCTGGTCCGATCATTCGCAAGCCGTTCTCCCACCAGTATGTCAGCTCCTCAAGAGTTCGAATGCCCTCTGCTCCCTCCATTAGCAAGACAAGCCCTATCGCAGGTTGTGAGGGTGGTTGGATATCAATGGTAATCGAAAATTGCCAGTCGGCAATGACGCGTTGAAGGTTCTTTTGGTCATCCACAATGACAAATTTTTCCGGATGATCGTCTACCAGCCGTTTATAAGTTTCGAGCTGCAGGCGATACCGTTTATTGGCTTGATCAATGGTTGTATATGCCTGGGTATAAAAGGGGTCTTTTTCATAACGCTGAGGGCTGGCAAATAGTGTGGCAAAGATTACTGCCACCTTACCTGCCTGATATTCCTTGAAACCAAGCAGGGTCTCGCCTTTATTGAGTTCGGCGATGCGCGAGCCATACTCCCTCTGGCGTGTCTCTGCCACCGGGTGGGTGTAATCCCGATTGAAGGTCAGCATGTTCCAGGCGATGTCTTCGTGAGAATCGATGATTAGATGCATAAGTGGTTATAAGAAACTGGAGCGCGGATAGCGCTCCAGGATTGATCTTCGTTACTACAGGGACCTATTCGGGATTTTTATCTGGTTCTTGCGTCGGGGATTCCGATGATTCAGTCTCGTTTGGTAGTTCCGGGGTTTCATCTTTAATCGGAGTCTCCAACGTTTCGGCTTCGACCGGGGCTTCCGGCGTTTCAGCTTCGGCTGGCGACTCTGGTGATTCCATCTCGGTCAGGGGTTCCGACGTTTCAGTTACTACCGGAGCTTCTGGCGTTTCAGCTTCAGCTGGAGACTCTGGTGATTCCATCTCGGTCAGGGGTTCCGATGCTTCAGTTACTACCGGGGATTCTTCTCCACCTTCAGATGCATCCATTTCTGTCACCAGACTCTGCCAATCCAGGTCAACATATGCGGATGAATCGACCCGGCGGATACTGAGACCGACACGATGGTTTTCGGGATCTATTTTAATCACCCTGACGGTGACAACCTCTCCCTCTTTCAATACCTCTTTGGGATGCTCAATCCGGTTCTCACTAATCTCAGAGATATGGATCAAACCTTCGATATCACCTTCCAGCCTGGCAAAAGCCCCAAATTTGGTCAAGCGGGTGATGGTACCTTCAAGTAATTGCCCAACTTGGATTGATTCGATCTTTTTTGCAAAAGGATCATCCTGAAGGCGTCGAATTGAAAGACCGATGCGTTTCTTTTCGCGGTCGATGCTGATCACCTTGACCTTGACTTCCTGACCGACTTTCAGGATTTCATCGGGCTTCTGAATACGATCCCAGCTTACCTCTGATAAATGGACCAGACCGTCTGCGCCGTTTATATTAACAAAGACGCCGAAATCGGCAAGACTGGTAACCCGTCCGGTGCGGATGTCTCCGATCTTCAATTCATCTAAAACACGATCCTTGATAGATTCCCGGGTTTCACCACTGGCTGCACGTTCAGAAAGGATAAGCCGTCTTCGTTCACGATCAACCTCGATTACCCTGACGTCAATCGTCTCACCAACCATTTTGCTGTAGCGTTGGTCAGGGGAATCCCCTGAGGAAGCGGTTCTACGGGCGTAGCTGAATTGAGATGATGGTACAAAGCCCTTGAGATCACCGATGTGAACGATTAATCCACCTTTATTGTAGCCAGCTACAGTCCCATGGAAAAGCTCCCCCGAGGTTTTAAACCCGTCGGCGTCGCTCCAGCTTGATTCCTCACGCGCACGGGTATAAGAAAGGACGAGATTTCCACCTTGATCTTCCGGGTTAATAACGTACACAAGGATCTCCTGCCCAACGGCTAATTTCGCCATCTCGTCGGCAGGTATGGCTTCCAACTCCTTGCCTGTGATGACACCCTCGGATTTTGTTCCTATGCTGACCAGGATCTGGCCGGGTGTAATGCTGGCAATCACACCGGTGCGAATTTCACCCGGCGCAGGAAAATCGATACCCAATCCCTCTTGATTGAGAAGGGACTCCATGTTGTTATCGTTATTCTGGTTGTTTTCTGGGATACTCTCCTCCCCAGTTGGGGGCACGTTATGTTCCATTTTGAAAAAACTCCGCATCTATTATTGATGGTTTCATTATACGGGGTAATAATCAAGTTGACAACCCTTCCATCTAAATACGATAAATAATATCTAATAAAGATATTCCAATCATGCGGTCTTATATTGGGTATGGGTTGATAGCTGGTTGTGATGGTGGTAAACTTCAAGGGCACGGTTGACCGGACTTAGCTTGTCCGGTTTCATTTGCACAAAATCAGGTTCTATTGATGCCAGCTATTTATCCGTTTTCCGCAATTGTCGGTCAAGAGCGCATGCTGCGTGCATTGATTCTTAACGCTGTTAATCCCCGCATCGGGGGTGTGTTGATACGCGGTGAGCGCGGTACGGCGAAATCAACTGCCGCGCGCGCGCTGGCAGCTCTATTACCAAATGTGTCTGTGGTTGAGGAATGCCGCTTTGGATGCGACCCCGAGGACCCCACTTTTTGGTGCACGGAGTGCCGCGAACGAGCAGCGTCAGGTGTTAAATTGCCGGTGGTTATGCGTTCGACTGCTTTTATCAATTTGCCTGTGTCCGCCACAGAAGACCGCGTCGTTGGAACACTGGACATCGAAAAGGCCATTCAAAAAGGTGAGCGCCATTTCGAGCCGGGCATTCTGGCAGCGGCCAACCGGGGCCTTTTATACATAGATGAGGTCAATCTTCTGGATGACCACGTTGTAGATGTACTGCTAGATTCCGCAGCCATGGGGATGAACATTGTTGAACGGGAGGGTATATCGTTTAGCCACCCGGCGCGTTTCATATTGGTCGGCACTATGAATCCGGAAGAGGGCGACCTGAGACCACAATTACTCGATCGGTTTGCCTTATCCGTCGAGATCCACGGTCTGCATGATGCCAGAGAACGCGTTTTGATCATGGAACGGAACCTGACGTTCGAAAGCGATCCTGAAGGTTTCCGGCAAAAATGGCTGCCCAAGGAACGCGAGTTATCTGAGCGGATTGACCAGGCACGACTGATCGTTGATGAAGTGACCTACACTCGTCGCGATTTACTTTCAATCGCCGCCCTGACCGCATCGCTGAACGTGGATGGACATCGCTCTGACCTGGTCATCCTGAAAACCGCCCGTGCACAAGCTGCTTTTGAAGGTCGCAAGACTATCTCAGATCATGATATAGCACTGGCAGCCGAACTGGCATTGCCGCATCGCATCCGGCGTGGCCCCTTCCAACAGAACGAGATTGGGGTGGAAGAACTGCAGGAGCGTATATCGCAGCTCCAGGGGCAGCAAACCGGTGAGGGCAAGGAAGACAAACAAAGCGTACCTGACGAAGAGTCACAAGAAGACGGTGACGAAAAAAAAAAGAGAGCGGCCGGACAGAAGTAAGCGATGAGTCGCCAGAAAATGCGGGGGTTCAGCAGGAACAACAGGATGTCTTCGGAGATAAAAATGCCTATTGGTGGGATGGTGGCAAGAAGGTAAAAGCCGGCGAGGAATTTACACCGCGCAGGCTCGATACACCGCTCGATAAAATGGTCCGGAAGCAAGGTGGACGTCGTTCCCGGACACACACAAAGATGAAACGAGGGCGTTACATACAGGCTCGCCCGTCCGCAGGCAAAGCGGATGACCTGGCGTTTGATGCCACTTTGCGGGCAGCCGCACCTTTCCAACAACAACGCGCTGAACAACGAAAAAAGGTGGCATTTGCAGTCGCTCCCGCTGATTACCAACGCAAAGTGCGTGTAAAAAAAGCTGCGAACCTGGTTCTGTTCCTGGTGGATGCTTCCTGGTCCATGGCGGTGGCGGAAAGGATGGAGGCAACCAAGGGCGCCATATTATCCTTGTTGACGGATGCCTATCAAAGACGTGACCGCGTCGGGCTGATCGTCTTCCAAAAGGATCGTGCCACATTGGTTTTACCACCCACCAACTCGGTGGTACTGGCACAACGCGCGCTGGCTGACATTCCTGTCGGGGGTAAAACCCCCTTATCAGCCGGTTTATTGATGGCTCAGGGCGTGCTCCTGCGTGAGCGATTACTCCACCCTGATATCATGCCGATCTTGATCATACTGACCGATGGTGCCGGGAATGTTGCCATCGGCGAAAAAGCCCCCCAGGAAGAAGCCTATGAAATTGCAGCAGATGTGGCTGAGGCAAAATTTAAAAGCGTGGTGATTAATATGGAACATGCCGCATTTGATCAGGGTTTGGCGCAATCCCTGGCAGATTTCCTGAAAGCCCCCTGCTACAGTCTCGGACAATTAAAAGCTGAAAGTTTATACAACACTGTCCGGCAGGAGATGAACGCTCAAAACAGCGGGGCAAAATAAAAGGCAGAGATCTATTGTTGGAAATTAGTCGGATTCGACTTTAACAACCTGGGGGAAGAATTGTTTGATAGTCCCCTCAACCCATCCGTGCAATGTCACCGGGGAGAGCGGGCAACCCAGGCAGGCGCCTCCAAGATGAACCTTTACTGTGTCATTACTGAAGGAGACCAGCTTGACTGATCCACCGTGGTATTGCGCGATGTAAGCGTCCAATTGCTCGACAAGGGCGCGTATGCGTTCTTCATCGGTATATGTTTTTGGTTGATTAGCAGGTTGTTCTATCATTTTTCCAAAATCAGGGATTCGCATCCACACTGCTCAAAAGAATGGCAACAACAGTGGCATGTGTGTTCCCCATGCGTTTGGCAATCAGATCTGCAAGATGTTCAATAATTATTGTACCAGTTTCTGGGTATCGTTTACAAAGAACCTGTAAGTTGCGCTTGCTGATGAGTAACCCCCCGCTGTCGATAACGCTCATTGCGCTGGAGGAATAGGTTGAATGCCCCAGAGCAGCTGACCAGCCAAACACCTGACCTGACCTGATGCGGGTGACATCGATTACTGGACCATCATATGGTTTATATTGTATAAGGACCTCCCCGGAATGGATCACGTAAAATGACCGCGCGAGCTGCCCCTGCTCAAAAATGACTTTCCCGGCAGGGGTTTGCCAAGGGAGGAAGAAAGGGGCGATTTGAAGCTTCTGCCCGTTGGTGAGACCCGGGAAAGGCTTCTCGTCCTCAGGCTGCTGTCTATACATTAATAATAAATATAATCATGATAAGCAGGAGTTGCCAGTACTAAAAATCATATTAATAAAGAGGGATGTAATAGCATAATATTACTTTAATACCCAGAACAACTTTATTGGGAGAATTTCACCACGACCTGACCGATATCGGTTAAAATTGGAACAATGGAATTTTTATGGTCCCCGTGGCGCATGAAGTACGTTGAAGGTGATATAGAGCCTGTGGATTGTTTCTTTTGCCATGAACTTGCTCTCCAGGATGATACCGAGAACTTGATAATTCAGCGCGGAAAAAACGTTTTTGCTTTGTTAAACAGATTCCCGTACACCACCGGGCACATTATGGTGGTTCCTTATAAACACATATCATCCCTGGATTTGCTGGATGTCCAGACGCGCGGTGAATTAATTGAATTAACGAGTCATACCATGGATGTTTTGAAAAGAGTGTATAAGCCGGATGGCTTCAACGTCGGGGCGAACATCGGTTCTGCTGCCGGGGCGGGAGTTGCCGGTCATGTCCACATTCACATCGTTGCGCGATGGGTGGGGGATACAAATTTCATGTCAACCCTGGGTGAAACGCGAGTTTTGCCCGAGGAGCTTTCAACCACGTACCAGCGCATTCGTTCTGCCTGGTAGGGTAATAAAAAAATACCCCTGCATTTATAAGAATGCAGGGGTATTTGATGGAAATCGACCGATCACTTCAATAAGCTTTCGAGCAATCCTTTTACCATGCCCGGGTCAGCTTTGCCCTGTGTTTTTCGCATCACCTGACCAACAAACCAGCCCATCAAAGTAAGCTTGCCTGTTTTATAGGTAGCAACTTCACCGGGGTTTTCATCCAGAACTGCCTTACAAGCAGCCAGGATTGCCCCCTCATCGTTGACCTTGGCGAGATTCTCCGATTTGACGAGCTCGCCAGGTTTTTTATGGGCTTGCTCAACCTTGTCGATCAATGATTTTCCCGTTGAGGTGTTGATCACACCCTTGTCAATCATGGTGATGATCTCAACCAGGTCTGTAGGCTGCAGGAAAAGTTGTTCGGATTGGATACTGCGGTCTTTGAGCATGCGTAACACGTCATTCATGATCCAGTTGGAGACCTTCTTGCTCTCGCCGTGGTAAGCTTTGACCGACGACTCGAAGAAATCCGACAACCCCCGTTCGCCGGTAAGAATATCGGCGTCGTACTCGGGCAAGTTGTACTCATCGATAAATCGCTGGCGACGTTGTAGTGGCAATTCCGGAAGGGTTGCAAGTACTTTCTCCTTCCAAACCGCATCAATTCGCAAGGGCAACAGGTCCGGTTCGCGGAAATAGCGATAGTCCGCTTCGGTTTCCTTGCTGCGCATCTTTTTTAACAGTCCGCGATCCTCATCCCATTCCAGGGTCCAGGCTTCGATCTTATGACCTGACCCGGTTTCGCGGATCTGTCGTTCGATTTCCTTGGTAATTGCATCGCGGACAGCTTCGATGGAGTTTACATTTTTAATTTCGGTTTTTGGATTTAGATATTCCGCCCCGACCGGACGGATGGACACATTGGCGTCGCAGCGCAGGTGACCTTTTTCCATGTCGGCTTCAGAAATGCCAATCCAGCGCAGTAGTTGCCGCAGACGAATGAGGTATTGGGCTGCTTCATCCGCACTGCGCAAATCCGGGCCGGTCACCATTTCAACAAGCGGCACACCGCAGCGGTTGAAATCGATTTGACGCTGTCCGCTCTCATTCTTGGTTTTACCGGCATCCTCCTCAAGATGAAGTTTGGTGATGCCGATTCGGCGGGTGTAGCTGGTCGTGCTCAACCCGGATGAATCGGGAATGGGCAGGTCGAGATACCCACCCTTGGCGAGCGGCATGTCATATTGTGAGATCTGGTAGCCTTTTGGCAGGTCCGGGTAGAAATAATTTTTTCGGTCGAAGTAAGACAGCGGACGGATTTCAGCCTGCATCGCTGTGGCTAACAGCATGGCTTTCTCGACGGATTTTTCATTCAGGACCGGTAAAACTCCCGGCAAGCCCATGCATACCGGACAGATATTCGTGTTCGGCGGGTCATACCATGAATCCGCCTTGCAGGAACAAAAAATCTTTGACTGTGTGTTCAGCCGGATGTGGGTTTCAAGCCCGATGATCGGTTCATACTGTGTCATAAAATCACTCCAAATGTGGAGGAACTATTGAAGAACTTGTGGTTTAACTGAACGCCAGGGTTCGTTGGTTGTCGCTGTTTCAAACGCATGGGCAATGGATAGTAGGTTTGCCTCGCTGAAATCCGGACCCAGGAGCTGGATGCCTACTGGCAATCCTGATGAGGAAATGCCACCGGGTATCGAAATCCCCGGGATGCCGGCATGATTGGCAGGCACGGTTAGCTGGTCGGCGTACTGCATCATGACCGAATCACCGTAAACAGCATCCATCTCGAATGCTGGTGTAGGCGTGGTGGGCGTTAACAATGCATCCAGATGATATGGACCAGCAGGATCAAAGATCCTGTCGAAATCCTGCCGGATGAGACTGCGCACTTTCAGCGCGCGCATGTAATATTGTTCACTATACTGGGCGGCTGATACATACATGCCCATCAGTATCCTGAGTTTTGGTTGAGGTCCAAATGCTTCACCCCGTGACTTGCGATACATGGTGCGCAAATCGTCGAGCTCACCGGGAGTGCGATACCCATACTTAACGCCGTCATAACGATGCAGGTTGGAGGCAGCTTCGACCCGGCTGATAACAAAATAGGCCGGGATGCCGTTCCGCGTATTGGGCATGGGCACGCCCTCGACGATCTCGGCACCCATCTGTCTGAAAATTTCTGCAGCATGCTGAACTGTTTGGTCAATATCCTGTGGGATTGCTTGTTGTTGGAAACTGTCGCTGGCGGGGACGGGGTATGTGATCTTGAAATAATCCGGCGATAAACCGATACGTTTTCCTTTGACGTTCTTCTCAAGCGCTGCAACGTAATCATCCACCGGGACCACGGCTGCCGTACTGTCGTGTGGATCAGAACCAGCGATAATCCTGAGCATCAGGGCGACATCCTTGACATTCCGGGCGACCGGTCCTGGGCAATCAAGTGACGATCCAAACGCGATCAAACCATATCGGGATACGCGCCCATAGGTTGGTTTCATACCCACCACACCGCAAAAGGACGCCGGCTGCCGGATCGATCCGGCAGTATCGGTACCAAGCGAGAGTGCCGCCTCGCCCGCCGCTACTGATGCAGTACAGCCGCCTGATGAACCGCCAGGAACATGCTTGGTGTTCCAGGGATTGCGTGGGGTGGGTTGGAAGGCGGATGATTCATTGGATGAGCCATAGGTAAACTCATCGAGATTCGCCTTGCCGAGAACCAGGCCGCCGGCTGCTTCCAATCGGTTGACCGGTGTGGCGGTATAGGGACTGTTAAAGTTGGCAAGTATCTTTGATGCAGCTGTGGAATTTGTTCCACGAACGCAGAAAATATCCTTGATGCTGATCGGCACACCGGCCAGAGCTCCAGGGGGCTCGCCTGCGGCTATTTTCTTATCCACAGCGGAAGCCTGAGCGCGAGCTTTGTCGGTCGTTATGCTGATAAACGCATGCACTTTCTTTCGGTCTTCGTCTGTAATAGAGCCGGGATCGAGACACCCTTGACGGCCATCCACCAGCTGGATGCGGTTGAGGGCAGAATCGAGTACTTCACTTGCAGAGACTTCACGCCGGCGAACCATTTCCGAAATTTGAAAAGCAGGCAGATCACAGAGTTCCATGGATCATTCCAATTCCGTATGTGGGATATCAGGGACGATAATGTACCGATCCTCGATGTCTGGCACCTGGCTCAGAAGGTCATCGACATGGGGATACAGTTCCACCCGGTCTTCGCGCGGGGCAGGGCAGATCGGAACGGGAAATGGGACACCATGCCGGGCGGGTGGTGTGTCTTTATCGATGGGTATTTTTTCCAGTTCGCGAATGGCTTTTATCTGGTTGTTGAGTTGCTCCAGCAGGTACTGGCTTTCGGTTGGGCTGAGTTCAAGTGCTGCCAGGTCCACAAGGTGTTTGAAGGTATCTTCAGAAATTGCATCACTCATGATATTTTCCCTTGGCTTGGTAACGAAGTTGTTTCAGTATAAACGACTTTATTGACCTGTCAAGAAAGCGTTGACTTTCCAAAGGGCTGGAGCAAGATTTCGCACATGCTATAATCCAACCAATGTGGTCTTCCAGATCAGTCTTAAAAAAGCCAAACGTGTTAAGAAAAAAAGGACAAAAGCGAACTGCCAGATCAAATATCGCGATTTGGATGACGCAATTGCGGGATCGTTTATTTGTCCGTCCAAAGCTGACGCTGGCTTCAACTTTATTCCTGCTGGGCTTGCTGGTTTATTTGTTGGTACGCGTCATCGGGCTGGCTGATTTCCCCGTCTACTTTTTTACGGATGAAGCAGCCCAGACAATCCTGGCGCAGGATTGTCTACGGGGCCACTTTAAAAACTACGCCGGTGAGCTCTTTCCCACCTTTTTTGAGAATGGCGGAAAATATAACCTGGGCTTTTCGATTTATGCTCAGATGATTCCACTGATAGTTTTTGGACGCTCGGTGTTCGTAACCCGCCTGGTTACTGTTATTTTCGCCTTATTGGCTGCGATCGCCATTGGCTTAACCCTTCGAAATATCTTCAAGATCAAACAATGGTGGGTGGGTGTATTGATTCTTTCATTGACGCCTGCCTGGTTTCTCCATTCGCGGACCGCTTTTGAAACAGTATTAGCCGTTTCGCTGTATGCCATCTTTATCTTTTTCTATTTGATGTATCGATTCCGCGGTCGTAATTATCTTTTTCCTTCGTTATTATGTGGCGCGCTGGCATTTTATTCCTACAGTTCGATGCAGCCAGTGGTATTAGTTACCGGTATCTTGCTGTTGATCCTGGATAGCCCCTATCATTTCAAGGGCAGGTGGATTACCCTGGCAGGAGCCGGGGAAATCATCCTGCTCAGTCTCCCATACGTGCGTTTTGTTTTCAGCCACCCCTACGAAAGCTACCACCAGTTGGAAATGCTCGGATCCTATTGGGTCAGTTCAATTTCTTTCAGTGAAAAGATCTGCCATTTCCTGTCAGAATACTTGCGAGGGTTGAACCCGGTTTTTTGGTATGGCAATGATCCCTACGAACTCATCCGGCATGTCATGCTTGGATATGGTCATTTACCACGATTTTTATTGCCTTTCCTGATAATCGGGTTAATTTATGGTATTTTGAAGTTGAAAGACCCGCTATATCGAATACTGCTTGCCATATTGCTTGTTGCGCCAGTAGGCGCTGCCGTTGTCCAATTGGGTATCACACGCATCCTTGTGCTGGTCATTCCTGCCACATTGTATACAGCCATTGGCCTGTCTCTATTCATGGACTGGATCTCAAGGTTCAGGTTAAGCGTA
>Ga0105152_10000119_pt1 | contig 18565 bp, 16 predicted proteins | sample LakBais05cmmetaG_FD_81534 | JGI IMG/M metagenome (GOLD analysis project Ga0105152, IMG submission 81534) | Lake sediment microbial communities from Lake Baikal, Russia to study Microbial Dark Matter (Phase II) - Lake Baikal sediment 0-5 cm | ecosystem: Environmental > Aquatic > Freshwater >...
CAGAACGGAGGTGCAGCATCGCGAGCACAGCAGGGCACATGTTTTATACCATAAAGTAAGAGGGGTGGGTAGGGAAAGATTAAGGTTCTCTGGGAATCACCGTGGTGAGGGGGCAAATAGGTCGTGTTGGGCCGACGAAGTCCGCAACACCACCATTTCTTTCCCTCTATGACGGGAATTCCCAGAACCCATCAGGGACAAGTGCAAACTTGACCCTGATGGTTTTACGGATAGACTCGCTTGATCATGCGCGGGAAGGCGATCGCTTCACGGATATGCTCGATACCGCAGATCCAGGCCACCGTCCGTTCCACGCCCATCCCGAAGCCGGAGTGGGGGACCGAACCGTAGCGGCGCAGGTCCAGGTACCATTTGTAGGCTTCTTCCGGCAGTCCGTGCTCGTGGATGCGCTGGAGTAGCAGGTCGGGACTGGACATGCGCTCCGAGCCGCCGATGATTTCGCCGCAACCTTCCGGAGCGAGCAAGTCCACCGACTTGCAGACTTCAGGACGATCCGGCCAGGGTTCCATGTAGAAGGCCTTGACCTGAGTCGGGTAGCCGTAGACAAAGACCGGCTTCTCGTAACGGTTGGTCAGAGCCGCCTCGTGCGGTGCACCGAAGTCCATGCCCCATTCGAATTTGAGCAGTTCCCACTTTTCTGGGTCGTTCTCTTTTTCGTAGAGTTCCTGGATGATTTTGGCGGCCTCGTCGTAGGAGATGCGCGGGAAGGGCGGCTCGATGATTTCCAACTTCGGCAGGTCGCGGCCCAGGGATTTCAACTCAGGCCCCCGGTCCCGCAGGACGCGCTTGACGATATGCGTGACGAACTGCTCCTCGATCTCCATCAACCCGTCCAGGTCGCAGAAGGCGATCTCCGGTTCAACCATCCAGAACTCGGTCAGGTGGCGGCGGGTCTTGGATTTTTCGGCTCGGAAGGTCGGGCCAAAGCAGTAGACCTTGCCGAAGGCCATGATGTTCGCTTCGTTGTAGAGCTGGCCGGACTGGCTCAGGTAGGCTTTGCCCTCGTCGAAGTATTCGGTCTCGAACAGGGTGGTGGTGCCTTCGACGGCTGCCGGGGTCAGGATGGGCGTGTCCATGTTGATGAAGCCGTTCAGTTCGAGCCACTCGCGGATGGCCGAGATAACGGTCCCGCGGATGCGCAGGATGGCCCACTGGCTGGGCATGCGGATCCACAGGTGGCGGTTGTCGAGGGCGAAGTCCACGCCGTGCTCTTTGAGTGCCATCGGGTAATCCTCGGCAGCGGTCTGGACGATTTTTATTTCTTTAACGCCGATCTCGTACCCGCCGGGGATGCCGGGAGCGCGCTTGTCTTCGCGCACCGCTCCGCTGATGATGACCGAGGATTCCTGCGGGAGGCGCGTAAGCTGGTCGAAGAGCGCCTCGGGCAGGTCCCCTTTGAAAGCCACACATTGGACGAAGCCGGAGCCGTCCCGGACGAGTAGGAAGACCAGTTTCCCTTTGTCGGTGCGGCTGTAGACCCAGCCCTGGACGGTGACCTCCTGGCCGGAATATTTTGCGATTTCTTCAACGCGGATAATGGACATAATACCTCCTGGGTAGGGTCGCAAGGTCTTGCGTCCCTACTCTGTTATCTTGATATGCAATTCCTTCAACTGCCTCTCGTCCGGGTACGACGGGGCATCCGCCATCAGGTCGCGGGCGGCCTGGTTCTTCGGGAAGGCGATCACCTCGCGGATGTTGGGCTCGTCGGCCAGCAGCATCACCAGCCGGTCAATGCCCGGAGCCATCCCGCCGTGCGGCGGCGCGCCGTACTCGAAGGCCTCCAGCATGTGCCCGAATTTGAACTGAGCTTCCTCTTCTTCGATGCCGAGTAGATTGAACACCTTCGACTGGATGTCACGCCGGTGGATACGGATCGAGCCGGAGGCCATTTCGTAGCCGTTACAGACCATATCGTACGCCTCCGACAGAATTGTGGATGGGTCGGTCTCGAACCGGTCAAGGTGCTCCAGGCGCGGCATGGTGAACGGGTGGTGCGCAGCGTCCCATTTCTTGAACTCCTCGTTCCACTCGAACATCGGGAAATCCAGCACGAACGCAAAGCCCATCACGTTCGAGTCGGCCAGTTTAAGGGCGTCCCGGAACCAGATCCGCAGCGCACCCAGCACCTTGTGGACCATCTTCGGGCTGTCGGCGACGAACAGGACCAGGTCGCCGGTCGCCGCGCCGGTTAATTTGGACAAGGCTGCAATTTCCGTCTCGCCGATGAACTTGGCTCCGGAGCCTTTCGGACCCTCAGCCGTCAGCGCCAGCGTGACCAGTCCCTTCGCCCCGAGTTCTTTGGCGGTCGCTGTCAGGTCGTCGAGCTGTTTGCGGGCGTACCCGGCACAGCCCGGTGCCACCAGGCACTTGATGATGCCCCCGCTTTCCAACGCGGATTTGAAGACGACGAACTCGCTCTTCTCGAAAATAGCGCCTACGTTATACAGTTCCATGCCGAAGCGCAGGTCGGGTTTATCGGTGCCGAAGCGTTCCATGGACTCGCTGTAGGTCAGGCGCGGCCAGGGTGAGGCCAGCAGTTTCTTGTGTGGAGCCACTTCCGGGAGCATGGTGGTGATGAGACCCTCGACCATTTCGAGAACGTCATCGCGGTGGACGAAGGACATTTCCAGGTCGAGTTGGGTGAACTCCGGCTGACGGTCGCCACGTGAGTCTTCGTCACGGAAGCAGCGCGCAATCTGGAAGTAGCGCTCGACCCCCGCCACCATCAGCAACTGCTTGAGCTGCTGGGGGCTTTGGGGCAGGGCGTAGAACTGACCGGGGTAGACGCGGGACGGCACGAGATAGTCGCGCGCTCCTTCGGGTGTGGATTTGAACATCATCGGCGTTTCGACTTCGATGAAGCCGCGCTCCGAGAGATACTTGCGCATGAACAGCACCACCTCGTGGCGCAGGATGAGGTTGCGCTTCATGCGCTCGCGCCGCAAGTCGAGGTAGCGGTACTTGAGCCGCATGGTCTCGTCAATATCCTCGTCATCCCGGCTGACCACAAATGGCAGGGCTTTGGCCGGGTTCAACACCGTTACTTCGTGCGCCTCCAGCTCGATCTCGCCGGTCGGCATCTTCGGGTTGAACTGGTCCGCCGGGCGCATCCGCACGGAGCCGGTGACCTGCACCACCCATTCGTTTTTCAACACCTCGACGGCTTTGGCCGCCTCGGGAAACTTATCCAGGTTGGTGACGATCTGGGTGATGCCGAAGCGGTCGCGCAGCACCAGAAAGACCACCCCGCCAAAGGTGCGGAAGTTGTGCACCCACCCGGCCAGCGTGACGGTCTGCCCGGCGTGGCTGGTGCGCAGTCCACCGCAAGTATGAGTTTTGTACATATGGTGCCTCCGTTTCCCATGTCGTTGCGAGCCGTCCGCCTTTGTAGGGGCGACCCACGTGGTCGCCCGGGACGGCGAATCAATCTCATGGTTCAATCAAAGTTCTGTATGATGATGCGATCGGGTTGCTTACCCTGCCCCCTTCGGGGACCTTCGGCGGGTACGATGTCGCCACCTGTGGGGCTCGCAACGACATGCTTGTTACAAAATAAATCGCCCTCCGCGATTGCGTTGGGCGATGGGTAGGTCTCGAGAGTACCTTATCCTTGCAAGCTTCGCCCAACGGCCGGAGGCCGATTATCATTATCGTTATTATTGTTGGCGAAGCGGATAGCTGTCATTCTTGCCTCAGGTTGGCGGTATTATAGCACAGATTATTTACTGGCTCAGAGCAGGAAAATGTTGTTTGCCCGGCACATTTCGATCATCTCCGCAGGCCAGACGCCCACTTGGACCTCGCCGATATGGGCTTTACGCAGGAAATACATGCACAGGCGCGATTGTCCAATCCCGCCGCCAATCGAAAGCGGTAGTTCGTTGTTCAGGAGACGGCGGTGAAATAGCAACTCTTTGCGTTCCATGGTGCCGGTTATCTCCAATTGCCCCAGCAATGCTTCGCGATCAACACGAATGCCCATGGAAGAAAGCTCATACGAACAGTTCAGCACATTGTTCCAGATGATAATATCGCCGTTCAGGCCTCGGAAACCGTTGCTGGTCTCGCTAATCCAGTCGTCATAGTCTGGCGCCCGGCCGTCATGAGGAATGCCATCGGCCAGAGGGGCGCCGATTCCGATGATGAACACGGCTCGGTGTTGGCGGACAACCTCTTCCTCACGCTGGCGGGGGTTCAGGTCGGGGTATTTTCGCTGCAGGTCCTCCGAGTGGATGAACGTGATCTCATCCGGCAACTCAGGCTTGATGAACGGGTAATGATCGCAAAGGTAGAATTCGGCGCGCTTGATGACAGCGTAGATCTTACGCACGACTTCTTGCAGGAAAGAGATCGTTCGTTCTCCCCGGCTGATGACCCGTTCCCAGTCCCATTGATCTACGTAGATTGAATGCAGATTATCCAATTGTTCACACGGACGGATGGCGTTCATATCGGTGTAGAGGCCATACCCGTGCTGGATGCCATAATCAGCCAGCATCATGCGCTTCCATTTGGCGAGGGATTGCACGATCTCGGCCGTATGTCCATTCATATCGGCGATGGGGAAGGAGACCGGCGTTTCGACGCCGGTCAGATCGTCGTTGATACCGGTCCCGTGCAGGACGAACAAAGGGGCGGTCACGCGGCTCAGCCGCAGTTCTGCGGCCAGGCTGACTTCAAAGAAATCCTTGATTAACTTGATGGCTTTCTCGGTTTGTTTCACATCGAGAGTGGGGCGATAGTCGGACGGAATGAGCAGGTTTTTCATGGGGTCTCCTTTGCTTGCATACAGGTAATAAAAATCGCCCTCCGCGATTGCGTTGGGCGATGGGTAGGTTTCGAGAGTACCTTATCCTTGCAAGCTTCGTCCAACGGCCGGAGGCCGATTATCATTATCGTTATTATTGTTGGCGAAGCGGATAACAGTCATTCTTGCCTCAAGTGAGAACTATTATAGCATAAAGTAATCCGGAAGTAGAAACTCGTTGTTAGAATCATCTACATAATTCGTGATTGAATTCTATTTGAACGCTGGTCTTTTGGCTTGCAAGTTCCTGGACTGCAAGATTAATATAAACAAAGCCGGTCGTTGAACAATTAAGAAATCTAAACTCCATTTCTCCGGTTGTGTCGTTTACTCCATCATAAATCCAACCTTTTGATGATAAAGTCGATTTATAATAATCAAAAACCGCTGTATCCGAATCCGGTGTAGTGAATGTGATGATGAACTGTTCACCCATATCTATATCGGTTGGTCCATTGACTAAATAATCTTGCGTATTGGGGTACACAGGAAAGTGCGCCAGATCACCAGACTTCCCCCATGGAAGAAAAAGAACTATTAAAGCAATAAGTGTTAGGGTTAGTATGGCTAAGAAAATTCCCAGCAATACCTTTGCTGTCGATATTTTTTTCATGTTAAATCCTAATTTAAAAGGCGAAATCCTGTGTATTTACCTCTCGAATAATTTTAACATGGGAATTCATTGATTGTCCACCCGTTAATTGTAGGGTAGAATTCCCTAGGCATGTCCCGCATCCTCAATATCATCACCACCATCTTCTTGATCTTCCTCGCCCTCGCTATTCTCGGCGGGTTGGTGTGGGCAAATACGCTTTACGCCCGCGTCCACCCCGGCGAGAAGGATTTCCTCGTCCCCTGGTTGGCGGCGCGCACCTTCCTCCAGTACGGCGATAGTCCCTACGGCGACCCGGCCACCCAGCGCGCCCAGGTAGTCTATTATGGCCGCCTGGCCTTTGAAGGCGAGGACCCGCTCCGGTTGAGCATCCCATTCCCCATCGAACTCTTCTATTTTCCCTTTGCCCTGGTCACCGACTACGCCCTCGCCCGTAGCCTGTGGATGACCTGCCTCGAAATTGCACTGGTTGCCCTGGCATTCCTGTCTCTTCGGCTGACCGGCTGGAAACCGGCGCGTACCCTCCTGCCGGCCTTTTTGATCTTTTCGGTGCTGTGGGTCTACGGGTTCCTCCCGCTGGCCGGCAATCGAGCAGTCATTTTTGTTGCCCTGGCGATTGTCGGTCTCCTGCTCGCCCTGCGCGACGGACGCGACGAGTTGGCCGGGGCTTTGCTGGTGGTCCCTTTCTTCAAGCCGGATATTGCCGGCCTTCTGGTGCTTTTTATCTTCTGGTGGGCCATCTATCACCGTCGTGGTCGCATCCTGGCGGGTTTCCTAATGGCCCAAGCCATTCTGCTGTCTGTCTCGTTCTTCATTTCGTCTAACTGGTTCATGCCCTTCATCGGCGGGTTGATTTCCCATATCAACTACCACCCGGCCCTCACGCCCGGTGGCATCCTCGCTTCCTGGTGGCCGGCTGTCGGTCCGCGCCTGGGCTGGGCGCTGACCGGTCTCCTGCTGGTGGTTCTTTTTGTCGAGTGGCGTGACATCCGCCGCAAGGATTTCCGTCATCTTCTCTGGACGGCCAGCCTGACCATGGCGGGCACGCCGCTCTTGGGCATCCCGGTCATCCCGCAAGACTATGTTCTGCTTTTCTTCCCCCTGGTCCTTTTCCTCTCCATTTTGGCTGAACGCTGGTCGCGTCCCGGCCGCTGGGGTGTGGCGGGCTTCGTGCTCCTTGCCATCTTTTTTGGTTTCTGGCTTATCACTGCCAGCCTGTTCCTTGCCGGGGACTCCGCCGCCCTGACCGGCGTGCTGGCGCTGGTCTTCCCCGTCTTGCTCGTGCTTGGCCTGTACTGGATGCGCTGGTGGGCCGTTCGCCTGCCGCGCACCTGGAGCGACAGCCTCCCATGACCTGGCGGCAGTACCTGCTCCTGGCGCTGCTTGGCCTGGCTGCCGTGACTTTTGTCGCCGCCCTTCAGCCTTCGCCCGGTTACATGGATGCGGATTATTACTATGCCGGGGGACTGCAACTGGTTAACGGTCATGGCTTCACCGAACCCTATCTCTGGAACTATCTGGACGACCCGGCCGGACTGCCGCACCCGTCCCATTCTTACTGGATGCCGCTGGCGTCCCTTCTCGCTGCCGCCGGTGCGGCGCTTTTCGGACCCGCATCCTGGTTCGCCGCCCGGACCGGTTTTCTTCTGGTCGCCGCGCTGATCCCGCCCCTGACGGCTGCCCTGGCCTGGTCCTTCACCTCCCGCCGCGACCTGGCTCTCACCTCCGGCCTGCTGGCGGTTTTCCCGGCCTTTTACCTGCCCTTTTTGCCGGTGACGGACACCTTTGGCCTGTATATGCTTTTCGGTGGCCTTTTCTTTCTCATCCTCAATCGTAAATCCTCCGCCCTCAATCCTTTGCTGCTCGGCCTGTTGGCCGGTCTGATGCACCTGGCACGCGCCGACGGTCTGCTCTGGCTGTTGATCGCCTTTCTGGCTGTTCTTTTTGTTTTACCCAAACCGCCCCAACGCCGTTTCTTTTTTATTTTTTCCTTCTTGCTTCTTACTCTGGCCGGTTACCTGCTGGTTATGACACCCTGGTTTATCCGTAACTACGCTGCTTTCGGCACGCCCCTGGCTCCCGGCGGCTCGAAGATGCTCTGGCTCACTTCTTATGACCAATTGTTTAGCTACCCGGCCAGCCAGATCACGTTTTCAGCCTGGTGGCAGTCTGGCCTCCAGGCCATTCTTAGAGTCCGTGCCTGGTCGCTGGGTCTCAACCTTTCCAATATGCTTTCGGTGCAGGGGGAAGTATTCCTGCTCCCGCTGATTGGACTCGGGCTCTGGCATCTGCGCAAGGATCGGCGCGTGCAGTTCGCAGGCCTTGCCTGGCTGGTGACGCTCGCTGCGATGACAATTGTCTTTCCATTTGCCGGGGCGCGCGGCGGCTTTTTTCACTCCGGTGCGTCAGTGCAGACGGTCTGGTGGGCGCTCGCGACGGTGGGCCTCGACCGGGTCATCGCGTGGGGGAGTCGGAAGCGCGGCTGGAATGCGGCCCAGGCGGGGACGATTTTCAGGCCCGCACTGGTTGCCCTCGCCGCGCTGTTGACGGCGGTCATTGTCTACGGACGGGTCATGGGTGGGGGCAGCGGCCCGGTCTGGGGTCAAGAAAATGATGCGTATAGCCAGATAAATATATATCTGAGAGAGCAAGGAATGTTCGAGGAGGCGGTTGTCATGGTTGCCAATCCGCCGGGGTTTTATCTGGCCTCCGGCAATCCGGCGATTGCTGTCCCGGACGGGGATGGTGATACGGTGATGGCGATCGCCCGCAAGTACAACGCTGGCATTTTGATCCTGGAAAAGGGCAGTACCCCGCGTGACCTGATGCCGGTCTACGAGAAACCGCAGGGGTGGGCGGGCCTGGATTATCTTGGCGAGGTGGAGTCGGCGCGTGTTTATCTCATCCAGCCCTGAGTCTGTTTTGAAACGGCGCGATTACTGGCTTTTGTTTGTCGTGGCGTTGGCTGTCGCGCTGGCGGTTGCCGCGCTCCAGCCCGTGCCCGGTTACATGGACGCGGCCTATTACTATGCGGACGGTACGCAGTTGGCCGCGGGTAATGGTTTCCAGGAGCCTTTTCTCTGGAATTATCTGGATCACCCGCAGGGTTTGCCGCATCCTTCGCACGCTTACTGGTATCCAATGGCATCTATTATTGCCGCTGGCGGGATGGCCTTGACCGGTACCATCAATTTTATTTCGGCGCGCATTGGCTTTGTGTTAATAGCGGCGCTGGCGCCGCTGGTTGTCACGACGCTTGCTTACCGTATTACGAAGCGGCGTTCCCTGGCGCTGCTTTCCGGCGTTCTTGCCGTTTTTTCAGGGTATTACCTGCCATTTATCGTCACGACCGATAATTACAGTCTCTACCTGCTTGTCGGTGCAGTTTATTTCCTTATCCTCGAGCGATTGACTTTGTCCAGAGCGGCGTTGCTCGGTTTGCTGGCAGGCATCCTCAATCTGGCACGCGGCGACGGATTGCTCTGGCTGCCCCTGACACTTCTGGCTGTGACGGTGCTCACCTACCGTCAGTCCCCCGCCGCTTCAATCCGGAACCGAATCCTGCATTCCATAGCAAACGGTTTTTTGAGCCTGATTGGTTACTTGCTGGTGATGGGGACTTGGATGCTCCGTAACTTGTCGGTATTTGGATCATTGATGCCTCCCGGCAGCGGTTATTTGCTCTGGATGACGAGTTACAACCAGATTTATTCCTACACCCCTGAGATTTACACGTTTCAGTCCTGGATTGCAAATGGATGGCAGGTGGCGGTAAAGATGCGGGGCGAGGCCATCCTGCAAAACATCAGTACCGCTATTTTTGCTCAGGGAATGATTGTTTTATTTCCCCTGGCAGTGATCGGGATTTGCAGCTGTCGGCGCATGTTTCGTGTACAGGTGGGCGTTCTGGGATGGTTTCTTTTGTTAATAACAGAGAGTTTCCTGTTTCCCTTTGCCAGTGTAAGCGGCGGATTTTTTCATGCCGGGACGGCATTCCAGCCGTTGTGGTTCGCGCTTGCCCCGGTTGGTTTTGAAGTCCTGTTGGCCCACTTTTCGAAAAACAAAAAACTGATTCCTCAAACGGCCACACTTTTCCGGCTTTCTCTTGCAGTCGTTGTGATTGTATTCAGCGGGATGCTGGTCAAGATGCGCGTCATTGACACGGGTTGGAATGAGGGTGAGTATCTTTACCGCACAGTGGACCAATTACTTGTGGAGCAGGGTGCCCGGCCGGACGAAATTGTCATGACGCGTAACCCGCCGGCATATTTCATAATGACAGGGCGTCGGGCTATCGTTGTCCCTTATGGGGACGTTCAAACGATCCTTGATGTGGCACGGAAATTTGACGTAAGTTATGTAGTCCTGGAACGTGACGGGGCGTTTGATGATCTCGCGAATTTGTACGACCATCCCGAACATTATCCTGACTTTGACTACCTAGGAATGCTAGATGAAACCATTATTCTCCATGTCAACTCATCACGATAGCAAGCCGATGGGGTGGCAGACCTGGCTTATTCTTGTTCTTGCGACCGTAGCGAGTATCTGCGCTTATCTTGCGTACAGCGCGATCTCTTATCGCATTGGATTCCCGTTGGACGATTCGTGGATCCATCAAACTTACGCCCGCAATCTGGCCTTGCGGGGAGAGTGGTCTTTTATCCCCGGCCAGCTCTCGGGTGGCTCTACTGCGCCGCTCTGGTCAGCACTACTGGCAATTGGTTTCTGGCTGAATCTTTCCCCCTATATTTGGACCTTCTTCCTTGGCGGTCTGTTGCTTTTTAGTCTGGCAGTTTGTGCTGAAGCAAGTATGCGATACTTGGTTCAAGAATATCGCGGCTTTATTCCGTGGGTGGGTTTATTGGTTGCTTTTGAATGGCATATGGTCTGGGCGTCAGTTTCGGGTATGGAGACATTATTACATGCTTTGATTGCGTTTCTCTTGTTAGTGTCTTTGATAAAAAAATCCTCCAACTGGTTGTTGTTGGGTGCTTTGACGGGCATAAGCGTATGGGTGCGCCCTGATGGTGTTACTTTACTCGGCCCGATTATTTTTGTTGCTCTTTTTTCTCAACCGACCTGGAAAATTAGGACTCGCGCGATGATTTTAGCGTCCATCGGGTTTGGCATATTCTTTTTTCCATACTTGCTGTTTAATTTGGCCTTGGCCGATACTGCATTGCCCACAACATTCTATGCCAAGCAAGCGGAATATGTATCCTGGCAGGCAAGACCCATTTTGGGGCGAATGGGTGAAGTGATATTACAGATGTTAACGGGTCCGGGGATCGTTCTTTTACCGGGAGTAATTATCACTGCCCGATGGGTAATACGGAACAAAGAGTGGGGCTATATTTCCGCGATTCTATGGGTAGTCGGCTATCTTGGGATTTACCTGCTCCGCCTGCCGGCTTACCAGCATGGCCGCTACCTTATGCCAGTGATGCCAACCTACTTTTTTATCGGGCTAATTGGTTTTTATCAGTATTACCTGAATAGGAGAGTGCAGAAACGCAGTTGGTGGTTTATCAAAACTGCCTGGGGAATTGCACTTGCCTTGGTTTGCATTGGATTCTTGTTTTTGGGAATGCAATCTTACAGTGAAGATGTTCGCTTTATAGAATCTGAGATGGTGGACACGGCTAAATGGGTGGCAACACACATTCCAGATGATGCATTAATCGCCGCCCACGACATTGGCGCTCTTGGTTATTTTGGAAATCATAAATTGGTGGATACGGCTGGCCTGATTTCGCCGGAAGTCATTCCATTTCTTCGGGACGAGGCGGCTTTGGCGGACTATTTGGACTTGAAAGGAGTCGAATACCTGATCGCCTTTCCGGATTTTTATCCGCTCCTGACCTCGGGTTTGCAGCAGATTTTTTCGAGAGGGGCTCCCTATGCACCGGCCCAGGGCGAGACGAACATGGCGGTATATCGCTGGTCGGGTCCGTGAACTGCTCACGTTAAATTCGGGTCTTTGGGAACTCCCCCATCCCAGCGTTATGGCGATTCCCTGAGAACCTTACAGGGTACTGCGTATATATCTGAACCAAAATCCTTTTATTTTCGAGCCATTCGATACAGGAAAGTTCATAGATTTATGCAAGAAACAGTAAATTGTCGGCTTGGTTGACCTGTGCTATACTCTAGACAGTCTTGTTCATGGCAGGCATGTAATGGAAGAAATCACAATTGTTGTTGTAGATGATCACCCATTATTCCGGCAGGGGGTTATCAATACGCTTTCCCTTGAGCCCGGATTCAAAATTGTTGGAAAGGCATCGAATGGTGCAGAAGCGTTGACGATGATTCGCACCCTGCACCCGCATATCGCCGTGGTGGATATTAACTTACCCGGAATGAACGGACAGCAGGTTACGCATCAAGTTGTTCAAGATAAACTGTCCACTCGAATTGTATTGTTGACCGCCTATGACGATCACGAGCAGATTATCCATGCGGCCTGGGCCGGCGCGGCTGCTTATTGCACCAAAGACATTGACCCGGCGCAGCTTGTCCAAACCGTCAAAGAAGTTGTCAATGGAAAATTCGTCATTGAAAATCGCGTTTTTTAATCAAAAAGAGTTTGAGCACTGGCTCGATGATGAAATGGAGACAGCGCGTCACCTTTACAGCGAGCCAGGCAGCCCTTTCCATCCACTTTCTGAGCGCGAAGCAGAGGTACTTACCTGCGTTGTTAAGGGAATGAGTAATAAGGAAATTGCTTCCTCACTGGGCATCAGCCATCAGACGGTCAAAAACCATGTAACCTCCATTTTGCGCAAGTTCGGTGTGGAGGATCGCACGCAAGCAGTTGTCTATGCACTCAAACGTGGGTGGGTAAAATTATCCGATAAAGCTTCGCAGTCTCAGGAGTGAACTATGTCATCGCCCGAAGAACAACAAACGTCCACATCTATCGAAGATCCTCAGACATTAATTCAGTCGGAGTTGGATGATACCAATCGCGCTTTGAAGGAAATCACCTTGATGTTAGAACAGAGCCGTGTCGAGGTCGGGAAGTTGACCTCACGTAACGCTGCGGTGACGGCGCATTTGCAGCAGATTCAAGGCCAAATTGACAAAATTCCGAGTGAAGAGGTCCGCACCACTTATGATACTGCCATGGATGCGCAGCAACGTTTATTCGTAATGCGTGGACAATTGGAAAAATTACAGGGTGACCAGGCGCATCTGGAGCGATACATGGGCATGTTGGAACGCCTGAAGAATGCGGTAAGCGCTGGCGGTATCAATGGTGGAAAGAGTGACCGGGACGGTACATCCAGCGTAGAAATGTTGGTTAATGTGCAAGAGGCTGAACGTCAACGGCTTTCACGCCAGATGCACGATGGCCCCGCCCAGGCGCTTTCCAATTTCATCCTGCAGACTGAAATTGCCATGAGATTGTTCGATGTGGATGCTGCGCAAGCGCGCAACGAACTTGGCAATCTAAAAGTTGCTGCGATGAGCACATTCCAGAAGGTGCGCAACTTCATTTTCGAACTCCGCCCTATGATGCTTGACGACTTGGGCCTGGCTCCGACTATTCTCCGTTACGCCGACATGTTCAAAGAACAGGCCGGCGTGGAGGTCAGTGTAACCATTACTGGCAGCGAACGCCGGATGGAGTCTTATGTTGAAGTGATGGTCTTCCGGGCCATGCAGGAATTGTTGAGCAATGCTGTTCATCAGAACCAGGCTAACCTGGTTAAAATCCAACTGGATATGGGTGACAACCTTGTCAAGTTGTCTATGGACGATAATGGCAAAGGCTTTGATACAGACGCCCTTGGAAAAGAAGCAAATTTAAGTTTGAAATTGATCAAAGAGCGCACTGAAATGCTTGGCGGTGCGTTTGAAATCAATAGCTCTCCCGGAAAAGGTGCACGTGTTACTTTATCCATCCCAGTACATGGTTGACATAACATTACTGTAAAGTTTCTGCAACGAAAACCTCTTGTTTTCTTGTGAGGAACAGGTATATAATGCAAATATCTCTGAGGTGGCTTTCAGAGAAATTCAAAACCGAAAGGAGGTGAAATCCCATGTTATTCGCCCCGAAAGAAAAAGGCCAGGGCTTGGTCGAGTATGCGTTGATCCTTGTTTTGGTTGCTGTCGTTGTGATTGCTGTTTTGTTGATTCTCGGCCCCGTCATCGGCAACGTCTTCAGCAAGATCAATAGTAGCTTGGTTAGCCCTAACCTACCCTAATCCCGCTCATTTTTTATAACCTGTAAGAAAAACAGGCCTCTGTTCTCAATAGAGGCCTGTTTTTTGTCGTATCACTCAATCAATGGTGGAACTCCGGGATTTCCTGTGAAGAGGGAAAGATATGGGGGCAACACCCCCAATTTACCCCGTCATCAAGGCGATCCCCAGAGAACCATGATAGAGTCTCAAGCCCCTGTTGGTCGGATTTCACTGCATTGCACTATAATTGCATAGTCTTTCAACAAGGAAGCCAGAGAATTTTACACACGACTTCAATGAACCGGGAAGGCCACAAAATGAAACTCGACTCTCTTAATCTTTACCATCTGCGAATGCCGCTTGTTGCCCCGTTTGAGACATCTTTCGGGCGGACGACCGACCGCGAGTGTATCCTTATCTCTATCCAGTCCGAGGGCTTGACCGGTTATGGCGAATGTGTGGCTGACCGGGATCCGGGTTATTCTTATGAAACAGCAGGCACTGCCTGGCATATTATGAAAGATTTTATTGCCCCGCTACTGCTCGGCCAGGATATAAACAGCGCGGATGACTTCCAGTGCCGTGTGGAGCGGATCCGCGGTCATCACCTGGCGAAAGCCGGAGTGGAGATGGCGCTCTGGGATTTGCGCGGCAAGCTCGAGGTCCGTTCGCTGCGGGAGATGTTAGGCGGTGTCCGGGATCGGGTGCAGGTTGGGGTCTCGGTGGGGTTACAGTCCTCGCCCGAGGTACTGGTTAAAACTGTGGAGAAGTACCTCGAGGCCGGGTATGGGCGCATCAAAATCAAAATCAAACCCGGGCGCGACGTGAGCGACACAGTAGCCGTCCGCGAAGCTTTCCCCACCATAAAACTCCAGGTGGATGCCAATTCGGCCTACACCCTTGCAACTTGGGAGACCTTAAAACCTTTAGACCTGTTAGACCTGTTACTCATTGAACAACCGCTCAACGAAGACGATATCTGGGATCATCGCAAACTGCAAAAAGAATTGCGTACGCCGATTTGTCTGGATGAGAGCGTTATCACGCCTCGCCATGCACGTTATGCGTTGGAAATGGAAGCCTGCAAAATTATCAATATCAAGGCCGGGCGGGTCGGCGGGCTAAGTCAGGCGGTTGCCATCCACGACCTGTGCCGGGAGCGGGGCGTGCCGGTTTGGTGCGGGGGGATGCTTGAGACAGGCCTGGGGCGCGCATCCAATCTGGCGTTGGCATCCCTGCCCGGTTTTGTCTTGCCAGGTGACATCTCAGCTTCCAACCGTTACTATGCCGAAGATATTACCCGCGAGCGTTTCTTGCTTAATCCTGACAGCACGATTGACGTGCCATCCGGCCCCGGTCTGGGCGTGACAGTGGACACAGGCGCCCTCAAGAAATATACCCTGGCGGAATTACGATTGGACGCGGAGTGAGATGGAGGCACACAGGTGGGTAAGAAAAATCTACTTTCACGTCTATCCGCTCTGACTTGTATCCTGTTCCTTGCTGCCTGCGGGGCGCTGTGGGGCAGCCCCGATTTAACCATTGAAATTCCTTCTCCGGCGGCTGTTTCCGGTACGGCCACCCTGACACCCTTCCTGCCTGAAGGTTATGTTCCGCTGCCGAAAGTCACTGCAACGCAAATCCCCTGTGAACCTACCCAGACGCCCGTAACAGCATATCTCTGGATTTCCCCGGCTGTCCCGGATTATCTGCGGCAGTTTGCCATGGTTTCCGGTCTGCCGTTGGCAGGTGACGCGGCCAGCGCGACCGTCCACCTGGATGTTTCCCAGTTATCGGATAACCAATCTGCCTCCTGGATTTATGCCCTCGTTGCGCCTTTCCCGACCACGACGGACAGCGTCTCCCTTGCCGATATACAAAATGCCTGGGCCGGTGCGGCCACGGGACCCTTTGCCGGGCGACCGCTATGGATGGATGAACCTACCCTCGCCGCGTTCAGCGCGCTTTGGGGCACACCGGCTGCCGGGTCCGTGCGCGTGGCGGCCGCGGACCAGTTAGTTGACTCTGCCTGGGCAGAACCTCCGGCCTGGGCCATTGTCCCGTTCGAAGTGCTGGAACCGCGCTGGAAGGTCCTCGGCGTGGACGGTCAGTCCCCCATCCACAATGATTTCAACGCAGTGTCCTATCCGTTGAAAATCAGTTTCGGTTTGCAACCGGCGGCCTTCCGACTCTTGCCTGCCAACCGCGATCCAAACAAGTTGACCATCCTGGCGATGACTGGCGTCACAGCGCTGGTGCGCGGCACCGCCGACCGGATGGAACGTTACGGTGTGCTGTACCCGGATGAAGAGATCCGCACAGTGCTGCGCGCCGCTGATGTTACCCACGTCAGCAACGAGATCTCGTTTATGGCGGGCTGCCCGACACCCGATCCATGGACGGATAGTTTCCAATTTTGCAGCGACCCGCGTTACATCGCCCTGCTGGAAGATGTGGGTACGGACGTGGTGGAACTGACCGGCAACCACCTGCTGGATTACGGCCCGGAGGCGGTCCTGACCACCCTGGACATGTATGATCAGCGCGGCTGGCTGTACTTCGGCGGCGGGCGGAATTTGCAGGATTCGCTCCAGCCAGCTTTGGTGGAAGACCACGGTAATAAACTGGCTTTCATTGGTTGCAACTATGCTGGTCCCCCAAGCGATTGGGCGACGGATGCGAGTCCCGGTTCCGCGCCCTGCGATTTTGACCAGTTGTCGGCCGAAATTAGCAGTCTGCGTTCGGCAGGATATCTGCCGATTATGACTTTCCAGTATAACGAGTATTACCAGCCCAACCCCACCGATTACGAACAACGCGATTTTCGCAAGATGGCCGAAGCGGGGGCGGTGGTCGTCAGCGGTAGCCAGGCCCACGTCCCGGCAGCGATGGAGTTCTCCAGTGGGTCTTTTGTCCATTATGGCCTGGGCAACCTGTTTTTCGACCAGATGTCCCACCTGATGCCAGATGGGAGCCTGATTTATGATACCCGCAATGTTTTTGTGGACCGGCACGTTTTTTACGATGGCCGCTATATCGGCACTGAATTGTTAACCTATATTATTGAAGATTATGCCCGCCCGCGCCTGATGACCGAGCCGGAGCGCTTGGAGTTTTTGAAAAAAATATTCAGCGCGGGGGGCTGGTAAAGAGCGCTTATCACGGAGGCATGCATGAAAATCTATGACATTACTCTCCCCATTTCTCCCGATATGCCCGTCTGGCCCGGCGACCCGCCGGTGGTACTGGAACAGATCTCCTCGATGGATGCCGGCGCGCATGACAATGTCTCACGGTTGGGGTGCAGCGTTCACACCGGCACACACGTGGATGCACCCCACCATTTCCTGAATGACCATCGCACGGTGGATGCTTTGTCTCTGGATGTGCTGACCGGCCCGGCACAGGTAGTCCAGATACCGGAGGATGTGGACTTGATCACCGCCGATATTCTGGAGAAAGCGGCGGTTCCTTCCGGGACCTCGCGCCTGCTGTTAAAAACCCGTAACTCCCGACTCTGGGAACGCGGCGAAAAAGAATTCGTCAAGGATTTCGTGGGCATCTCTGTGGACGGTGCCGAGTGGCTGGTGCGGACCGGCGTGAAACTGGTCGGCATTGACTACCTGTCCATTGCGCCGTACAAGCATAGCCTCCCGACACACCAGGTGTTACTCAAACCGGGGATTGTCATCCTGGAGGGGGTTGACTTGAGCGTCGTCTCAGCGGGAATCTATAATTTATATTGCCTGCCGTTGAAACTGGCCGGGTCAGATGGTGCTCCAGCGCGGGCCATTTTAATCGGATAATAAAAACTCCCACAGGGCAATCCTGCGGGAGTTTGCTAGTCTAATATCTACGTTGGCCGCCGCCAGTGCCGGGTCCGCGGCGACTCTTTCCGCCACCGGGTCCGCCACGACCATAACCACCACCAGGGCCGCCGCGTTTGTCACCGTATCCGCCGCCACCGAAGCTACGTTCTTCCTTCGGACGGGCCAGGTTAACCTTCAGCGGGCGATTCGCCATGGTGTAGTCATTGAACATCTGGATGGCCTTTTCGGCCTCACTCTGATTGCTCATTTCTATGAACGCGAAGCCCTTGGACTGGCCTGTGTCGCGATCTTTGATCAGAGCCACCGAAGCAACCGTCCCTGCCTGAGCGAAAAGTTCGCGCAGATCATCTTCTTTGGTGTCGTAGGACAGGTTGCCTACATAGATTTTCGTTTCCATCCTTATCTCGTCTCCTTCTGAATTGGGCAGTGGGCTATGAAAAAGCCGCCAGCCTTGTACAGGTCTGGCGGTCAATCCACACACAAATCCTACTGCAAGTGCGCTTATTCTAACACAAAAGCATCTTATCTGGCGGTGGATTCTCTGGGTTGGGAATTAGCGCGGTGAGGCGGAAAATAGGGGGTGTTGGGCGGGCTTCGCCCGCCCAACACCCCCATATCTTTCCTATTTCACGGAGATTCGCAATGAACCGTTCTCTGGGAATCGCCGTGGTGATGGGTGAATTACGGGGCAACGACGGTTATTGTGGCTGTCATGGATGGGTGGACGCCGCAATGATATGAGAATGTCCCAGGTTTGGTGAAAGTAAAGGAAAATGTATCGCCTTTGGCAAGTCTGTTGGAACCCCACGAGCCATCATCGTCAGTGACATTGTGTGAGGCAGTGTCATTGTTGGTCCAGGTGACGGTTGTGCCGGTTGTTATGGTCAAAGTGCCTGGATCAAAAGCGAAGTTAGCAATGGAAACTTTATCTTCGCCCGACTGGATGGGTGCCAAAGTCCCGGCAGGGGTGGGGCCGGCTTTCGGTCCACAGGCGGCCAGAAGCATCACGGCCAGCAGGATTAAGGATAACTTGGTTTTCATATGCGCTCTCCTTGGGCGTTGGTGAAGGAAAAAGGTGTCCTTACACCAATTA
>Ga0105152_10000121_pt1 | contig 18369 bp, 21 predicted proteins | sample LakBais05cmmetaG_FD_81534 | JGI IMG/M metagenome (GOLD analysis project Ga0105152, IMG submission 81534) | Lake sediment microbial communities from Lake Baikal, Russia to study Microbial Dark Matter (Phase II) - Lake Baikal sediment 0-5 cm | ecosystem: Environmental > Aquatic > Freshwater >...
TCCCGGCCGTCAATGTCCGTGAGGACGCACCCCTGGCCCTTGACCCAGATGTGGGGCGTGGCGTGGTCCGCCGGGTGCTGGAGGGGGTGGAGGAGATGGTCGCGGTCTTCGGTGCGCAGCGTGGCTGGGGTCCATGTGGTCATTGTGCTGTCCTCCTATCGTTCGCTCCGGTTATTCGACGTCCTCTAGCTCGTTCGAACTCGGTCGTGATGACCGCATCGAGAGATCCCGTAGCACGAGGAACCTGCGAATGTCCATCCGGCCACTGATCCGCTGGGTTCAAGACCTCCAACATGTTCTTGAAGCGGGCCGGTACACGGCCACCCGCCATAATAAGATCCGCCATGACACGCCCTGCCCCCGGGCTCATCATCATACCCAGCGTGCCGAACCGCGCTGCAATATAGATATTGTCCCATCCTGGAAGACGCCCGAGTACCGGCTGGATTCGCTTCGGAGGCGGAGACCAGCCCTCAAAATCGCCCCGCTGCTCAACCAGCTTGGCCTCGCCCAGTGTCGGGAGCAAGTCGACGGCGTCGGCCAGCAGCTTCATCTTGGCTTCTTCCGTGGTGAGATTGACTTCAAAACTCGTCTGGAGGTCGGCCAGGCCGGCATGGCCCGCGATGACGTCGCCGCCGACCTTCGGGACAATCGTCAGTCCGTTTGGCGCCGTCAGCCCGTATGGCGGAAGCCGCTTGGCCACCTCCATCCGCACGCACTGCTCCCGGTTGATCAGGATCGGCATCCCTTTGCCCAAGTAGGAGGTACTCTTCCCGCTCCACGGCCCCGTGGCCAGAACAAAAACATCGGCCGTCACCTCGGCCCCCGTTGCCAGGACCGCCGCAGTCACCCTGGCCCCTTGCCGACGGAACCCAACGACCTCCCCTTGCCGTATGCGCCCTCCCCTCTTGTCCGCGGCCTGAGCAAGGCCCAAGGTATATCGGTAAGGCTCAACCTGAAGATACGGGACAACCATTCCTCCTCTGACCTGTGGGTTGATATCGGGGAAAAGGGGCCTCAGGTCGCCACTCTCCATCCAATACCCTTCGTGGTAGCCCTGTTCCTTTTGCAGTGCCAAGGCGGCCTTATACGCCTCTTCTTGTTGCTCTGTCAGAACGAGCCGGACCCACGAAAGCTCTCCATAACCAATATCAACCCCACTCGACTCTTTGAGCTCCAGAGCCAAGTCGGGTAACCGATGATAGCCCGACCAGATGAGGTCCAGCCATGGGCGCACGCTCCCTCTCGGCATGGAAAAGAGCATCTCTTGGGGTTGGCCTTCCGTGCCGATGAAACGTGGCGGATACGCGAAGACTGCCCACGATTTTCCCGAGGCTCTGGCGGCGACGGACTCCCGCTCGATGATTTGAGAGGGGACTCCTTGTTTCGCCAAATGGTACGCGATAGAACAACCGATGACACCGGCGCCGATGATGACGACTTCCTTCTGGGGCGACACGGTTAACCTCCTCCCATCAATTCACCTGTGCCATGCCTCGTGTTCGATACGATGGGTCCCCTGCATTTCGCCGAGATCATAGCATAAGGGCGCCTCGCGAGGCTCCCAGTTTCCTGGAGAGAGAGTGGCCATGGCCGCTTCGCCTCGGACCAAGCAGGCTCCGGATTCCTCCGATCGATCTGCCCTTGATTGTCTTTGATAGACCTTGACACTCGTCGCGATAGGGTGATAGAAGTTCACATTCCCGCAAACAGGACAAGGCAGGATCGAGCACTGGCGAAGCCGAGGACTCAGAGGAGTTTCACGTTTCACTACGCGTTGCCGTTGTCGACGTCTGATGGATTGGGTTTGCTACACGGAGGAGAAGGGGGACAAGACATGAAAACACTGTGGAGGTTCCGCACGCTCTCGCGGTTTGCCGCCGTGGTGCTAGTTCTGGCACTCACGGGCGCGCTGGGTGTCTCGCAGGCAACGGCCGGTCAGCGCGTCGCCGGGAAGACGCTCAACATCTCGCTGGACCAGGCAGATATGAAGACGCTCGATCCGAGCCGCCAGTTTGAGTTCGCGGCGGCCTTCATCTGCCTCAACACCTACGACAGTCTCCTCAAATCAAAAAGCCCTGCGGAGCTCACCGCCTACACCCCGGTCCTCGCCACCTCGTGGGACATCTCCAAAGATGGCAAGGAGTACACGTTCAAGCTCCGGCCGAACGTGAAGTTTGCGAGCGGGAATCCTTTGACGGCGGAGGATGTCCGGTTCACCTTCACCCGCCTCAAGAATTTGAAGGGGAACGCCAGTTGGCAGATGGACCCCTTGAAAGAGGTGCAGGTCGTTGATCCGATGACCGTGAAGACGATCCTGAACGAGCCCAATGGGGATTGGCTGGCGATCCTCTCCGGTCAAAACGGGGCGATCATCGACGCGAAGCTCGCCAAGGAGCATGGGGCGAGCGACTCGCCCACGGCGGACAAGGACGACAAGGCCGAGGAGTGGCTGAACCAGAACTCGGCCGGCGGCGGTCCGTTCATCCTGAAGGGCTGGATCCGGAGCACCGGGATCACGCTGGAGCGGAATCCGAACTACTGGGGCACCGCCCCCAAGGTCGCCAAGGTCGAGATCCGGGACGTGACCTCGCCGGCGACGCAGAAGCTCCAGGTGGAGAACGGCGATGTGGACATCGCCTTGAACCTCACGCCCGACCTCGTCGCCACGATGCGGGACAACAAGAACGTCAAGATCATTCCCGGCCAGTCACTGGACAACATGTACCTGGGGATGACCTGCAACCCCCAGATCCACCCCGAGCTGGCCAAGAAAGAGGTCCGCCAGGCAATCCGGGCCGCCATCGACTACGATGGGATCATCGCGCTGACGAACAAGCAGGCGGTGCGCGGACCGGTGGTGTTCTCCATCGGCATTCTCGGCCTCACGGCGGCGGATGCCCAGCAGCTGAATCCAAAGACCGATGTCAAGAAGGCCAAGGAACTCTTGGCCAAGGCCGGCGTGCCGAACGGGTTCAAATTCCCACTCCGCTACGGCAGCGGGCCTTCGCCGGTTGGGATCACCTACGATTCTATCGCCCAGAAGATCCAGGCCGATCTGAAGAAGGTCGGAATCGAGGTCGAGTTGCTGCCCGAGGAATTCGGCACGATGATGACCAAGTTCCGGGCGAAGACCGAGCCCGCGGTCATTTCGTACAACACGCCCGACTTCCTGGGGCCTTCGGACTGGGTGGGACAGATGGTCCTGCACACCTGGGCCCCGCGCCTGCACTACGACAGCGCCAAGGCCAAGGACATGGCGAACAAGGCCGCGGCCGAGGGCGACCCCAAGAAGCGCATCCCAATGTACCATGAGATCATCAAAGTGTTGCTCGACGAAGGCCCCTACGCCATGCTGGTACAAGGGAAGGTCCAGGTGGTCACCCGGGCCAACATCAAGGGGTACCAGTACTTTCCGCTGGGATATGCGTACCTCGCGCCGGTGAGCAAGGACTAGGGGGGTTGCGGGGATACCGTGGGCCGATACATCGCGCGACGCCTGGTTCTCATGGTCGTGGCGGCGCTGGGGGTGACGCTGATTTCCTTCATCGTTGCCCACAGCGTCCCGACCGATCCCATCGTCTCCAATCTCGGGCAGATCGCGTCGCAACGGCCCGAAATCGTCAAGGCCTTCCGGGAGAAATGGGGCCTCGACAGGCCGCTGCACGAGCAGTATTTTGCGTTCGTCCGCAACCTGGCCCGGGGGGAGTTTGGCACATCCATCAACACGCGGCGCGCGATCACCAAGGACCTCGCCCTGTTCCTGCCGGCGACGGCCGAACTGGCGACGGCCGCGGTGGTGTTTGCCCTCCTCCTCGGTCTTCCGCTGGGGGTCTTCGCGGCTGTCCGGCGAGATGGTCCGATCGACCATCTCGCCCGGATGGTCTCCCTCATCGGCGTCTCCATCCCGATCTTCTGGCTGGCGACGGTCTCGCTGGTGCTGTTTTACGCAACGCTGCACTGGACAGTCGGGCCGGGGCGGCTCGGCCCCCAGATCGAGCGTCCGGAATACGTGACCGGCCTCTTCACCGTCGACAGCCTCCTCGAGGGTGACTTCGAAGCCTTCAAAGACGCGGTGTCACACCTGATCCTGCCCGGTCTGGTCCTGGCGAGCTCCATCATGGGGCTCATCACCCGGATCACCCGCTCGTCCATGCTGGAGGTGCTCTCGCAGGACTATACCCGGACGGCCAGGGCCAAGGGACTCCGCGAAACGGTGGTCGTGATCCGCCATGCCCTTCGCAACGCCCTGATCCCGACCGTCACAGTCCTGGGATTGGCCTATGGGGGTCTGCTGTCCGGGGCGGTGATGACCGAGACGATCTTCGCCTGGCCGGGACTCGGCCGCTATGCGTTCCAGTCGGTTCGGACCAATGACTTTCCCGCGATCATGGGCGTCACATTCGTGATCGGGATCGTGTATGTGGTGGTGAATTTGTTTGTGGATCTCCTCTATGGGTGGCTGGACCCCCGTATTCACTACTCGTGACCTCGCATGCCAACGACCACGTCTGACGCGGCCATCACGGCAGCATCGAGCGCTGCTGAGCGCGAGAGGCCCGTTCCTCCGGAAAGTGAGTGGCGCCTCGTCTGGCGCCGCCTGATCCGGAATCCCATGGTCGTGAGCGGGGCGCTGGTCATCCTCCTGTGGATGGTGATCGCCGCAACCGCTCCCTGGATCTCCCCCTACGACCCCATCGAACAGAACATCCCCATTCGACTTGCTGCCCCGTCTACAGATCACTGGCTGGGCGCGGACGGATTGGGGCGAGATGTCCTGAGCCGCGTTTTGTACGGTGGCAGGGTGTCACTGCCGGTCGCAGCGGTGGTCGTGGTCGTGGCCTCGCTCTTCGGCACGCTGTATGGGGCGCTTTCGGGGTTTCTTGGCAAGTGGGCGGACGAGATCGGGATGCGCATCGTGGACATGGTGCTCTCGTTCCCGGCGCTCATTCTAGCCATGGCCATTGCGGCCGCGCTGGGGCCGAGTATCCGGAATTCCATGCTGGCCATGTTGATGGTCTGGTGGCCGCCCTACGCGCGCCTCGTCAGAGGAGAGGTGATTGCGCTCAAAGAGCGCGACTTCGTCCCGGCGGCCCGCTCGCTCGGAATGTCCAACCGGCGCATCCTGCTTCGCCACGTCCTGCCGAACGCGCTGGCGCCTTCGCTCGTGCTCATGGCCATGGATTTCGGCAATGCCATCATCATCACGGCGGCGCTGTCCTTCCTCGGCCTGGGCGCCGTCCCACCCACCCCGGAATGGGGCGCGATGGTCGCGGAAGGACGCGAGTTGATCCAGCAGTGGTGGATCTCGACCTTCCCGGGGTTGGCCATCCTCACCGTGGCCATCGCCTGCAACTTCATCGGTGACGGCCTGCGGGACGCGATGGACCCGCGGATCAATCTCCGGTAGCCGCCGCGCCTCTCCTCGCGGTCTCCCCCTCATTTGGCGGGAATCGTTCTCCTGATCGCACGAGTCGAACCATGCTTGATCCGGCGTGGCTCTTCCCGCCCTCCCGGCTCTCCCCGCTGGCCTCCCCACCACGTCTCTACGATAGGGATGTCCGCTGGCGCGGATGTCCCTTCACGTGGGGGTTGATCAGGCCGCGGGTCTCCGGCCACTCGCCGACCAGGGCCGCGGCGATGTTGCGGGCCGTCCGGCAAAAAGGTACCGGACACCTTTTTGTCTCCAAGTGCCTGGATTTGCGGGGGCACGGGAACGAATCTTCGGCGCCCTTGCCGCGGGGGAATACGTAGCATTATCTGTATAATCTCCGGCGTCTCGGGCCAGCAGGGGCAGTATGGCAAGCGCGAAGGGTAAGGGCAAGGGAAAGTGTGGTGGTGGGTCTGCGGGGGAAAGCACGGCCCGTTGGGTTCGGCCCCGCGCGCTTTCCGAGTCTCCCCCCTCCACCGAGCGGGGTGGTATCGAGAAGAGATATGACAGATAATGCAACGTCCCCCATTACAATATTTTCCAGCCACCAATCGCACTGTTGATTGTGTCACGCACAACGGCGAGTGCTGCATTGATAGCTGCTTCCACAGCGAGAATACCTAACCCCTCAATCGTAAGCAACACTGCGCGTGAAGCATTACGCTGCAAGTCCATCAAATATGTGGCTTCCTGTTCGGTGATCTTGGCATCATCCTTCAATTGTGCGATATGCTGGGCCTCGAGCAAGAGCTTCCGAAACTCATTCTCAGCGTAATCCCTGGCCTTCGGCCAGTGGTTTTTCAGACCAACGCTCGCGGCTTCCAACATGCCCTTCAAGAGTTTTTCAATATCAATATTCATCGGTCACCTCGCTCAATCTTTAAGGTTTCTCTTCTTGGCCACTTCGAGCTTCAGAATCGCTGTGAAGTGACTGTTCAGTATATTTCGCGTCTCGGCTACGACAATGGGCGTAAAGCCAAGTTTGTGTTGTGACTCCATCTTCTCGAAGCTATCTCGGAGTTTTTCTAGCTGCTCCGTCGTAAGCTTGTTGAGTGCGATGGCATCCGCACGAACCTGTAACGCCGATAACTCAACCTTTGCCTCATCGTAGAAGGAGACGTGGTTAGAATATGCACCCTCCGGTTTTTGGCACGTTCGTTCTAGCTTTATTAGGAATGCCCCCGTCTTTTTCTGCAACGCTGTCACACCGTCATCAATCTTCTGGTCGAAGTCAGCAATGAGACGAATAGTGCATCCTGATACTGCCAGACCGATAATCAGCATGCATAAGCAAATTGCTGCTGACGGCGTCCATCCTTCTCTCTTCATTTCTTGCCTTCTTTCCGGTCCTGCTTTTTGCGCTAATGCCTGAAAATAAGGTGCTCGCCTAACGCACGCGGTGAGCCGCGCTGGTAATGATGGATGGGGGTCTGCCCCGGGGGGTTTCACCCCGACTGAAGCAAGACCTTTCGCTGTCTTAGGCGTTGGGCTGAATGAGATGCTCCCCAGCGTGCCGCTCGCCCATCAGGTCCTGCACCTCCTGGATCACTTCCAGCTTGCGGACATTCTTGCCAGGGCAGGCGTGCGTCGTCAGTGGGTCCTCACGATGTATATGCATCAGGTTGCTGTCAATCCCCAAAACAGCACATAATGTAGCGAGGGCCGCCACCGTGTTCTGTCGCACTTGTAACCCCCGACCGCTGTCAAACGCTTCTTTCTCATAATCCCCTAACATCTCCGCCCCGAGAGCCACCTTGTTCCAGGACGGGGAGTGTGTGCCGGAGACTGTCAACGGGGTGAAGACCCAGATCTGCTTATCGTCGATGAACAGATGTGGCCCTGCCTTCCACCCTTGTGTATCGCGGTAGAACCCCTCAAGATTTTGAATGTGCTGTGGGGTTAGGCCATTCGGACGCTGGGCCAGAGACGGGACTGCAGTGTTGTGTAACACAGTAAAGGAAGGGCGCCATGCATTCCACTGAAGCGTATGACAGTAGCTATCAAACTCGTCCGGCGTGAAACTTCTTCCTACAATTCCTTTCCACCCAGGCATCTCTCGCTCTTCCTTTCGGCCAAACCTCTTGCCTTGATCTGGCGGGTCAGCCTTCGCCGGTTCGGTGCGCTCATTCCCAGCCCGGGATATACAGATTGCCGAATCCGGCCAGAGGGCATCCACGGGACTGCACACCCCGTGACCTCCATTGTTCAGGACATGGGTGGAGATCATCGTCGTGCTGACATTCGTGTACCCCAGGAGTTCCCGAATGGTCCGGATATCGGAGCCGGCTTCATGCAGGTGTGCCTGCTCGGTTCGCCGGCTGGAATGCCGGGACCGCAAGGCTTCGACGAGGCGGTTGAGGAGCTTGGGCTGTCGCTGTCCCGTTGGTGGGGCAGGCGGTGCAGGAAGGGCAAGAGTCGCCGGCATACCTGGGATCGCCGCGAGCATCGGGACCTCCGAGGGCGGCAGGGACTGGAGGCATGGAAGTCCTCCCCTGGAATACGGGACGTAGCATTATCTGTATAATCTCCGGCGTCTCGGGCCAGCGGGGGTAGTATGGCGAGCGCGAGGGGGAAGGGCAAGAGAAAGTGTGGTGGTGGGTCTGCGGGGAAACGCACGGCCCGTTGGGTTCGGCCCCGCGCGCCTTCCGAGTCCCCCCCCTCCACCGAGCGGGGTGGTATCGAGAAGAGATATGACAGATAATGCAACGTCCCCCATTCTGGGCGATGAGGTAACAGGCGTAGCGGGTGAGGGCGATATCCTCGATCTCCCGCTTGGCTCCCTTCCCGAGGTCGATCATTTTCGTGATATCAAGAAAATGATCCCCGATGTCATTCCCGGAGGCGCTGCAAGCGGTCTTGGCCTTCTCGATGACCTTGGCGAAGTTCTCCCACCTGGCGTATCCAAGGAGCATCTGGAGATCCCGAGCACACCAGAACTCGACCCCCGTTTCGGCATGCTGTCGCACCATCTCCTCGAAGCTGGAGTGGAGCCGAACCACCACCTGCTTATCCATGAGGCATCCTCCCACCGTGCGTAAGTCGCTTCCGCGCCTTTCCCTCACCACCAACGGCACCACCCCCCGTCCGTCTCGCCTTATACGCGAAAGACCGGTTCGGTCGCAAACGGAATCGAGGTTCAGCGGTGGCCCCAAGGAGTTGGACAGAAGCGGTGGCTTTTAAGTGAAGCTCTGCGGGGTTCACGTTACGCTGCCTCGAGCTGGGGCAGCGGGGCAATGTAAACCATATCCGGAGTCCGGCCGTCAAGAGCCGAATGGGGTCGGCCCTGGTTGCAAAAGGTGAAGTAGGTTATATTCCAAAGATACAAAAAACGACACGGCGATTGGGGTAGTAAGCACATCCACCCGAAAACCTCCGTTAAGGCAAGGCACGTCATCCCTGGATTCCACTGTTTTTCCTGCCCGAGTAGCCGTACAATGCGCCTTTAAAGCAATCTATATGTCGGAGTAGTATTAGGTCTATAGGGAATCATTAATCGTCAATCATAATATTCCGGGGCGAGGCGGATGTTTTTCCAGGCTTCCGGGTCATGGCCGGGAATAATTTGCGCTCCCGTGGTTTCCCGCAGACGTTTCATCCGTTCAATGGACAGGACGACTTCGCCGAAACTCCACGCCAGTCCGGGCAAGCGGTTGTCCTCCAGGTTTTCCGTCGTATAACAGGCGTCTGCAGCGAAAAGCAGCGGGGCTGTGTTGTGCAGTCTCAGCAGGAGGGACTGGTGTCCGGGCGTGTGCCCCGGTGTGAAAAATGTCGTTATTCTACCGTCCCCAAAAAGATCAAACGTAGCATCCCGCCATCCATCGAGCAAGATCCATTCCACCGGCTTATCAAAGTCCTTCCGTATATATGCGGATTTCATGAAATGGTCCGGGACATAGGCGTAGCACAACTCTTCGCGATGGACTATGTATTTCGCATTGGGGAAATATCCTACGCAACCGGCGTGATCAAGATGAAGATGCGATAAGATTACATATTTCACGCCTTCCGGCTTTAGTCTTATCTTCCGAATGGCGTTGACACAACACTGGTCTTTCGTCATCACCGGATCGTAGGCTTTTGTGGCCTCCCCCCAATGCTCATGTTTGCTGTCGATGACTTCCGGTGCGTTCCCAGTGTCGAAAAGGACAATTCCCCTGGGGTGTTCGATCAGCAGAAAAGGCACAGGCACAGTGAATGGTTCGCCCACACCCTCTCCCAAGGTGAAATATTGCTTCTGGCTTTTCAGAACGCCCGCTTCAAAAAAATAAAGTTTCATTCCCATCTCCTGAATATTATTATTTGTTAGGCTTCGTAGGTCTGGCGCGGGAAAATATGACTCTTCGCACGGGAATGTGGGTGTCCATGCCTATCCGGCAATCTTCTCCGCCATCTTGAGGAGCCTCCTGCACTGTTCGTCCGTCATCCCAGATAAAAGCTCAGCCAGCCTGTCTCTTCCACTACTACTACTGGCCACAGGACCGGGCATCATCGTTCAAGGTTGTTTAGGCTCATCCTGCGTGGTGGGTAGGGTGGTAGGATCGCCCCCTCTGATGATACGCATCGCGATGAACTCATCGAGCGGCGTGTCCTCTCCGGCCTGAGTGAAGTGATAGAAATTTGCTCTTGGAGGCCGCGCGACGATCCAGGTGCCGGGCCCGCCGGAGCCTCGGCAGGCCCTTGCGCGGCCCAGCTCCCCCGCCGCTCACGCCCTACCCCTGATCTCGCGTGGAGTGTCCTGCACGCTGACCGTGGGTGTCAAGGCAAGAATGGGGTGGCACCGATCTCCCGTGGATGGGCGCCGGACGGACCCCGGTGCCCTCAGTAATGGGGGGTTCTAAAACAACTTGTGACCCGGCGGTAAAATGGTACCGGACACCTTTCCGCGTGCAACCCCTCGGAATTCCGCGATTCCGGATTCAGATTCTCGGCCACCAAGGGGTTGAAAATCAACCCCCGCCCCTCCTGGCGACTCTGTCGGTGCACTCGTGTCTTCGCCCCGGCTGATCCCCCAGCGAGCATGGCTCGGGTCCTGGGATCGGATTTCGGTAACGTGACATGTAGGGGCAACCCCCCGTGGTTGCCCGATTCAATCCACGTCCCCGAACACAAGTTGTTTTAGAACCACTGTCCCCTAAAGACAAAGTTGTCTTCCCAGTTGACCAGTCGCCTAATCGACAAATTGCCGCAGTGCTACCGCCCGTCTCCTGGTCACGGCTCCCCCAGGAACACGAACGCGCCCCAGAAGAACGGATGGGCGTCGCCGTGGCGGGCCTTGACGACCTGCATCTGGGCAAGGGCGGCCTGGCGGAGGGCCTGGGCGCGGTTCATCTTGCCCGAGAGTAGGTTCGTGTAGAACGCGACCATCAACTCCTGGGTCTCCCGGTCGGGGACGGCCCACATGCTCATCACCAGGCTCTTCGCCCCGGCCTGGGTGAAGGCCCGGCGGAGGCCGAAGACCCCCTCGCCGTTCTTCACGTCCCCGAGGCCCGTCTCACAGGCCGAGAGTACCACCAGGTCCGTTCCCCGGAGCCGGAGGCCGAGGATCTTCTCGGCGGTGACCAGGCCGTCGCTCTGCGCCAGGTCGGTCGTGGCGAGCGCCCGGTTGGCCCCGGCCAGGGCGATCCCCGAGCGGAGCAGGGAGTTCTCGATCTTTCCTGCTTTGGGTGAGGGGGCTATTTCCAGCCCCGATTGGCGCATCCCCCGGTCGTCGTCGCGGAGACTCGCGAGGTCCTGATCGCTCAGGAAGAAGCCGTGCGTGGCCAGGTGCAGAAGGCGCGGGGTGCCCTTCTGTCGGAGGACTTCCTCCAGCGCCGCCTTGTCGGTGAAAACCTCGGCCTTGTCGGCCCCGAGGAGGGCGTGGATGGCCTGGACCTCCTGCCGGGTGCCGGGGATCGGGGCGAACTGGAAGCCGCGCAGGTCGGTGGACCGTTTGGCATCTGTGCCCCTCGGGGTCTCCGTCAGAGCCAACTGCCGGAGCGTGGAGGCCTTCTCCTCTGGTCCCAGGTCGAAGGCGGGGTCCCCGATCAGGAGGGCTTTGCCGCCCGTTGTCTGGCTGGTGCCGAATCCCAGGAGATCCCGGCCGGAGCCGAGGTAGTAGAAGGTGTAGTCCTCGATCAGGAACTTCCCGTCCGGCCCCTGGAGGACCTCGAAGGGCAGGAGGTTCAGGTTCCCATCCGGGGCAATGAAGAGCTCCTTCGCGGACCCGAGTTCGCGCTGGATCGGCGCGAACACCTTTACGTAGAGGTCTCGGGCCGTCGCCAGCACCTGCTGCCGCGCGATGGCGTTTTCGCTCACGACCCGATTCTTGAAGCGCGCAACCAGTTGATCAATCGCCTCCGCGTCTCCGAGATCAAGCAAGGCGACGCGATCACCCGGGCCGGCATGGAGCACAAAGGCCAGGTAGCGGGCCGGGAGCCACCGCTTCTCTGTCCCCTTGGCCTTGAAGTTGGCGATGTCCACCCGGGCGAAGTCGATGAGGACGGTATTTGCGGGGAGGGCCCGGGCCACCTGGGCGGTGTCCGCTCGGACGATCTTCAGGCGCGTGGCAAAGGCCTGGCTGAGGCGGCTGAGTGTGGCCTCCAGCGCTCCCTTCTCTTTCTCCAGGGCCGCAATCCGCTCGCGATACCGGTCGGGGCCCTCCTTGCCGGGACCGGAGAAGACGAGCTGGGAGAGGCGGGCGCGGAGGACGGCGAGGGCCTGGAAGACCTGCATCGCCGCGGGGTCATCTGTATACACGAGAGCATCCTGGAACCGCTTCTGCGCCTCCAGGATCACCCCCTTCCGCTGGAGCCAGACATCCAGGGCGTCCGTCCGCGAGGAGGCACTCACGAGGTGCTGGCTCACCAGGCTGAGAAAGAGCATGAGGGGGGCACTTCGTGTGGCGAGGAAACTCAGCTTCTGGTCGTCCGAGGTGAAGCCCAGCACGGCCTCGATCAGCTTACCGTCGATCGTCTGCGCACGCCGAAGAAGCGCATACGCTCCCTGGAAATCGTCCTTGGCCGCGGAGAGCCCGGCCAGGTTGTTGAGGCTGGTGGCCACGTCGGGATGCCCCGAGCCGAGGGCTTTCTCGTGGATGGCGAGTCTGCGCCATGTCGCTCTCGGGGAGGGGGGTCGTGTCGAGGTTGGGCAAGACGTGTACGCGATTGGCCACCCCAAGCAGCTTCTCTGGACGTATACCGAGGGGGTCGTGAGCCAGATCCGGCCCGATTTCGAATGGAAGTCAAAAGAGGGCACCGCGCACCAGGCGACCGTGATCCAAACCCAGACGCCCATGCACCCGGGCAACTCCGGCGGCGCCCTCTTCGATGGCGACGGCCGCGTGCTCGGCATCAACTCCGCCCAAAACGACCCCACCCTCAACCTCGTCATCGCCGTCAGCGAGGTCCGCGCCTGGGTGCAGAGCCTCTCCAAGCGGTAGCCTCCCGAGTTATCGATTGACGAGCGGGAGAATTGAATGGTTCAAGATGTCTGCCCGGCGGCGGTCCCGGGCCCCCATGTTTGCCCTTGACAGCCGGCGCCGGTGCGCCAGATACTCCACTTACGACGATGATAAAGGACTCGGACCGGGACATCTTGAACCTCTTTGCCTTGCGGGTGCGTGAACGCTTCCCGGATACGCTGCCGAAGGCTCGTCGAGTCGGCCTAGAGCCAATCCTACCCGCCCCGCACCTCCTTTAGCCGTCCTCTGCGAGTGAAAGAGGGGCGGCGGCACCTCATCCTCGAATGCCTGCCGGAATGCCAGCCAGTCACAGGCCGAGAAATGGATTCTCATGACATATCGCCACCGCTGGGGGATGGGTCACGCGACACGTCCTTGATGCTAATCGCAATGACGCGGCCCGCCCGCACCCGTGCCGAAGAATTTGTGTCGGCGGCCTCGTTGATGAAGCGCCGGTGGGTGGGTATTACGCGGCAGGAAAGAGGTAATCACTTTGGCCTTGCTACGCCGCCTTTTCGCTTAATCCCGAAACCGTAGCGGTAGATGTCGGGCACATCTATCCTTCCATCCTTCCGGCGAGCAAGTACGCCCAACGCAATCAGCTCTTCGAGAACTGCGGAACCATCTGTAGGGGCCCCAGCCGCCTCGCTCTTGCTCGGCTGTCCCAGTAGAGAAATGGCTTTTTCCTCTGGCAGTAGGACAAGTTCGCCACGGAGATTCTCGAGCCGGCCTGCTAATGGATACTCCTCTTGAACCTCTGCTACACGCTGCTCGGAAGTTCTGGGGAGTGCCCCTGACAGATCTTGAGATGCCAAAAGCCTCGGGCTTTCAGATGGAAAGTCTCTCTTCATGGAAGAAGAAGCGGCCTCGCCGATGAGAGTAAGCATTGATCGGGGTACAACCCGAATCTGGGCGTCCTGAAGGCGATTAGGAATCCACCTATGGGTGTAGCCCTTCTTCACGCCGGAACCCATCAATTCCCCTGCAAGCCGATCCGCAAACGCCTTGATTACATGTTCTGGCATCGGTCCAGGAATAAACCCGAACTCGTTTCGGTCTCGTAATTCGACGCCTGGTACCCCAACCAGCCAGCGTCGCATCTCTGAGGACTGACTTGCCATGTGGCGAACAACGACACGATAGAGTGACTCCACATCCCAATCGAGACTTGCGGACCGAGCCCGCAGCTTCGTGACGTCGGGGAAACCGAGGCGCGCTGGATCGAAAAGGTCCTCGCGTAGGAAGATCTTTGCCCGGAGCCAACGGTAGCGGTTGGACAAAGAAAGCCACAATACGAGCAGGGCCCGAATATACCGGCTTCGTGTCTCCTGGAAAAGCGATCCGATTCGGTCCAGGTGGTCGTACGCGACGAACACGTACTCCTGTTTTTCCGCTAATCGACGCTCCACCCCATCGAACCAGGCACTGAGGGCCGATGTTTGCGCTCTGGCGACTTCCACCTGTACATGAACAGATTGTGAGCCCTGGGCAGGCAGGCACGCTTTAAGCTCTTGGGGCACCGGCGGAGCGGACTTCCCCAAGATGGTATTCAACCTGACGAAAAGATGTACCATCCAAAACAATCTCAAATCGGCATCGTCCGCTTGACGAGCAAACTCGTCTAGAATCTCCACAGACGGATGCAGCATGCCCTGCTGTGAGAAAGCATCAAGCCATTTTGCATGAGGGATCTCATTGTCTTGGAAAAACTCCCTCACACGGCTCGAAACGGGCAGATCCCGGAGTAGGTTGAAGAGCGCACTCTTGCCCGCCCCGCGGCCACCACGGACTATCACTGTCTCGGGACGAAGGGCCATCGTGTGCGTCCACAGAGGAAGAAATGTTCGCGATGCCTCAACATTTTCAGCCTCTCGGTGGTTTAATCGTCGGAGCTGCTCCTGAAGTTTGCGGCGCTCTTCGGGGCTCATCCTTCATCCTCCGGCTCTGGCTCACAGAGTTCCTGGATCTTGGCGCACAATCGCTGATAGTCGGAAGAAAAAAGGAAATCCTTCACTGCGGCAACGCTCGATATCGATCTAAGCGCTTCCTCCTGGTGAAGAACGACCGGAGAGTGTGGCTGGTCTTCCGCATCCTCTGAAGGGATTTCCGCATCTTCGTAGTGCTTATCGTAAATGTACTGGCGAAAGCTTTCATAAACTCTTTGGCGAAACATCGCCCGTTCCGCTTTGTCCGGCTCCGATTCCCGTTGTGCCGGGGCAAACGCGTGCGCGACTACGCAGCGGAACTTAGGATTGCTTAGAACTTGGAGCATAAGGTCGAGACCCTGGAACCCCTGCTCGGAGGCTCGACTCAAGAGCACATCAACATGAGAGAGCCCATGGAGGGAGAGGCCGGCCACGTCGTGAAGGCCGGCGCGTGCATCCAAGAAAATGTATTCCGGCTTGAGTTCAGCTCTGATTTGCTTAAGCAGTGATTTCAGGCCCTGCTGGGCCCGAACCTCGCTCTTAGGCTCCCATGGGACGTCCTCATTGAAATCGAGTCGCGCTAACTTCTCCAGGTAGGGAAGGTTCAACTCGCCAGCGGGCAGAACTGAGACGCGCCGCTGGGCCTCGCCGAGCTCGCTGGCCGGCGATGCCATCCCGTCGAGAACGGCTCTGTCCGCGGCGATGTGATCCATCAGAAAGTCAACCACGCCACGCTGGAGTCCCGCCCCAAGGAGCGACGCGAGCCCCGGCGCTTCGAGGTCAAGATCCACGACAACGACAGACTTGCCCTTCTCCGCCAGTTGCCAAGCGCACGAGATCAAGGCGGTTGTTCGGCCAACTCCCCCCTTGAAGGAGTAGAATGTCACTATCGCGGGAACAGCGCGCACGAGGGGCCACGGAGGGCGAGTGGGCTCACCCGCTTCGCGAAGCCACGCCTGTTTCGATAACCGCCGTTCCACTTTCCGCCAACGGTCACTGGGAGCGGAAACATTCTCTCCTGTTCTGGGGTCCCGATAAATCGGCTGCCAGGCTTGTCCCACCTCCAGTAGCCTTTGCCCCAGGCGACGTTCATCCGGAGATCCATCGTCACTTCTCCAAATAGGCCCCTGAAAGTAGTGACCGATCTCGCTTTCCAAAGAGGTCTGGAGCGACGGCAAATCGAGGTTCGCTGCGTCCCTTCCATCCAAGACCAGTCGGACCCTGCCCCGGAGGTCCCGAACAGCGCAAGCCCGTTTCACATCCGCGAAACCGGGCGCCCCTTCGCAAATTCGTACAAGCTCTGGCAAGGCCTCTTCGAAGCGAATCATGGCAATCCTCCGGGAAGGCGCCCATCCATCCACAGGGCCAAGGTGAGACCATCCACGATCTGCCGCGCCTCGCTGACGAGGGCTTCGGCTGTGGCCTGTGACCGAGTCCCGGTGCGATCATAGCGCGACTGCTCAGTCCATCCCGCCAGCGCAGGATGTCGTTCAGACCAGGAATGGGTATCATATCGCGCTGCGACGGGGTCGAGAGCCAGAGCGGTTGTCAGGAGATCTTCAATTTTCTCGTCCATCCGATGTCCGATAGCCTTGTCGAACCAGTCCACCGTCAAAGTCGCTTTGCGGGCACATTCCGGGCCGAAACCTGCGAGATGAAATGCCTGATCGGGCGATACCCGCCCGTGCGTCTGGTCCAGCAAGAACTCAGCATCCCGCACGTGACGCAAGGCCGCGGACACCAGATTACTTGGATCCCTAGCCACTCTCTGCCTCATTCCCTGGGCCGGATTACAGCCGGAAACCTAGCATGTCCAAAAAGCAAATTTCCAGGATAAACATTGTAACGTAGCATCCGCCTCTTAGAAAGAGCGTTCCGCAGGCAGCGGCAAACGGTTCACTCACTGACAGGAATTTGCCTTTGGGGGTCGCGCGACGATCCAGGTGCCGGCCCCGCGACGGAACCTCGGCAGGCCCCTGCGCGGGCGGCCCCCCCACCACTACCGCTCACGCCGCACCCCTGCACTCGCGTGGAGTGTGCCGCACACCGACTGTGGGTGTCAAGGGCAATACAGATTGCCCATGCCGTCCCCGCGAGTGGCGCGGACACCTTGTACCCCTTCTCGGTCGCATCCCATATTTCCGCGATGCGGCGCATTTCGGGATTCATCGCACCACCGTCCACCGAAAACACGCCGCATCCGTCAGCCGCAGATCCGTCCCCGGCCCTCGCGTACTCTGCATTAGCCCACACTTGAAGTAGGTCGTGCCGTGATACTCCTCCCGGATCAGGTTCAGACAGGTCTGACACCTCTCCCCCTCCGGCCCCGACCCCAGCGGAGCCGGTCGGGCATGCGAAGAGATGGGATGGAAGATCGGGGTCTCCTTCCCCGCGAAGAGATCTGGGTGCATCCAATGGTCAGGCATACGTTTCCTTCCGTCGCTGAAGCATCGCATCGGCCAGTTCATACTCTCGGTCGCTGATCGGTATCCTGACTGTCGATGTGGGAGCGTTCTTGCCCATCTCTCTATCTCTCCTGTAGCGCAGTCAGGGCCTCCCGAGGACTTCGCCCCGACGTGAACATCCAGACACAGAAGGTGTGGGTATTGGAACGCCTCCTCCAGGAAACGGTCCCCCCGCTGGCGAGGTAGGCGTGGGCACGACGCCTCGTGTGCGTCCGCAGGGAACGTCAGACGCGGTCTATCGCGTGCGCGGCGGGGTCGGGGTCGGGTCAGGGTCAGGCTCGGGATTCACTCGGCGCTGCTGGCGCGCTGTGAGGAGCACCCGGATCTTCGAGAGGACGGCATTCGCCCCGGAGGGTCCCTGCGCGCCCGCATAGTCGGCCCGCACATGGAGCTCCAGGCCGGGCTCGACTTCGAGCCGTTCCCACGTGGCGGGACCGGCACTCGCGCCGGGCAGGCCCGCCATCGGGAGCTGGGGAGCGACGGCGGCGGAGGGGACTCCCGACGATTCCGATGCGCCCGCCCGCCGACCTGGGGCGCGGGCTCGGGCTCGTGGCGACTCGGATGCCGAGCCAGCCGTATCCCCCGGAGCCCAGCCGAGCAGCGGCCCCGGCGCCCCGCGCAACACCAGCGCTTCCAAGGAGGGCTCGTCCAGGGGTTCCACGGCGGCGCGGATCTGCTTGAGCGGGACGAAGCGGGCCTGGAGCGTCTTGATCGCCAGCAAAATCAGCAGGTGGCGGTAACCGAAGCGTGCGGCGGTGCCCTGGTAGCCCAGCGGCTTCGGCAAGAGCCCGGTCGCGAGGTAGTAGCGGATGGTCCGGGGGTCCGGCACGGGGGTCACCTTCCACCGCGTCTGCGCGAGCGGGGTTTCCCGGAGGAGGTCGCCGGTGACCGCAACCAGCTCGTCCAGGGTGAAATCGGTCCGGGTCCGGTAGGTGCTGATGAGGAGTGTCATACCAAAGAATATAGGACGGGGCACCCATATTGTCAACAGTATAGTTGTCTTTCAGGAGAGATTTTTAGGAAATATTTTGGATTGGGCGAATTTTTGAATGAAGCCGGCACGCGAGGAGGGGGAAGGAGACGGCATAGAGTAAGGTCGGATGATGACCA
>Ga0105152_10000122_pt1 | contig 18368 bp, 13 predicted proteins | sample LakBais05cmmetaG_FD_81534 | JGI IMG/M metagenome (GOLD analysis project Ga0105152, IMG submission 81534) | Lake sediment microbial communities from Lake Baikal, Russia to study Microbial Dark Matter (Phase II) - Lake Baikal sediment 0-5 cm | ecosystem: Environmental > Aquatic > Freshwater >...
CCGCTAACACGCGGGCTGATCGAGGTCAAGCTGGCGAAGAGCGGCCTGATCAAACACGCCCAATTGCGCACGGTGCATGCCGGCGAGAGCGCCCAGATCGGCTGCTTCAAGGTGGAATTCTTCCACGTCAGTCACTCCATCCCCGACTCGGTCGGGCTGGGGATCGACACGCCTGCCGGGCTGATCGTCCACTCGGGTGACTACAAGTTCGACCACACCCCGGTGGATAACTGGCCGAGCGACTATGCCAAGCTGGCAGAGTTCTCGCAGCGCGGCGTCCTGGCATTGTTGGCGGATTCGACCAACGTCGAAAAGCCGGGTTGGGCGCCCTCCGAGCGTGTCATCGACGGTGCGCTGGCACAGGTCTTCGACCAGGCACCCGGGCGCGTCATCGTCGCCACCTTCGCCTCACACATCTCGCGCATCCAACAGGTCGCCAACGCGGCTGCCAGCCACAAGCGCAAGATCGCCTTCATTGGCACTTCGATGGTCGAGAACGTCAAAATGGCGCGCCAGCTCGATTATCTCGAGCTGGACGAGAGCATGGTAGTCCCGGCCGACAATGCGCTGCATATGCCTGACAAGGAAATTGTCCTGATGGTCACCGGCTCGCAAGGTGAGCCCACCTCCATCATGGGGCGGCTTGCAGCCGGCACCAACCGCACCTTTGATATTAAAGAAGGCGATACGGTCGTATTATCAGCGACACCAATCCCTGGTAACGAAGAATCGGTCTATCACGTCATCAACCGCCTGTACCAGCAGGGCGCCAACGTGATCTACGGGGAAACCACGCCGGTGCATGTCTCGGGGCATGCCAGCCAGGAGGAGATGAAACTTCTCATCCACCTGACGCAACCAAAATTCTTCATCCCGATGCACGGCGAGCTGCGTATGCTCAAGCTGCACGGTCAGCTGGCGGAATCGCTCGGCATCCCGGCGGAGAACATCGCCGTGGTCGAGAACGGACGCGTGATCGAGATCGAGAACCGTGGCAAGCTGGAAAACGCACGCATGCGCCTGGGCGAACGCATCCCCGGTGGCTACGTGTTCGTGGACGGCGTAAGTGTCGGCGACGTCAACCAGAAGGTCATCCGCGAGCGGGAATCGCTCGGTCGTGATGGCGTCCTGATGATCATCCTGTCGGTCGACAAGCATAACCGCAAGCTGCGCAACCCGGCCGAAATCTTCAGCAGCGGGCTGCTGCCCAACGAAAACATGCAGGAATACATGCCGGCGCTGCGCAAACGCATCGATGATGCCGTCCTCAAACCGGAAGGCAACCTGCAGCAGAACGTCGAGGAAACGGTCAAGGGATTCATCTACAAAGAGATGGGACGCCGTCCGGTGATCTTCGTCAATGTCAACATGATTTAACCTTTTCCCGCCACCTAACATTCGATATAATAATGACCAGAAATTGAACTTTCTGGTCATTTTTTTTAATCCAAAGGAGGAAGGTAATGGATGTACTGACCCTCTCCAGGCTGCAGTTCGGCCTGACCACGGTCTACCACTTTTTCTTCGTGCCGCTGACCATCGGGCTGGCTTTTTACGTCGCCATCCTGCAAAGCATCTATGTAAAAACCGGCAACGAGGCGTATAAAAAGCTGACGCGCTTCTGGGGCAACCTGTTCCTGATAAACTTTGCCGTGGGCGTGGTGACCGGGCTGGTGATGGAATTCCAGTTCGGGATGAACTGGGCGGAGTACTCGCGCTTTGTAGGCGATGTCTTCGGCGCGCCGCTGGCAATCGAAGGACTGACGGCATTCTTCCTCGAGTCCACTTTCCTGGGCTTGTGGATCTTCGGTTGGGAACGGCTCAACAAGAAGCTGCACCTGGCGACCATCTGGCTGGTAGCCATCGGTTCGGTGCTGTCGGCGATGTGGATCCTGATGGCGAATGCCTTTATGCAGCAGCCGGTCGGATACCAGATCGAGAACGGCCGGGCGGTGATGACCGACTTCGGCGCGCTGCTCACCAACTCCCAGCTCTTTGTGCAGTTCCCCCACACCATCCTGTCGGGGCTGGTGACGGCATCCTTCTTCATCCTCGGCATCAGCGCTTACCACCTGGTGCGCAACAAGTCGGTCGAGCTTTTCAAAAAATCCTTCAAACTCAGCCTGTGGATCGGGGTGGCGGTGACCTTCCTGATCATCATCGCCGGGCATCTCCAGACCCTGCATATCTTTCAGAATCAGCCGATGAAAATGGCGGCAGCCGAGGCGTTGTGGCAGACCGAGGACCCAGCCTCCTTTTCAATAATATCCATCCCCGATCAAGCGAACCGCAAGGATTTCTTCGCCATTCGTATCCCCTATCTGACCAGCTTCCTGATCTATTGGAAACCCAGCGGTGAGGTTCAGGGTATCAACAACCTGCAAAGTGCCTACGAGCAGCAATACGGTCCGGGGTATTACATCCCGCCGGTGGCGGTGGCGTACTTCGCCTTCCGGGTCATGGTCGGAGCGGGTTTCCTGATGCTGGGCGTGACCGTTTATTTCTTCCTGATGGCGGTTCTGTTGAAAAAAGATCCCAAGAAGGTCAAATTCCTGGCACTGCTGCCGCTGGCGATGATCATCCCCTACCTGGCGAACTCCTCCGGCTGGATCCTGACCGAGATGGGTCGCCAGCCATGGGTGGTGTTCGGGCTGCTGCAAACCGCCCAGGCGTATTCCCCCAGCGTATCCACCGGAGAGGTGTTGACCTCACTGATCACCTTTATTGTGATCTATAGCGCACTGATCGTGATAGATATAACCCTGTTGGCAAAGTATGCCAAAGCCGGGCCACAGGCAGCGATCAAACCGTTTGAGATCGAAGACTAGGCGGAGGGCGAGATGACACTAAATACACTCTGGTTCATTCTGATCGCAGTACTGTACACCGGTTATTTCATTCTGGAAGGCTTCGACTTCGGGGTCGGCATCCTACTGCCGATCATCGGTTGGACAGATAAAGAACGGCGCGTGATCATCAACACCATCGGACCCCACTGGGACGGCAACGAGGTGTGGCTGGTGGTGGCAGGTGGCGCAACCTTCGCCGCCTTCCCGCTGTGGTACACGGCGCTGTTCAGCGGGTTCTATCTGCCGTTGTTGCTCATCCTGGCAGCATTGATCCTGCGCGGGGTGGCGTTCGAGTTCCGTAGTAAATCCTCCAACCCTGCCTGGCGCACAGCCTGGGACTGGGCCATCTTCGCCGGCAGCCTGCTGCCCGCCCTGCTGTGGGGTGTGGCGTTCGTCAACTTCCTGGTGGGTGTGCCGATCGACCAACAGCTTTACTACACCGGCGGATTCTGGAACCTGCTCAACCTGCCGGCGCTGGTCGGCGGCCTGGTCACCCTCTCAGGCTTCATCTTCCTGGGCGGGTTGTTCCTGTCACTCAAGATCGAGGGCGAATTGGGCGAACGGGCCCGGTTGGCAGCCGCGCGCGCCTGGTTCCCCGCTTTACTTGCACTGGTCGTATTGAGCTTTATGTTGTACTTCACCAAAGGGCTGACGAATTTCCCAGCCGTGACCGGCGCTGCTGCCATCGTGGGAATCATCCTGGCAGCGGTTTGCGGCTGCCTGGTAGCGCGCAAACGCACTGGTGCAGCCTTCATCCTCACCCTCATCACCTTCGCGCTCACCAGCCTGGCGTTCTTCTCGGCGCTGTACCCCAACCTGATGGTCTCCAGCCTGGATGCAGCCAACAACCTGACCATCACCAATGCCGCCTCGGGTGCCTACACGCTGCGGGTAATGAGCTTCGTGGCGGCGGTCTTCCTGCCGGTCGTGCTGGCATACCAGGCCTGGTCGTACTGGATCTTCCGCAAGCGCCTGAACGTGAAATCGAATGCGCTGGAGTATTAAACCAGGCGCGTGGAGAACGTGATAAGCCCGGCGGAAACTGCACCTGATCCTGTGACCCACCCTGCCTCCAACAGGCAGGCAGAAAACTCCCTGTACCACTGGCTGGCTACCCGTTTGATTGGCAACCGGCTGGCGGTTAGCTTAACCATTTTATCTAATCTGCTGGCAGCCGCGGCGGTTATCGTCCAGGCTGACATCACCAGCCGGGTCATCGCCGGGGTCTTCCTGGGCGGTCACTCCCTGACCGATGAAAGCGGGCGCCTGGCGCTGCTGCTGGCTGTAATGGCTGCCCGCGCCTTGCTGACCTTTGGCAATGAAGTATCCGCCCACGTGGTTGCCCGGCGTATTAAAACCAGTCTGAGGTTGGAGCTTTTCGATCATCTCTTCAAGCTGGGCCCATCCGTCACTCAAAACGAGCAGACGGCGGGATTAACGACCACAGCCCTGGCGGGCGTCGAGAGTCTCGAAGCATACTACAGCCAGTTCCTGCCCCAGTTGATCCTGGCAGCGCTCATCCCGCTGGCCGTCCTGTTGTTCGTTTTTCCGCGCGACCTGCTGAGCGGTGCCGTGCTGCTGGTCACTGCGCCGCTGCTGCCGCTGTTCATGATCCTGATTGGCAGGGCATCCGAGCGGCTCACCGGCCATCGCTGGGCGGCGCTCGGGCGGCTGAGCCATTTCTTCCTGGATACGCTGCAGGGGTTGACGACGCTCAAGCTGTTCGGGCAGAGCCGCGGCTGGTCAAAAAAATTGGAGGATGCCGGCGAGCGTTACCGCGCCGCCACCATGAACGTGCTGCGCGTGACCTTCCTGTCGGCACTGGCACTCGAGCTGCTGGCGACCCTCAGCACGGCGGTGGTGGCGGTCGAGATCGGCCTCAGGCTGCTATACGGCAAGCTGGATTACCAGCCGGCACTAATGATCCTGCTGCTGGCGCCCGAATTCTACCTGCCGCTGAGGCTGCTGGGGCAACGTTTCCACGCCAGCCGCTCCGGGCTGAGTGCCGCCGCCCGTATCGTGGAGATCCTCGCTCTCAACCCCCCGGTTGAAGACAATCCGATAAACCCGGTGTATTCATTCAAATCGGCAGCTATCGAGTTCAGATCGGTGACCGTCAACTACCCGGAGCGCATCCGCCCGGCGCTGCAGGATGTCAGCTTCGAGATCGCGCCCGGTGAGCGTGTTGCAATCGTGGGTGAAAGCGGCGCCGGGAAAAGTACGCTATTCAATGTCTTATTGCGTTTCATTCAGCCGAGCAACGGTCATATCACAGCAGGCGGGATCGATCTGACCACCACCCACATCGCAACCTGGCGCAGTCGCATCGCCTGGGTGTCGCAGAAACCGTTCCTGTTCAATGCCAGCCTGGATGAGAACCTTAAGCTCGGGAATCCTTCCGCCGGTAATTCAGACCTGGAGCAAGCCTGCCGCAAGGCAGGTCTGGCGGAGTTGATCTCCACGCTGCCGGAAGGGCTCGACACCCCCATCGGCGAAGGCGGGCTGCGTCTATCGGGCGGTCAGGCACAACGCCTGGCGCTGGCGCGTGCCTTTCTTAAGCCTGCGGATCTCTATCTATTGGATGAAGCTGCCGCGGGTCTGGACCCCGCGGCAGTGCTGGAACTGGGCGAGACGCTGGCGAACATTCCGTCCAACACTACCGTGCTGGCCATCACGCATCATCCCGGCGGGATCAGCGCCTTCAATCGGGTGTTGTCCTTCTCGGACGGGCGGCTAACCGGTGATCTTACTCCCGCCGAATATCTAAGGGTACGCAAGGCGGGCCGGCATGAATAAGCCAGACCCTGCCACCTCATCGATCAAAATGATAGCTCGGGTGCTGAGTTTCCTGCTGCCGACCTGGCGCTGGGTCCTGCTTTCGACCCTGCTGGGGACAGCTACCATCGTCGCAGGTATCGGCTTGATTGGCACCTCGGCCTGGCTGATCTCAACCGCAGCGCTGCAGCCTTCGATCGCAGCGCTGCAGGTCGCCATCGTGGGCGTGCGCTTCTTCGGGCTCAGCCGCGGGGTCCTGCGTTATCTCGAGCGGCTGGTCAGCCATGATACCAATTTCCGCATCCTGGGCAGCATGCGCCTGTGGTTTTACCATAAGCTCGAGCCACTGGCACCGGCAGGTCTGATCAACGAACGCGGCGGCGACCTGCTTGCCAGAGCCATCGACGACATAGACACCTTGGAATTGATCTACATCCGTGTAGTGGGTCCGGCATTAACCGCCCTGTTCGTTTTGCTTGGCATGGGCTGGTTCGTGGGCAGCTATGCACCCGGGCTGGCATGGCTGCTGGTCGGGCTGCTGCTCATCGGCGGCGTCTGTCTGCCACTCGTGATCAGGCTGCTCTCGCGCCGCCCGGCTACACGCCAGGTGGAGCAGCGCGCCGGTTTGAACGCCTTCCTGGTCGAAAGCCTGGAAGGCATGGCGGATCTGCTGCTGTTCGATCGAACGGCAGAACGCAGGTCAAAACTATCGGAACTCGACCGTGCCTATTCAAATACCGGCCGTCAACTGGCGCTACTGGGGGGTATGCAATCCGGTCTGAGCCAGTTGCTGGGCAATCTGGCGACCTGGCTGGCGCTTCTATGGCTCATCCCACAGGTCGCTTCCGGAATGTTGGATGGGGTGATGCTGGCGGTGCTCGCGCTGGCGGCAGCTGCCAGTTTCGAAGCAGTCGCGCCCCTGCCGGCTGCCGCGCAGTACCTCGACGGCAGTCTGGCGGCTGCTCGGCGGTTGTTCGAGCTCGCCGACCGGGAGCCTGCCATCCCTGAAATCCTCGCGGGATCACAGCCGACCCTGCCAAAGGAAAAACTCTCCCTCAGTGTAAAAAACCTGACCTTAAGCTATGCCGATACGCTGCCGCCGGCGCTGGATGGGGTCAGTTTCGAACTACCGGCCGGTAAAAAGCTGGCGCTGGTCGGGGAGAACGGCGCCGGCAAGACCTGCCTGGCAAACGCCCTGCTGCGCCTGTGGAACTTCCAGGCCGGCGAGATCCGCCTGGGTGGGATCGATCTGCGTTGCCTGGCACCCGAGGTTGCCCGGTCAGCCTACAGCGTGGCAGCTCAATCCAGTCACGTGTTTGACACCAGCCTGCGCGAGAATCTGACCCTGGGCAGGCAGGATGTCAGCCAGATGGAACTCGTACACGTCATGCTGACCGCCCGGATGGATGAATTCGTTTCCCGCCTGCCGAAGGGGCTCGAAACACCGGTCGGCGCGCATGGGTTCAAGCTCTCGGGCGGCGAACGCCAGCGCGTCACACTGGCACGTGCGCTGCTCAAACCCGCGCCCATCCTGATACTGGATGAACCCTTCAGCCAGCTTGACCTGAAAAACGCGCATGCCCTGCTGGAACGATTATTGGATGCCTATGCGCAGCGCAGCCTGCTGTACATCACCCACCTATTCGTCGGGTTGGAGGCGATGGATGAGATCCTCGTTATGCAAGCTGGGCGCATCATCGAACGCGGCACTCACCGCGAACTGATCAAGAGCGGTGATATTTATTCCCGTTACTACAAATATCAACAGGAATCCCTCATACTAATAGACCAATAACGACCTCCGCACTGGTGTTGACGGTATAATCGACCCCATGCCCAGCATGGTCGCCCTCGACCTCGAAACCACCGGCCTCGATCCGCAAACCGACGCGATCATCGAGATCGGCGCCGTGCGTTTCAGTGGCCGGCGCAAGGAAGGCGAATGGTCCACGCTGGTCAACCCGCGCCGCCCGATCCCACCCTTTATCACCCAATTAACCGGCATCACCAACGAAATGGTGATGCATGCCTCCACCCTGGCGGAGGTTCTGCCGCAACTGGAGGAGTTCGTCGGGCGCGATCCGGTGCTGGGTCACAACGTCCAGTTTGACCTGTCGTTTGTGCAGAAGCAGGGCATCCTCGAGTTCAACCAGGCGGTGGATACCTTCGACCTGGCGTCGGTCATGCTGCCACAGGCCAGCCGCTATTCGCTGGATGCGCTCGAACAACAGCTCGGTTTGATGCTGCCCGCCACCCACCGCGCATTGGACGACGCGCGCGCCACGCATGGCGTGTATGTCGAGCTGATCAAGCTGGTCAGGCAACTGCCGGTCGAGCTGATCACCGAGATCGTGCGTTACGGCGAGGAGGTGGATTGGGGCGGTAAGCTGGCATTCCGCGAAGCACTGACCGAAGCTGCCAAAGCTCCGGTAGCCGCCAAACAGGCACATGGACCCATAGACGGACCGCTTTTCACGGGCGGGGAAGCGCCCAATGCGGCACTCCTCACCCCGGCCGAGAAGCCAACCCCGCTCGACCTGGATGAGCTGGCAGCCACGCTCGAACACGGCGGACCCTTCGCCAAACATTTCAAAGGCTACGAACACCGTCCGCAGCAGGTCGCCATGCTGCGCTCGGTTGCACGTGCCATCTCGGATGGCCGCCACCTGATGGTGGAAGCCGGTACCGGTATTGGCAAGTCTTACGCCTACCTCGTCCCGGCTGCGACCTGGGCGCTCCTGAACGGCCAGCGGGTGGTCGTCTCGACCAATACCATCAATTTGCAGGACCAATTGATCAAAAAGGACATCCCCGACCTGTGTGCAGCGCTCGGCATCGAGCTGCGCGCGGCAGTGCTCAAGGGGCGTTCCAATTACCTCTGCCCGCGGCGTTTCGCCAGCCTGAGGTCACACCGTCCCGAGACGGTCGAGGAACTGCGCGTCCTGGCCAAGATCATGGTCTGGCTTAGAACCAACCAGAGCGGCGACCGCAGCGAGCTGACCCTGACCGGCCCGGCCGAGCGCGAAGTGTGGGAACGGCTGTCGGCGGAGGATGAGGGCTGCAAGACCGAAGTGTGCGTGCAGCGCATGGGGGGAGCCTGTCCGTTCTACCGCGCGCGCCAGGCGGCGCTCAACTCGCACATCCTGGTGGTCAACCACGCCCTGTTGCTGGCGGATGCCACCACCAAAAACCGTGTTCTGCCCGAATACAATTACCTGGTGGTCGACGAAGGTCACCACCTGGAAGAAGCCACCACCAGCGCCCTCAGCTTCCGCGTCACCCAGGGTGACATCCTGAGGTTGCTCCGGGAGCTGGGCGGACCGAATGCCGGCGTGTTGGGCAAGCTCGCCAAAGCGCTGGAGGGCACGCTGCCGCCGGGCGACATGGCCGGTTTCAACCAGTTGCTGTCGCAGGCAACCGACAAGGCCTTCCAGACCGAGACCTATTCCGCGCGGCTGTTCCAGGCGATCGACGAGTTCCTCACCAACCGGCGCGAGGGTCAATCCCTGGGGCTTTACCCGCAGCAAGAGAGGATCCAGCCTGCCACACGCACCCTTCCGGACTGGACGAATGTCGAGATCAGCTGGGATAACCTGCACCTGTCGCTGGTGGAACTGTTCAAGACGCTCGAGCAGGTCAACCAGACGGTGGGAGCTGCCGAAAAGGAAAACGACGAGGAGCTGGAGGACCTGCGGGCAGACCTGGCCAGCCTGCACCGTCGCATCGGCGAGATCGAGACCAACCTGAACCAGCTGGTGAGCGAGCCGGCCGCCGATTTCGTCTACTGGGTCGAGACCCAACCCAAGAACGGGCGCCTGGCGCTGCAATCCGCCCCGCTGCATATCGGCAGCCTGATGGAGCAGTTCCTGTGGCATGAGAAAGCCAGCGTCATCCTGACCTCCGCCACGCTGACCACCAACGGCGAGTTCGGCTATCTCAAGCAACGCTTGAACGCCGATGAAGCCGAAGAGATGACCGTCGGCTCGCCCTTCGATTACGAAAACTCTGCGTTGCTGTATACGGTCAACGACATCCCCGAACCAAATGACGTCAACGGCCACCAACGCATGACCGAGTCGGCGCTGGTCAAGCTGGCAAAAGCCACCGGCGGGCACCTGATGGCGCTGTTCACATCCTATACCCAACTACGCAAGACCTCACAGGTGATCAGCCCGCTGCTGGCCGAAGCCGGCATCCAGGTTTACGAGCAGGGTGAGGGCGCCTCGCCCAACGCGCTGCTCGAGTCGTTCAAGGGAGCCGATAATGCCGTGCTGCTGGGGACGCGCGCCTTCTGGGAGGGGGTGGATATCCCCGGGGCGGCGCTGTCGGTGCTGGTGATCGTCAAGCTGCCATTCGACGTGCCCTCCGACCCGATCGTGGCGGCGCGCGCCGAGACCTTCGACGACCCGTTCAACGAGTACAACGTACCCGAGGCGATCCTGCGCTTCCGGCAGGGCTTTGGGCGCCTGATACGCACCCAGTCGGACCGCGGGGTGGTGGTCATTTTGGATAAACGCGTATTGACCAAGAGGTATGGAAAATCGTTCCTGGCGTCACTGCCGGGTTGCACGCGGCGCGAAGGACCGTTGTTCGAGTTACCCAAGATGGCACAGAAGTGGTTGAATTTGTAAAACTCTTCCCCCGCTGGCAATCATGTAATCAATCAGTGACAAACGATTTGTAATGCTTCTTATTAATCGAATAACTATATGATAATGAATTAAGCGATTCGATTGGTAGTTCATTTTGTAGTATAACCATTGGCACGACAAAATCAGCCAGCCCCAGGCAGCATGGCAAATAAACCTGTCAGTGACCTATTCAAATCTTCAAGCATTACCCTATGACCCCGATTAATCATTTCTTGAAATCCATTTCTCCCGAGATCATCACCACCATCCGGCGTGCGCTTGAAGAGGATATCGGTCCGGGCGATGTAACCACCCATGCGATCGTTCCACCACGAGCCATGATGAAGGGGCAAATCATCGCCAAACAGGTCGGCGTCGCGGCTGGCCTGGATATTGCGCAGACTGTCTACCTTCTGCTTGATCAGCAGGCAAACTTCGAAGCTGTCGTTGCGGAAGGCTCCCAGGTTGGCAATCGCCAGGTTTTGGCGAAGATCAGCGGGAAGGCGCGCGCTTTGCTCAGCGGAGAAAGGACCGCCCTCAACTTTTTGGGAAGGATGTCTGGCATCGCCACGCTCACGCGCCAGTATGTCGAAGTCGTCAGGGGTACAACAGCTGTGATCCTCGATACGCGAAAAACGGTGCCGGGTCTGCGCGCGCTTGACAAGCTGGCTGTCCGGCGTGGGGGCGGGCAGAATCACCGTCTGGGATTGTATGACATGATCCTGATCAAGGATAACCATATTGATTATGCCGGCTCGCTTGAAGAAGCTCTCCACCTGGCACGCCTGGAGGAAAACGGCCTGGAAATCGAAGTGGAAACCCGCACCCTGGAAGATGTCTCAAATGCCCTTGGGCTGGGCGTGAAACGGATACTGCTGGATAACATGCCGGTCGAGATGATGCACCAGGCAGTTTTGCTGAACAACGGCGCTGCCAAACTGGAGGCATCCGGAAACATCACCCTGGCCAATGTCCGCCAGGTGGCAGAAACCGGTGTGGATTTTATTTCCGTAGGTGCCTTGACACATTCGGCGAAAGTTTTTGATATAAGCTTTGAATATATTGATTAATATGGAACCCATGTCAATCACTGAAATGTATGAAAGCCTGAAATCGACCCTGGCGAATTTCGTGCCGGATGTGGAGTTACGCTATAAAGCCGAGATCGCGGTGGAGATAAACCGCTTGAAAAAAGAAAAAAATGCGATCATCCTGGGTCATAACTACATGGAGCCGGTCTTATATTTTTCGGTAACAGATATCAAAGGAGACTCCCTGGAACTCAGCCGCAAGGCGGCTGCGACGGAGAAAGACATCATCGTCTTCTGTGGTGTTAAGTTCATGGCAGAAACTGCCAAAATTCTGAACTCTGCCAGGACCGTACTGCTACCCGCCGATGCAGGCTGCTCGCTGGCTGCCAGCATCACCGCCCGGGATGTCCGTGACCTCAAAGCCCGCTACCCCGGTGTGCCAGTGGTCACCTATGTCAACACTTATGCTGATGTGAAAGCCGAGTCGGATATTTGCTGCACCTCGGGAAATGCATCTGCTGTGGTTGAATCGCTGGGCGCCCAGACCGTCATCTTCCTCCCGGATGAATTCCTGGCACGCAATATTGCCAGGGAAACCGGCAAACATATTATTTTCCCGACGCTCGATCCGACTCTAACGCCTGCTGAGCGCGAGCTGGATATCCAGATGATCGGCTGGCAGGGGCGCTGCGAGGTCCATGAAAAGTACACCACGAAGGATATTCACACCATCCGCGAGCAGTTCCCCGATGTGCTGATCCTGGCCCACCCGGAATGCAGCCCGGAAGTGGTCGAAGCGTCTGACTTTTCAGGCAGCACCATGGCGATGATCCAGTACGTGGAGCGCACATCAGCGCCGCACTACCTTCTGCTTACGGAGTGCGCAATGGGCGATAATATTGCAGCTGCACATCCGGATAAAAATATCCTGCGCCTGTGCAGCGTGCGCTGCCCGCATATGAACCAGATTACGATGGAAAACACCCTGAAAGCCCTGCAGGAGAACCAGATCGAGATAACCATACCCGAAGATATCCGGTTAAGGGCTTTACGTGCGGTGGAAAGAATGATTGCCATAGGTTAGGAAAAATCCCATGCTTCAAGCGGATGTATTGATCATCGGCTGTTGCATTGCGGGCTCCACCAACGCTCTCAGCCTGGCCTGCGATCCACAGTGAAAAATACTCGTGCTCACCCGCGATCCAGACCTGTATGAATCGAACATATGCTATGCCCAGGGTGGGCTCATCGGCAGGGGTCCTGATGATGATGTCGAACTCCTGGTCGAGGATATTCTTACCGCCGGCCCAGGCGCCCGCTCCCCGCAGGTCGCCCGGATCCTGGCGGAAGATGGCATTCAGGTCTACAAGCAGGGCTTTGGGCGCCTGATCCGGACGCAGTCGGACCGCGGGGTGGTGGTCATTTTGGATAAACGCGTATTGACCAAGAGGTATGGAAAATCGTTCCTGGCGTCACTGCCGGGTTGCACGCGCCGCGAGGGACCGTTATATGACCTGCCCAAGATGGCTCAAAAGTGGTTGAATTTATAAAAGAAAAATCCCAAAGGTTTTAATCAACATTAGGGTTTGATAAAGAAACTCCCCCTCAGATTCTTTCGAGGAGGAGTGAAGTGCATTAACTTCGGCTATGATTTACGGTAAGAACGTGATGCGGTTTGCCGGACCGGGGGCGACCGGTGAATATGCCTGGAAATGAGCCACCAGGGCATCGATATCCGTCACACCTACCAAGGGGTCAGTGCCGTTCTTGAATACCGTGAAGCCGTCACCGCCGCCAGCCAGGAAATTGTTCATGGATACGCGGTAACTGGCAAACATATCCAGGTCGACGCCGTTGATCTGGATGTTGCTGACCTTGCTTCCAACAGGCGCAGATAACGTATAGGTATAAGTAAAACCATTGGAAATCTGCAAAATCCTGCCTTTCTTGTCTGACCCGGCGATTGCTTGCTGCTCGAGGACTGCCTTGATATCCGTGCCAGTCATCGTCGTGGTCATCATGATGTTATAGAACGGCTGAACCGTAAACGCTTCTCCGTAAGTGATCTCTCCGGGCTGCTCGCCTCCTGAAATCTGGTTATATACAAAGTTCGCTCGGATACCACCGGGATTCATGAAAGCGACCACCGCCCCACCCTTATCGGGCGCTGAGGTGGCTGCCAGCTGCGCATCTGCAATGACATCACCCAGAGGTGATTCCGCCAGGTTGCCGCCCCTTATGATGTCAGCGGTAATGCTGCCGATCACCCGATTTGTCAGCGGGGCAGCCAGAATACGGTAAGGGCTCAACAGTGCAGTCATATCCGGATCTTTGGTCAATTGATCTTTGCGAACCTCGAGATTGTTGACCGTCTTGGAAACGATATTGCCGGTCTCGCGGTCGAGCACCAGGTCGATATCGGTCAGGAATTGCCCGCCGTTCCCTGCTGCCGTCACAACTCGATCATCGATGACACAGTTGTAGGCATTATGGGTATGCCCGGAGATGAACAGATCAATTTCAGGGTCGGCATTCCACACGATATCGGTCAGATCTCCACTGAAGTCTGTGCATGAATTGATCCATGCCCCATAAGCTTGAAGACCGCCGTCGTGGATGATCACCACAATGGTTTTAACACCATCAGCCTTGAGTTCCGCGGCGATCGAGTTGATGGCTTCTTCCTCATTCAGGAATTCCACGCCCTCGGTTCCTGCCGGGGTGACGATGGACGGGGTGAAATCCGCAGCAATACCGACAATGCCGACTCTCACATCTGCAATAGTGCGCACTTTGTACGCTGAGAAAAGGGTTTTACCGTTCTGCATACGGATGACATTGCCTGCCAGCCATTTGAATTCAGAACCGAAGAAATCGCCTGCTAGGCAGCCATCCACTAGGTTACAGCCGCCTTCCTGCATGCGTTTCAATTCAGCCACGCCCTCATCAAACTCGTGGTTACCAGGGATGGCATAATCCAACCCCATCAGATTAAATGCATTAATGGTGGGTTCATCATGGAAAAGTGCCGATAGCAGCGGGCTGGCGCCGATCATATCTCCAGCGGACACGAAAAGCGTGTGCTCGGTTTCAGCTCTCTTTTGTTTCACTAAAGTAGCAAGATACTCTGCGCCGCCACGTGTGGCAGAGTAGGGATCGAGTTGCCCATGAAAGTCGTTCAGGGCGAGAATTTGAAGATCAATTGTGGTTGGGGCTTGGGCAGAAGCTGGGGTAAAGACGCCAATAAGCAGGATGATCATGAGAACGATCATCAGAGCATTGGTAATACTCTTTCTGTGCATGTGGTTCCTCCCGAAATAAAATTTTGGTAGCGTCCCGATGTTAGCCGCAATGAGGAGTGCCTGTTATCTTATAGGCATTCAACCTCCTTTCGCAGTGATTTTTTTAGAAGGAATTCGAGTATACCATATTGGGCATATTCAATAATAGGGTTTTTCTGTTATTCCAAAATTGTGGAAAGTCTCTTCTAACTTGTGAGAGCCATTTCAAGGATTTCAAGATAACAATTCGGATTGAACAGCAGGGCTGCATGACCCATGTCGCCCGAATCGACCAGCTTCATCGGGTGACCAAATAGTATCTTATTACAAAGTGTTGACGATCAATTCGTTGAATGGGTCAACACCAGGCGCGACTCGGTGCCTTTGAGCAGTCGGGCAATGTTGCCACGATGCTGGAAAATACCCATCAAACCCAGCGCACCAAAGAGAAGCACCAGAGAGAGTGGTTCGCCCAGCACGGCGGCAGCGGGCGCAAGCGCCAGACAGATCATCACCGAACCAAGCGAAACGTAGCGGGTTGCGGCAACGACAGCCACGAAAAGGATCACAGCAATCAATGCCGCCTGCGGGAGCAGTATAAGCATGACCCCCAGCGTGGTCGCCATGCCCTTGCCACCCCGGAAGTTCAACACCGCCGGCCAGTCATGACCGACCACGACAGCCAGGCCGGCGGTCATCGCTCCGTTGGATCCGGCCAACCAACCCCCAACCAGGACCGCAGCCACTCCCTTGAAGACATCCAGAAAGAAGACCTGCAGCGCTGCCTTGAGGCCCAGCACGCGGTTGACGTTTGTCGCTCCGGCATTCCCACTGCCCAGCTCACGAATATCCGCATGCATCACATGCCGCACGTACATATAAGCTGAAGAGATATTCCCCAATAGATAGCTGATTAAAGCTGAGAAAAAGATACTTATCATTAATAATAACCTTTGTTAACTCACTAAAAGACATAGGGGTTGCCCGGTTACCATCCGTAAAACATTAAACCCCCCAGACTTGCCCAGTTTCACTCAACCGGATTAGAGAATCATGAGTTAATTGAAACGGTATCTACAAAAACCTGTTGGATGATAGGGAAGAGGGTAAAAGAACAACGTATACCCTGCCCAAGAATCGATTGCACTTAGTTTCCCCTCTCCCTAAAAGGGAGAGGGCAGCTTATCCGATAATAAAGCAATCTCATTGTGAGTCGATATTCAATAAGCGTCTGGAATCTATCTGTCAGGGTGAGGGTGAGTAATAAAAATGTTGGGTTTCACTGATGCTCAACCCAACCTACAAAGACTTTTGATCCTAATTACCTCCCGCAGGTTCAAATTATTCCTTGACTACTAAGACGGTATCTACTTTCTGTACGCCAAGTAGATATCCACTTCGAGCATCGTATCGCCGCTGAAAAAATGGTGGACGAAATAAACGTTTCCAGCCTGATCGATCGTGGGCTCACCTGCCAGGGGGGCAATAATTTCCTCGGGTGCCTGCCATAGGTCATTGACTTTCAGCGAACGCCAGATGCCATAATCCCGGGAGAACCACAACTGGCTGCCATCCGGACTGAGCGCCGGCCAGCCCTCATTGGCAGCAGTGTTGACCGCCGTGACCGGTTCGGGCGTCTGCCAGATGCCCCCCACGCTTTCAGAGACCCAGATATCCAGCCCACCGCTCCCCCCAGCGCGGTTCGAGGCGAAAAACATTTCCCTACCGTCCATCGAGAGATGCAATTCACCCACCTGGAAGGATGGATCGAAATTCACCATCTCCCATTTCTGCCAGCGACCGTCGATGGATTCGGCTGTGAACCAGTTGATCCCGGAATAACCTTCGCGGGTGGAACAGAACCAGATCACATCCCCGGCCACGAAGGCGCAACCATCCAGTGCCAGCCTGTCGGGTTCCTGTAATAAAACCCTTGAAACCTCACCCCAACCGTCATCGTTCCGGGAGGAAACATAGATGCCGGTGACACCATCGCCGAGCTGTTGTTCTGCCGGTAGGCGCACATCCGGGGTGATGAACAGCGAGTCCTCCCCGCCGGCAGTATTGACGCTGCCAGGTAGCGGGATAGGAAAGTCATACTCATCTGATAATGAAATGGGTGGATTTTCATCCATCTCCGGGGTGATCTTGGTTGCATCGGATGGAATGCTGCCCAACCGGTCGGCAACCGGGATTGCGGTAGGGTTGCAACCGATAATGAAAAACCCCAACAATGCAAATGACACGGCTGTCGACAAAACTCTCAAAAACAATCGTTGTGTTATCAAGTGATCCACTTTCAGCCCTCCAGGGCATTTTCCAATAATGAACAATACCTCACGGGATCGAACAACAACGCGGCATGCCCCATGTCGCCCATATCCACCAGTTCAATCGGGCGGCCGAAAAGACGCTCAAAGCGGGGGAGGTCCGCGGCACTCTGGGTGGGATCGTTGGCAGCGCTGAAAACGATCACCCTGCCCTGCCATTTTTCAAATGCTTCCGGCCGGACGATGCGCTTGTTGATCAGATCCGCCGCCACGCCAAAATGGGAGTACACGTCGGCGCGGGTCAATTCATCATTCAGGATGTGCTGGATGGCATCCAACCATTCCACGCGTTCGCCTTCAGGCAGCGGCAGGACCTTGAGCAGCCCTCCGAATATCATTTTCTTCGCGCTCTTCTCCGGTAGCAGGCGCACCAGCCCCATGGCCAAATAATCGGCTGCCAGCCAGGCTCGACTGTAATCGGCCGGCCCGCCGCTCGAGATGATAAGCAATTCGACCGCCTGAGACCGCAGGGCAAGGTAGGCCTGCGCCAGCAAGCTGCCGTAGGATTGCCCGGCCAGGATGAAACGGTTTATCTTCTCAGCTCGGAGTATGGTGTCAAAAGCCTCCATGAATTCATCTATCGTGCGCGTGGTGGGGTAATCCGGGGCAATGACGGTGTGATTTCCGGCCAGTTCCTCCAGAAACGAGAAGCCGAGCGCTGTCCGCCGCAATCCGCCGGTCAGCCACAGGACCGGCGTACCCCTACCCAAGCGGTAGTAGCGCCAGGTTTTTTCACCGACAACGATGGTCTTGCCGTATTTCTTTTCAAAGCTTTCCATTTTCTCACGGATATTCATTTTGTCACCTTTGATCTCATCAACTGGAATTCATATATTTCGAACCAAATGGAGTCAGCCATTGTCGCAGCTGGATGTAAATATGAAAAGGATGACCACTGGTAATTTCCAGGATAGTTATCTTGAGGACCGGAACAAGAGCTAACAAGTACTGAATATTATCGCATGGATTTCAGTTGCGTCAAATCAATATCTCGAGTATGATTATTCCATCGCTAAAGTTTCTACAATCCAAATTCAGCAGTCTGCAAGATACTAGAGGAGGTCGATCATGGCATTTAGTTTCAAGAACTCGAAGGGTATCACGTATTACCTGCACGCGAACATCCGCACGCTCAAGAGCGGTAAACAGCAGAAGCTGTTCTTCTTCTCGAAAGAGATCAAAGCCGGTGCCATGGATGCGGTCCCGGCCGGTTACGAAGCGGTTGAAACCAAGACCGGATTGCCGGTGATCAAACGCAAAGTGTAACCATCGTCTGAGATTCAAAAAAAGACCGCCAATTGAACTGCACCCCATAAGTTGGACACAATCCAACGAATGGAGGTGCAGTTTTTTATGACCAAATACTCAAGGTCTGAACGGCTGGCCGCAGCCCTGGCTGTGAAAGCCGGGGAAGACGAGCAGGATGTCCGGATGCGATATGGCATGTCACTGGACATCCTGCAACGAAGCG
>Ga0105152_10000123_pt1 | contig 18356 bp, 18 predicted proteins | sample LakBais05cmmetaG_FD_81534 | JGI IMG/M metagenome (GOLD analysis project Ga0105152, IMG submission 81534) | Lake sediment microbial communities from Lake Baikal, Russia to study Microbial Dark Matter (Phase II) - Lake Baikal sediment 0-5 cm | ecosystem: Environmental > Aquatic > Freshwater >...
CGCACAGGTCTTGGCGTCAAACCCATATTTCGGGTGATTGTAGCCAATGCTCTCGACGGTCGACCGGACGACGGCATCGACGTCGACGAATGCCTCGGTGGTTATCTCTCCCCCGACGATGACGAGCCCATGCGTGACAAACGTCTCACAGGCAACGCGGCTGTATCGGTCCTGCGTAAGCAGTTCGTCGAGAATGGCGTCCGATATCTGATCGGCGACCTTGTCGGGATGCCCGATCGTTACAAACTCTACGGTCTGGGTGATGCGTGCGCTCTTGTCCATAGGTGTCTCCTTTCGCAAGTTGTCGACACCCCGCACGTTCGCACGGGGTGGCTGGCTCTTCTTCGCAAGCAAACGGACTTCAGAATACGCTAGCGCTTGGTTTCGGTATCCTCGATGACAGGGTTCGCAGCATCGCGTGCTGCACCAGCCACCATACGACCGGCAGATTTCCGAAGGATGTCGTCAACAGGCTCGCGGAGCGGATCGGTCTTCTCTTCGAGCAGCTGATGCGAGGTATCGAGAAGCTGACGAATGAGCCTGTATTTGTTCGTGTCGACCTTGGCAATCAACGTCTCCAGATAGAGATTTGCCAGTTCCGGCTGCTGGGTAGGCTGTTCTTTCTGCTCGTCCATGCACAACTCCTATCTCCGCAGTACACTGCGGACGATGCTGTCGACAATGTCGACCGTGGTCTCAAGGTCGCAATTCGTGACCATGTAGTCGTAGTCTTTGGCAAACGTCATCTCATATTGGCCCAGCTCGATGCGTCCCGCTATCTCCTCAGATGTCTCCGAGCCTCTGCACGCCAGGCGACGTTCAAGCTCCATCGCATCTGGGGGCTTGAGGAAGATCATCAGGGCTTCCGGAACCAGGCGCTTGATACAGGGGCCGCCATGAATGTCAATGGTCAGGACAAGAATCTCCTGCGGTGCCACAGCCTCAAGCGAGGACACCAGCGTCCCATAGTGATGACCACCTACATCAGTATACTCTGCGAACAGCCCTTTGTCAATCCAATCTGTGAACTGTTCCTCAGTTACGAAGTGATAATCGACGCCGTTCACTTCCCCTGGTCGGGGGCCCCTCGTGGTCACAGAGATCGAGCGGTGCATGTCGGTGTGGCGTCGCAGTAATTCCGCAACGACAGTGCTCTTGCCGACGCCTCCAGGGCCAGATACAACGACGATCATGGACGTTGTCCCTCCTCCACTATCTGAACGGCACGTGCGAGCTGCCCGTCGCCCGGAAGTGTTCCGAAGAGTCCGGGGGCCGGATCTGCCACCACGATGTTTGGAGTCAGCCCCTTCTTCTGAATCGTGTTCTTGTTTGGCGTGTAGTACTCCTCGACCGTTACTTTGAGCTCGTATCCTTCGGAGAGGTCCCAGCTCCGCTGGATGACTCCTTTGCCGTATGTTGTGGTCCCTACGATGAGACCTGCCTTGTTCTCCTGCATTGCTGCTGAGAAGATCTCCGAAGCGCTCGCAGAGTTTCCATTGACAAGGACGACGATCGGGAAAGAGACACTGCCGCCGTTGACGGTCACGGGATTCACTTCGCCTCCCGCCTCCTTCGTCCACAGTGCTGTTCCCTGGGGAATGAAGTTCGAGAGCATGTCGAGGCACTCATTCAGGTAGCCGCCGCCGTTGTCCCGTATGTCAATGACCAGTCCCGTGATCTTCTGGTCTTCAAGCGTGTGAAGAGCGCGGGCGAACTTCACAGCCACACCCGAGCTGAACGACGAAACGGAGACATACCCGACGTTGGTCCCGATGATGCGGCTCTCGATCACTGGGAGTTCCACCTGGCGCCGCATGACAGTGTAGTCCAGAAGTGCTCCGGCGCGTTCGATCTTCAATCGGACAGAGGTACCCGCCTTGCCCTTGACGCGAGCGGAAACGACATCGAGCTCCAGTTTGCGAGCGGTGATACCATCTATGCTGTCGATGAGGTCTCCAGGCTTCAGCCCGGCTTCTTCGGCAGGTGTACCCGCAAACACCCTCACGATCTCGATAGCTTCGGCTTTCTTGCTCGGCGTGATGACGACCCCGATGCCGACGTATTCTCCGGACAGCTGTTCGCGAAAATCTGCCGCCTCGGCAGGCGTAAACAGTTCTGTGTACGGGTCGCCGAGCCCGCCAACCTGTCCCTTGAGGAGCTTGCCTGCGTCGACCTTCTGATAGTATTGGAGACTCAGGGTGTCATACACCTCGCCCGAAAGCCTGAGGTAGGTTTCACGGTCAAGGGTCGTCTGGACAGAAGATGGCCGCGAAGAGGCTGTCAGCCGTGGTGCGAGGAATGGATAGGCGACGAAGCCTGCCCAGAATGCGAGCACGACAACCAGCAGTGCGGCCACCAATATGACCAGTGATGATCTTCTGAATGGCATGGGAGTCTCCTTTCGCTGCGAGTGCTACGGCTTTGGCCCGAGGTAGAGCATCGGGTTTTTCGCAGTGCCGTCGATCCGAACCTCAAAGTGCAGATGAGGACCCGTGCTCCAGCCAGTGTTGTTTGTCAGTGCTATCACCTGACCCCGTTTCACGGACTGCCCCTTCTTGGCAATGAACGATTTCAGATGTGCAAAAACCAGCGTCATGTGCTGGCCGCACTGCAGCATCAGCATGTTGCCATACCCCGAGAATCTCCCAACGTACTCAACGACCCCGTCAGTCGGAGCCACAAGCGTTGTCCCCGTCGCACAGCCCATGTCCATACCGTTGTGCATCTCCCACGCGCCGTTGATCGGGTCGTGGCGCATCCCAAAGAGCTCGGTGATACGAATGGTGCCGGGGATGGGCCACAGAATCTTGCCTGTCGGCTCATTGCCGGGATGCTGTTGACGATAGATCTCAGCGACGATCTGGTCGATGAGTTTGTTTTCCCGCTTGATTTCGTCTTGAATGCGCTTATCGTCGGCCGAGTACTGACTTCCCTTGGCAGCGAGGTAATTCAGGGTCTGCTGTGTGGCAGCTTTCTGCTCCAGCAGGAGGCTTGCCTGTTGCTTCTTGAGGGCGTACACCTGCTCCAGCTGGCTCTTTGTCTGCGCATAGTCGGTGCGGTCCGACTGCAAAGCGAGTTTCTGTGTACTCACCGCGGACAGGGAGGCGACGATTTGTTGAAGGACAGCAGACACACCCTGCTGAGCTTCCACCGTGGCACTGAGGTCCCTGCCAATGAACGGAAGACCAGTGACATCGAGGTTCGACACGTGATACAGAAGATCGATCGACGAGTCAATTCCCACGGACAGCTCGTCGTATTGCTTCTCCCTGATGGCGATCTGAGCAGCCGTCTTGGTGAGAAGAGTCTCGAGTTGAGCGATGTTGCTGTCGATCTCGCCTATGTCCCCTTCCAGCAGATCCACCTGCTCATTGAGTGAAGTCAGCTGACTCAGGAGACTGTACTTGGCCGTTTTGTTTTCCTTGATCAGCTTCTGGATCTCCTGAAGCCGCGCCTTCAGCTGGTCCATCTTCTCCTGAGCGGCCTTGAGATCACTCGTGAGGTCTCCTTCCACGCGAGGAGCGAAGACGGAGCCGCCCACAATAAGGGAGACAATCAGGAGAATGGCAGCGAGAAACCTGAGGGTTCTCATTCGAGCAGTGTCTCTTCTCGGCGCTGTTCCTCGTCGATGCGATACGCCAGGAGCGTCGCGATGACGCAGGCCAGAAGCAGGCAAGCCAGAGAGGCCAGCAGGACAACGGAGGCAGCTCCCGCGTAAACGACGCCGGCAGGCTCGGGTGTCACCCACGAAAAGGATGCCTTGAGACGTGTCGTGGAATAGCGGATGACACTGGGGAGAACGACGGCAAAGAGGACCGACGCCAGCGTCCAGACGGCGACCAGATGAGCGGGCGTCGACAGAAGGACCTGGAGGTTGCTGGCACCGACTACGCTGAGCACTGCGGTCTCTTTTCGTTTGCCGTTGATGAGGCTGAATGCCATGAGGCAGAACCCGGCGATGAAGAGAAAGCCGGCGAGAACCAGCACGTAGAGCAGGAGGCTGTGGACGAAGGCGTTCGCGTTGGCCATCCCCTCCACTGAGCCCTCGTCATATTCGACGGTTTGAACGCCCGCCAGAGACCTGAGTTCCGCGGCCAGGCCGGCGATGCCCTGCACAGAAACCGGATAGACCCGGATGAGTGGGGGAATCGGATTGCGCGTCAGATCGCGAAATACGCTTGCGAACTGGGGATACTGAATCTCAAGCTTCTTGAGGCCGTCTGCGGGACTCACATACTCCGCACGGGCAACTGCTTCATCCTTCTGCATCTGCTCGAGGAGAGTCTGTATAGAAGTCTGGTCCAGGCCACGCAGGAGGTATGCGTTGATGGAGTGTGTCCTCTCGATCTCCGCAATAGTGTGGCGTACGTCGATGGACATTGCATAGATGCCCGCGCTTGCGACCATCAGCACGGCGATCAGGATGGAAACGAGAAGAGTGCGGACGGGATGTCGCACAAGATCTCGCAATGTCTGCTTGAGGGTGAACATGCTAGAAGTTGCCCTCCTCGACCTTGCGTCCACCGCGCAGCCGCACAAATGGCAGGCGCGTCGATTGGACGAGGTACAGATCATGGGTAGCCATGAAGACGGTCGCGCCGAGACTGTTGGCCTCGTGGAGCACCTCGACGATCTTCTCTCCGTTGCTCAGATCGAGGTTCCCGGTCGGCTCGTCCGCAAGGATGATGTCAGGTTTTGCGATGAGTGCGCGGGCAAGGGCAACGCGCTGCTTCTCTCCCCCGGACAGCGAGCAGCACAGGCGATGCTGATACCCAGCGAGGCCGACCTGATCCAGGTACCTGTCTACCTCCTGACTGATGATCCGCTTGGCCACGCCTCTGACAGCCAATGGCAAGGCTACGTTCTCAAACACGGTGCGGTCGAAGAGGAGCATGTAGTCCTGGAACACCATGCCGATTCGCCGTCGCAGTGACGTGAGCGCCCGGCCATGAGCCGATGCCGTGTCCGCTCCATCTACAAGAATGGTGCCGTTGGTTGGCCGTTCGGCACGATAGATGAGTCGCAGGACGGTGCTCTTTCCTGCTCCAGACTCGCCTGTCAGGAACACGAACTTGCCCGGGCCTATCTTGAAGGTGATATCCCTGAGTCCATAGTATCCATCGTCGTATCTCTTTGAGACGCTCAACAGTTGTATCATCAGCGGGTACCCAGCTCCTTGAATCCGAGACCCAGCGTCTCGGTCACGTCCATGATGGCCACGAAGGCATCAGGGTCGACCTCATGGACGATCTGTTTCAGATGCGATATCTGGCTCTGGGGCACGACGCAGAACACGACTTCCTTGCGTTCGCCCGTGAAGCCGCCAGTTGCAGTGAATTTGGTCACTCCGCGATCCAGTTCGGCCATGACCTTGCCCGCGATGGCCTCCGGTTGCCTGCTGACCACCCAGGCCGCCTTGGAGAAGGAGATTCCTTCTTGCACGAGGTCGATGGCTTTCGCGCAAATGTAGAGCGACACGATCGAGTACAGCGGTATCGTTACGCTCTGGAACGCGACGCCCGAGAAGGCGATGATGATCGCATCGATGATCAACAGCGTCGTTCCAAAACTCAGCCCCATCCGTTCGGACAGCAGCTGAGCAAGGAGATCGGTGCCGCCCGTGGAACCGAAGAAGCGGTAGATGATGCCGATCCCAATGCCCATGGCAACTCCGGCATAGACCGCCGAGAGCAGCATATCCACGTGGAAGCCACTTGTGTACGGGACGATGACGTCAATGAGGAGGGACGAGATGATGGTTGCGTAGGCCGAACGCCAGAGGAATCCTCTCCCCAGCCTCTTGATGCTGAGCAGGAAGAGCGGAGTATTGAGGACGATGATGGTTATGCCGATGGGAACGGGCTTGAAGAAGTGATTCACGATGATCGCAAGTCCCGAGACGCCGCCGGGAGCGAGATCACGAGGGATAACGAAGAGGGCAAACGAAAGGGCGTAGACCAGGCACCCGATCGTTATGCCGACGACGTCACGAAGTGTTCGAACGACGATTTTCCGCGTCACGTCGCACGCTTGCAAGGATGAAGTCCTGCAGGTCGCCGTCGAGAACTGCATCGACATTTCCCTTCTCGAGCCCAGTACGATGATCCTTGGCCAATTTGTAGGGCTGGAGCACGTACGAACGAATCTCGTTTCCCCATTCGGCTGATTTGAAGGCCCCGCGCACTTCCGAGATCTGGGCATCGCGCTGGAGTTCCCGCTGCACGAGCAGTCTGGACTTGAGAACGGCCATTGCCATTCGCTTGTTCTGCAGCTGCGAGCGCTCGTTCTGGCAGCTGGCGGTAATGCCCGTCGGGATGTGGGTGATGCGAACGGCGGTGGAGACCTTCTGCACGTTCTGGCCTCCATGGCCCGACGCATGATAGACATCGATGCGCAGGTCGCCTTCAGGGATCTCGGCGTCCGTCCTTGTTTCCGGGATTTCCGGGATCACGTCTGCGGCCGCAAACGACGTATGGCGGCGTTTGTTTGCATCGAAAGGGCTGATGCGGACCAGCCGATGAACGCCCTTCTCGTGCATCAGAAGGCCATAGGCGTACTGTCCCTTGATGACCAGCGTACAACCCTTGATCCCTGCCTCTTCGCCCTGCATGTAGTCGGTAACGAGGACTTCGAAGCCCTGTCGCTCGGCATAACGGACATACATGCGCATGAGCATCTCGGTCCAGTCCTGCGCATCCGTCCCGCCTGCTCCGCTTGAGAGTGACAAGATGGCGTTGGACGCATCATAGGGGCCGCCGAAATAGGCTGTCGTCTCGAGAATCTGCAGGTCATGTTCGAGGTGCTCGATGCTGCCGACAGCTTCGTGCTCGAGTTCCGGGTCTGGCATCCCGACAAGGAGGTCGAGGGCAGTCCGAGCGTCGTCCAAGTCTGTCAGTGCCTTCTGCTGGGAGACAATGTCCGCCTCGATGCGTGAGATGCTGCCCATGATCTCTGCTGCACCTGTCTGGTCATTCCAGAATCCTGCAGCCGTCGTCCTGCCCCGCAGTTCTTCCAACTGAGCCTGGCGGCTCGTCAGCCAGTCAGGCTGATAGAGTCCGGAGATGCGTGTCTCACACTCTGAGACTCTCCTGCGCAGCGGTTCAAGATCGATCACGTTTCTTCTCCGGTTGGGCGGGTTGGAGCTCAAACGTGAACAACGCGCGCGTCACATCATGCTTGATCTGGCCCATCAGCTCGTTGAAGAGATCGTAGCCCTCCTTCTGATACGCGATGACCGGGTCCTGCTGACCATAGGCGCGCAGGCCGATACCGTCCTTGAGGTCGTCCATCTGCAGAAGATGGTCTCTCCATGCACTGTCGATGGTGCGCAAGAAGAAGTAATGCTCGATCTGGTGCACGACGGTCTCTCCGTACCGGTCAGCCTTCTCGCGGTAGATGGTCTCCGCGCGGTCTCGAATCGTCGTGCTGAGCTGCTCTTCGGCATCACGGCGTTCGAGGAGCTCCGTCAGCTCGCCGAGCGTCATCGCCACGGGTCTGCCAAAGGCATCCAGGACCAGGTCATTATAGACTTTGCCGATATCGGTCTCCTCGGCGCGGTACGCCTGGATGACCTGATCTGCAGTCGTTTCGGCCTGTTGACTAATGAACTCGTGCACCTCGTCCCCGAGATCGACCCCTGCAAGGACCTTGTCGCGTTCAGCGTAGATGACCTCGCGCTGCTTGTTGAGCACGTTGTCGTAGTCAAGGAGACTCTTGCGGGCGTCGAAATTGTACGATTCGACCTTCTTCTGGGACATCTCGATGGTCTTCGAGAGGAGCGGATGATTCACGGGCATCGACTCCTCGACCTTCATCATCTCGAAAATGCGCTGGATGCGGTCGCCGCCGAAGATGCGCAGAATGTCGTCTTCTGCTGACAGGAAGAACTTCGATTCGCCAGGATCCCCTTGCCGGCCGGCACGTCCCCGGAGCTGGTTGTCGATGCGGCGCGACTCATGGCGCTCGGTCCCAAGGATGAAGAGTCCTCCCAGGCCGACGACGTCGTCATGTTCTTTCGCACACGACTCGCGGTACTCTGCGAACAGCTTGGCATATTGTTCCGGCTGTTTGGCTGGATCGGCTTTGGCATGAGCAAGAGCAACGGGATTGCCGCCGAGCAGAATGTCGACACCTCTGCCCGCCATGTTGGTGGCAATGGTGACCGAGCCTTTCCGACCCGCTTGAGCGATGATCTCCGCTTCCTTCTCGTGATACTTCGCATTCAGAACCTGATGCTTGATGCCAAGCTTCTTCAGCTCATGGCTCAGCCCTTCGGACTTCTCGACGGAACGTGTGCCCACGAGGACCGGCTGCCCCGTCTCGTTTCGGGCCTGGATCTCGCGGAGAATCGCGTCCAGCTTGCCACGCTCGGACCGGTACACTTCGTCGTCAGCATCCTTGCGCGCCACTGTACGGTGTGTGGGGATCTCGAGGACGTCAAGTCCGTAAATTTCCTTGAACTCGTCTGCCTCCGTGAGCGCCGTCCCCGTCATCCCGGACAGCTTGTGGTACATCTTGAAGAAATTCTGGATCGTGATGGTCGCCAGGGTCTGGCTCTCCTCGCGGACCTTGAGCCCTTCCTTCGCCTCAATGGCCTGGTGCAGCCCTTCGGAGTAGCGACGCCCATACATGAGCCGGCCCGTGAACTCATCCACGATAATGACTTCGGTGTCCTTGATGATGTATTCGCTGTCCTTTCTGAAGAAGACCTGTGCCCTGATCGCATTGCGAAGGATCTTGCCATAGGTGGCCTGCTCCTTCAGCAGCTTGTCCTCAGGAATCCTGGCTGTGTGGGCAAAACGGGTCAACAGGTCGTCGGCAGGCTCAATCGTCTTGTGCTTCTCTTCGTAGACATAGTCCGAGCCATCTGGTGTTTCGGCGTCACCGTCAGGCGTCTCTGGACGAACTTTTCCCTTCAACCGCTTGACGAAGGCTGCAGCCTCGTAGTATGGCATGTCCGAGTCACCACTGGGGCCAGCGATGATGAGAGCAGTCCGAGCCTCATCGATGAAGATGTTGTCGACTTCGTCGACGATGCCGAAATCGAGCGCTCCCTTCTGGACCATGCCTTCCTCCGAGCCGGCCATGTGGTCTCGCAGGTGGTCGAATCCGAACTCGTTGTTCGTGCCATAGGTGATGTCGGCTGCATACGCGGCGCGGCGCTCCTCGGGTGTGCTGTCATTCTGAAGGAGGCCGACCGACATGCCAAGGAACTCATAGACGGGCCCCATCCAGGCTCGGTCGCGCTTGGCAAGGTAGTCGTTGACGGTGACCAGATGCCCCTTGTGACCCATGACGGCGTTGAGGTAGAGTGGACAGGTTGCCACAAGGGTCTTTCCTTCGCCCGTCTTCATCTCGGCGATGTTGCCGAAGTACAGCGCTATGCCCCCAAGCAGCTGTTCCGGGAAGTGCTCCAGCCCTATCAGACGCCGGGACGTTTCTCTCACCAGCGCAAAGGCCCCGGGCAACAGCCCGCCCTCGCTTTCACCTGCTGCTGCACGCTGTCTAAGCTCGGCTCCATAGCTTCTGAGACCCTCATCGTCGAGCGCGGCCAACGCCGGCTGGAGTTGAAGGATTCGTGGAACCATGTCCTGATATGTCTTGAGCTTGCGAGCGGCTGGAGAAAAAAAGCTGAACAGTCCCATCAGAGATGAACCTCCACGGAGCGAAGTCTTGGACATTTCGACACCAACGCCTCGCTGGTTTGCTGGACCATCAACGGACTCCGCCTGTCAGCGGGCGCGGCATCACAAGATACCATTGGCGTCGCCCGGCAGACTGCGACGCCGACGCGAAAGCGATAGCCCGTACCCTCGTCGCTGCGACCGGGAGTGTTGTCTGGTCAGTCGATTTCAATCAGACCGTAGCCCCCATAGGTACGCTTGTAAAGAACACAGACCTTGTTGGACGAGGCGTTTCGATAGACGAAGAACTGGTGGGCCAGCATCTCGATCTGGAGGATGGCCTCTTCTTCTGACATGGGAAGAACCTCGAATTCCTTGCGCTTGACGATGCCTTCAAGAGACTCCTCAACATCTTCTACCGGCACTTCGGACTGAAACAGGCCCTTGAGCTCGGCAACCGCCTTGAAGTCCCTGCGGAAGATCCGGGTGTGAAACTTGCGGATCTGCACGTCGAGCTTGTCGCACGCAGCATCGATAGAACCTTCCATGTCAGGCCCCTGCCCTGAAGCCTTGATGATGCGGCCAGACACCTCTAGAGTCAATTCACATGTATATTTTCCTCGCAGGAGGTTCAGGTTGGCATTGAGTGTGGGTTCCTTGCGAAAGAACTTGTCAAACCGACTGACCTTCTCATTCAGATAGGCAAGAATGCGCGGAGGGATCTCAAGCGTCTTGGACTTGTGTTCTACGTTCATCTGTGCCTCCCGTTGCAGTGAATTCGGCTCTTGCCATCAGAAGCCTGACCATATTGTAGCCCGACTACGAGCGAGGGTCAAGTACAAACATCGATGCGGACGTGCTTGCAGGATGGTGTTTGCGGCAGCACAGACTGTGGCTCCAGTTGTCAGGACATCGTCCACGATGACGACAGTCCGGTCTCGCAGCTCGCCTGCTGCATTGGACGACAGTTCGAACACTCCATCGACATTCTTCAGGCGTTTCACATCCGACAACTGTGTCTGAAGGGGCGTGCGACGGGTCTTGAGGAGAAGGCCACCGCCAGAGTCGCCGTTGACCTCCGCAGAGAGGATTCTGCAGGCAACGTGGGGAAAGTGACGAAGGTCTCTCTGATCCGGGGAACCGAACCGCGGCACCGGTACAAAAATCGGCCGGTCTGCCAATGGAAGAGCTTGTGCAAGGCGCGCCAGCATGTCGGACAGCTGACCGGCCAACTGATACTCGCCGCGTACCTTCATCTGCAGGATGGCCTGTCGCAGTGTCCCTTCGTACCAGTAGGCGGAGAAGCCCGGCATGGGACCGGCGGCAAGGCGACCATCGCTCCACCCCGGGTCACACGCCCGAAACGAGGTGGCACAGCGGTGACAGATGGGCAGAGCCGACTCCTCGCCACACAGAAAACATGCCTTGTCAGCGAGGACCTGGCGAAGAACCGAGAGAACGCTCATGCGTCTCCACGTTCCAGAGCAGCCTTCAGCCGGGCGACGCGGTCCAGTCTCGTTCCACAGATCACCGCCATAGACTCTTCAGCCACGGGTGAGATGTCTGTCGCGCGAACGCGCCGGGCAGCCTGCTGCGGCGAGTCTCCGGGTTTGATGGCGCCGAAGCCACAGCTCTCGGCCAACTGGGAGACCTTTGCATCGTAGGCTAGTGCCACCACCGGAGACCTTGCAGCGATTGCCGCCACGGCCATATGGTATCGGCCCGCAACCGTCAGCGTGGCCGAGCTGCAGAGGTCCAGCAAAGAAAGCGGCTCAGGCGAGACGATGAGCTCTGACGGCGTGAGCAGACGGCCCTGGACCGCCCGCGTAAATGCGAGGTCTGCCGATGGAAAGAGCACGACGAGGTCCAGCCGCGCAGATGACTGGGACCCCAGGCAGTCGAGAAATGAGGCTGTCTCCTCAGGCGTCCAGCCGAACCGTGCGTTGACACAGGCGACAATGTGGGACTCGCCGTGGGGAGAGACAACAGATGCCTCGCGCTGCGCGACGAGGTAGGAAAGCCCGGCGTCGGACGACACCGAAATTGCCTGCGTTCGGATCCCGCAGCCCAGCAGGAGGTCGCGCGAAGCCTCGTCTCGTACGTCGATGAGGATCATGCGGCCAAAGACTGCAGTGACAAGACGACGAATCCATCGGCGTCTCACGGGGCCGATACCTTGGGCGTAGGAGATGACACCCTTCTTGCAGATGCTCGCCACCAGGGGGATCCCCAGATAGTACAGGCTGCTTCGCCAGCTGGTGGCGTCCTGAATGAGCCCTCCTCCGCCCAGCATCACATGGTCGCATGCCCTGATTGCTTCTCTCATCGCTTTCAGGTCGTGCCGATCGACGAGCGCATGCCGAGGACAAACGGGGGAGGGATACTGCCCGGGCTGGTTGACCGCAAACACCGCTTCACAGTTCACACTCGCGAGTTCGTCCTGCACGGCAGACAAAATGAGCTCGTCGCCGAAGTTGCCAAAGCCATAGTACCCGAGGACCAGGATTCGGGTCATCTAGCGTCTCGACGCAGTCCGACGATGCGCAAGCACGCGGAACATGAAGTAGAAGATGCTTCCCACGCGTCGTATCCGGCTCGGCTGGACGACCAGTCTGTACAGCCACTCCGTGCCAGTCTTCTGGACGAATCGTGGCGCTCGGCGCACAACTCCGCTCCAGACGTCGAATGTTCCGCCTACCCCGATTGCGATAGGAACCCCCATGTCGCGATGGCGCCAGATCCACTTTTCCTGGGCTCCTCCACCCATGCCGACCAGCAGAATGTCGACGTGTCCATCGCGGATCTCCTGGATCACACGCACTTCTTCGGCTGCGTCAAAGTAGCCGGAATGGAAACCGACGATGTGGAGGCCGGGATAGCGAGCAGTGGCGTTGGAGGCCGCCCGTTCGACGATGTCCGGCTTCGCACCGAGGAAGTATGCGCGGTAGCCCCTACGCTCCGCGAGTGCCAGCAGAGAACCCGAGAACTCGATGCCGGGGATGCGGTTCTCTATGCGCGTACCCAGCATGCGTACGCCCCATACGATGCCAACACCATCAGCAACGACTAGATCCGCCTGCTGGACGACTCCGAGAAACTCGGCATCCCGGAATGCACGAGCAGCCATCTCACCGTTCAGCGTGACGACAAGATGAGGCACTCGACTTTCAACGAAACCATCGGCCATGTCGAGGAGTTCCTCGATATCCCTGTTGCTGATAGAGATGCCAAAGAAGTCGATGTTGTCGACGTGTTCCCGGGGCGACCGTAGCACAATGCCAAGGAACCGTGGAAGCGAGAGAATGCGAGGAAGCCGCTTGGGATCAAGCACAAACCGGTACAGCCACTCAAGGCCTAGTCTCTGGACCCGGGCAGGTGCACGCTTGAACTCACCCGAGAGGACATTGTAGCTTCCTCCCACACCCATGGCGAAGGGGACATTCATTGCGGATAGATTGTCCGCAAGGAACTTCTCCTGTTTGGGACTGCCCATGCCGACGAACATCATGTCCGCTCCGGCAGCGGCGATCTCTGCTACAAGGCCGGGTTCGTCCGCAGAGGTGAAATATCCGTCCCGTGAGCCGGCTACAACGAGGCCAGGATACCTTTCCTTCACAATTGTCACGACCCTGGACAGTGTTTCCGGGCGCGATCCAAGAAGAAAGAGCCGCCATCCACGAGCGTCTGCCAGATCCAGCAGCCGCAAGAACAGGTCCACGCCTGTGATACGTGACTTGATACGCTCGTGGTAGAATACCCTCGAAGCCCACATGACCCCTATGCCGTCGCAGAAATTCAAGTCGCTCTTCCGCAGGACCTTCTCAAGGGCCTTGTCCTGTTTGGCCTTGATGACCTTCTCGGGATTGATGGCGACACCCATGTGGGGGGTGCGAGACGCAATAAAGCCCTCGACGACAGCAAGAACCTCGTCCATGTCCAGGTTGTCGACCGGGATCCCGGCGACGTGGACTCGCTCAGCCATGGTCGGGAAGTCGCGCCCGCGTTCTACAGACGAACGTACCAGGGTTGCCCGAGGACGTCGTCATCATGTTCGAACACTCCCCTGAAGTCACAGAGCATCAGGCGTCCAGCTGCTGCCATCGCTATCTGCTTGATGTGTTCATAGTCCACATTCGTCTGTCGGATGGGCAGTACCAGAGCGTCTGCCCACAACGAGCCGGCATCGATGTCCGCCTCATGCCCGAACTCTCTGGGCGCCTCAGCGATGCTGTCGAAGACACGCAGTTCGGCTCCCGCTTCTACGAGTGCCGAGGCAAGGTCGACGGCCGGACTGACGCTGACGTCGTCAGAATAGTCTTTCATGGCGATGCCGACGAACAGGACGTGTCTGCCTGCAAGCCCGCCCATCGCCCTGGCCATCCGCGAAGCAATGTAGGCAGGCTGGGCGGCGTTTGCCTGACGTGCCGACACGAACGTTGGCAGCAAGTCGCCGCATTCCTCCCGGTCTGAGAGCGAACCGAACAGGTACGGCGAAGCATAGGGGATGCAGTGCCCCCCGACGCCGATGCCGGGCATGAGAATCTTGACCCTGGAGTGGGTATTGCAGGCCTCAACAAGCTCCCAGGTGGGAATGTCGAAACGATTCGCGAAGCGGGCCAGCTGGTCAGCCACTGCAATGTTGACGTCCCGCTGGGCATTCTCGAACATCTTCGCGGCTTCGACAAGCTCAATGGACGATGCTTTGAACACAGGTTCCGAGTTGACTGCTCCGAGCACCTGAGTTGCACGGTCCAGGCTCCTTCCGTTGATGCCGCCCACGACCAGCGGCATATGGCGAAACTCATCATAGGCGCGCCCTTCAGCTATCCGCTCCGAGGAATACGCGAGATCGAAGTCCATGCCTGCCACGAGCCCGCTTTCGCGCTCCAGCGTTGACAGGACGAGGCCGCGAGTCGTGCCGACAGGTACGGTGGACCGGCAGATGACGAGATCCCCTTTCTTGAGCAGCTTGCCGAGCTCCGTGCAGGCGCCCGTCAGCATGCTCATGTCGAGGACCCATGCGTGGTCGATGGGGATGCCAACCGTGATGATGAAGGTCGCCACATCCTTCGGAAGTTCGTCGAACTTGCTCGTGACGTTCAAGCTGGCATCTGCAAGACACCGTCGAAGGACGTCATTGACCGGTACGCCGTCGAAGTACTCGCGCATGCTGAGCGAGGATGCCTTGATCGACGCGATGCGACGAGGGTCGATATCGACGCCGGAGACCTGAAAACCGTCCAGCGCATAGGTGAGCGCAAGAGGCAGGCCAACATAGCCAAGACCGATAACTGCAAGCTTCTTTTCCATGTTCTCCTCCAGATTCAGGACTCGTCGGGTGTCAACACGTCAAGTATGCGGTCGAATTCGGCGATGCGGAACGACCAGTCAAAACGTCGGGACGACCGCACCCGATAGCGGCGCAGTTCGAGTGAATCGTTATCGATCGTGTCCTGGACTGCGTCCACGTACTCCTGAGGAGTGGATGCAAGTCGCACCATGTCTTCGCCGAATGTCCCAAGTGCGTGGATCGTCGACGAGACCACAGGGAGCCCGGCCGCAACGTACTCATAGAACTTCAGCGGGTCGACACCCAGCGTCAGTGGCGATTGACGGAAGGGGATGAGCGCGACGTCATAGCGGGGTGCTTCTTCTGCAATGAGAGCCTGGGGGAGCGTGCCCCTGAAAACGATGTTGGCGTGGACAGCCAATGCATCACGGACAACCGGCAATGCCTCGCCGAAGCAATCGATCCTGCAATCTGGATACGCGGCAGCCACGGTGCCAAGTGCCTGCACGTCGAACCATTCGCGCATCGCGCCGACGTAGAGGAACCGGTGCTGCCTCGGTAGTGTGGTCAGTGTGTCGAGCCACCTCATGGCAGGCGCGGCGAACAGCTCGTGATCTACGCCATTCTGGATCAGGCTGAGCTTGTCCTCGTGCGATGAAAACTTCGCGGCAATGGTTTCGTTGGTCGCGATTACGGCAGACGCAATGTCTGCAGTCCGAGCCTCGAGGCGGTCGACAGTAGCCTTGAGGAGGAGTCCAGGATAGGCACTGTGGTCGTCGACGCAGTCGTAGATGACTGGAGCGTCAAGCAGCCCAAGAGCTCTCGGGACAAACGGCAGGTACGTCAGGACGATACCGACACCCTCCGTCCAGTTTCCCGCGAGACTCTGCAGGTAGCGGTAGTACGTGAGCGCGTCGTGGTCAGCCACGGCCTCGTACTTCTTGAAGTAGGGAAGCCACGGTGTGGGCGATGCTGTCCACACGCGGTCTCCCTGCTCATGCGTGCCGGACCGCCAGGCACAGAGCTTCCGCCACTGCTGCAAGCGGGCTGACGCAAGCCACGTCACTGGCGCCTCGACGTAGAGCACGTCGTAGCCTCGTTCAGCCAGTCGGCGGGCAAAGCGCTGCTTCCGGCTGGGGAACGAGCGGTAATTGTTGGTGCTGAAGACGAGTGCCTTCATTCGTCTGCTTCAGGAACGGCGCCGAGGGCGAAGAGACTCCACATGAGCAGCGCTATGGCCCACGAGTTGAGAAGATTGTCGGTAAACAGGTTGACCAGCAGCGCGAGAAGACCCACCGACGCGAACAGCCACAGCTTGTCCTTCGAGCGGAAGAAGCGCGTGGCGACGCAGGCGAAGGCGCTTGCCAACCATGAGACATATAGGGCGAAGCCGACGATGCCCGTCTCCGCAAGGACGCGAATCCACACCGAATCCATGGAGATACCGGTGAAGTAGCCGTACTTCTGCGCTGCGGAGCCTCCAAATGTGCCGAGACCGCTCCCCAGAAGAGGATGATCGGCAAGATTCACAAACGCCTGTCTCCAGCGAAACAGGCGGCCGAGGTTGTTGCTCTTGTCGACATAGGTTGAACTGAGGAGATTGGTCATGCGGAGCCGGAACGTCGGGACGACGATGAGGATACCAGCGCCGGCGGCGGCAAACACCGTCGCAAGGATGGGGTTCAACGTGAGGAGCCCGACGAAGAAGGACCCTGCGGCTGACAACCAGGCAGCTCGCGTCAGCGTGAGGAGGAATCCGCTTCCCATCACCAGGACAGATCCCACCGCAATCGCTCGCTCGTACCATCTTGTCCGCACGATGGCAACGTACACGCCCAGGGGGATGATGGTCTCGAGATAGGCAGCGAGAACATTCGGGCTGCCGAAGAGCGAGAACGCCCGAGTACTGATGATGCCACTCTCTGTGTCTTTGTCGAGCCACTGAGCAGGTACCGGGACCTTCTGGACATACTGATAGACACCGATGAACGCTACGATAGTGGCACTCGCGACAAGGTGTGGAACGGTCTCGCGCAGGAGACGGCTCGCATCCCCGTCGATGAGGAGCCACAGGATGACAAAGGCCAGGAATGGTTCAAATGCCAGGCGGGCTTCGTGGATATAGGCCCCAATATAGTATGCGTTCACCGCATAGCTCAGCAGTGTTGCAGCAGCAAACAGGAGGGCTGTCAGAACGACCGGCGAAGCCACGAGACGCCCTATCTTCCTCCAGCTTGTCACGACTGCGAAGGCAAGAAAGACCAGGAGCATGATCTCTTCCCACAGGTTGGCAAGAGGCAGATTGGCCTTCCGAATCGCCCAGTTGAGAAGAGGGTAGTAGGCGACCAGCAGGAGGAAAACCCTCCCTGCCAAACGTCTCCTGGTGGAGTTGAGGTTCATCCGGTCCCTACGGGAGGTCGTGCACCGTCAGAATGCGTGTCCAGACTTTCCAGGTGTCCCCGTAGATGGCAACGTTCGCCCCGCCGAGAATCTTGTCGCGGCCGTACATGTATGCCCAGGCGACCTTCGCGTCGACGGACTGGGCCGCTATCACGACGTCCTTGAGGACAGGGTGTCCAACGACACGCAGCTCCCCCTTGCTGTCAATCGCGTCCATCTGGGCTGGCGATGATGTGACGTTCGTGATCGTAAAGCACACCTTTCCCGTCTCGTCATAGATGGTGGCGCCGACCTTGATCTCTACAGCCGTCTCCGGCCGGATTCCATAGGCGAGGAACGTGGCCTCGATGTGCTTGCCACTGAGGCCCTTCGTCCCGGTGGAGGGACGCGTCAGCACGTAAGCTGCAGCTACACCAGCGATGACGACGAGTGCAAGAACGACCCCAACAATCCATTTGTTCTTCATATGGTACGACCCCCTTGTGTGAGTTCGCCTGTTCGGCCGTGGAGGCCGTCCGAGACACCCCTCACGAAGTAGTGCAGAAACGCACGACGATTATTGTAGAGAAGCACGATCGAAATGAAACGGCGAACTGCGAAGAGAGGAAGGAACAGAGCCAGAAAACGGCCCCGTGCGAGGAGCCGGCGCTGCGTAAGAATGCAGTTTCGGGTTCCATAGTACAAGCGCCACGGCTGGTCGACGAGGACGGCGAGAGACCTTCCGAGAAACCGCATTGTTCTGCGGTTGGCCGAGGGATGCAGCAGCCGGCTCGCGGGGATGGCGTACCCATGGAAACCCGCCAACGTTGCTCTCAGCGTGAACTCTGTGTCGTCATACCAGCCATACAGCGATGCGTCGAAGAGACCCGCTTCAAGGAGTAGAGAAGACGGGATGAACAGGCCTGCCATGGCACAGGCGTCAAAGGAAAAGTCGGGTTCCGCATAGCGTTCCCGGGGCACCGGCCTCAGCATTCCAGTCCGGCGACTGTACGTGAACGAGTTGAAGAACGGGAGTTCCGGTTGTGGTGTATTGTAGCATACAG
>Ga0105152_10000124_pt1 | contig 18304 bp, 14 predicted proteins | sample LakBais05cmmetaG_FD_81534 | JGI IMG/M metagenome (GOLD analysis project Ga0105152, IMG submission 81534) | Lake sediment microbial communities from Lake Baikal, Russia to study Microbial Dark Matter (Phase II) - Lake Baikal sediment 0-5 cm | ecosystem: Environmental > Aquatic > Freshwater >...
CGCTTCCTGACGACCGAGGCCATCCGCTTCGACTCGAACCCCTACGTCGTCAATTGGACGCACGTCTTGGGCGGACTCCTCTACTACGAGCTGGCCAGGACCAACAACCTGACCTGGGCCGAATCCCTCGCGGTGACTTTCGGAGCGTCCCTGTTCTACGAGTACGTCTCGGAGTGGCGGGAGGTCATTTCGGTCAACGACATGATCGTGACCACCTCAGGCGGCTACGCCGTGGGCGAGCCCTGGTTCCAGCTCTCCTCTTATTTTCACCATCAGAAGTCTCCGGTCCAGAGATTCCTGGGGTGGGTGAACCCCTTCCTCAAAATTAACAAGTGGCTGGACCGGAAGAAACCGGGCTTGAAGGCTTATTTCGACCCCGGTTGGCACGACTTCGTCCTCTCGGCCGGATGGAGACGGTCCTCGGGGGCCGGCCGGGAAGCCCTGGACACGGGCTACGTCGCCCTGGACACCCAGATCATCCGCACGCCGGAGTACGGCCGGCCCGGCTCTCTTCGCAAAACCCTCCGGGACACATCCCTGAGCGAGCTTTCGCTCGACGTGGCCCTGCATCAAAGACGTCCGGGCGACGAACACCTGCGGACCGGATGGGACGAGGAGGTCAACCTCTTCACCCGGGTCGTGGGCCTGGCCCTGTTCCGGCAGAACGTCGACGAGCTCGGCCGGGGCTATGCCCTGTCGCTCGGGCTCGGCTCCGCCCTGACTTATGTCCGGAAGAGACCGACCCTCTACGATTCGCGGAGCGTCCTCGTGCGCCTCGACCCGCCCCCGGCGACGCCAACCGACTTCCGGGACAAGATGACGGTCGCCCACCTCATCGGCCCCGTCCTCGACTGGACGAGGTTCTCCCGTGGCCTGAAGATCCGGGTCGTAGCCGACGCCTACCTCGACTTCGCCATGATGAGCGCCTACGCGTTCAACGCCTACTCCGCGGTTTACCCCATCGAGGGGTTGAAGACGACATTGAGCTACTACGGCTACCACTATGCTCTGGGGGGGAGCGTTTCCGGGCGGGTCGACCTGGATTGGCGGAACCTCTGGCTCCGCGCCCTCGTCAGCGCTCACGGCTGGGATTCCGTCGAAGGCCTGGACAGGTTCCAGGCGGACCTCGCGGACGACGGCAATGTCGTCGACACCCGGGTCCGCTATCTCCTCAAAGCCGGCTGGCACGTGCCCAAACTCCCCCTTCGCGTGTATTTCGCCCTGGAGGGCATCCACCGTTGGGGCAAGATGAGGGACATCGAGACGGGCGGACAGGAAACGCGGCTGTTCGCCGGCCTGGCCTATCTATTCTGAGGCTTCAGCCGAAGATCTCCCAGCCCCGCTGCCGGGCCAGCCTGCACAACTTGCGGTCCGAATGGACGGCGACCGGGTGGCCGACGAGCTCGAGGACGGGCAAGTCCGATTTCCGGTCGGCCAGGGCCCAGGAGCTGGGCCAGTCGATGCCGCCCGGGTCGATCTTCTGGAACAGGGCCTCGACCTTCATGCGGCCGTAGGGGAAGATGCCCTTTTTCCGGCCGGTCAGCTTCCCCTCGACCACCTCGAGGTCGGTTCCGATCAGGATTTCCGCTTCGAGCCGCTCCTTGAGCTGGTCGACGAGGACCTGGAGCGAGCCGGACAGGAGGACGATGCGGCAGCCCTCCTGTTTGAGGCTGAGGATCTTCCCGCGCAGATCGTCGGGAACCGCTTTTCGGAGAAAGACGCGGCCGAACTCATGAGCCCACTGCTGGACCGCCCCGGGCGTCTCGCCGCGGAGGATCCTGGCGTTCGTGGCGATCGTCCGGCGGAAGCCGAGGCGCAAGATGTCTCCGATGAGCGACATTAAGAAGACGGCCGACCGGACGAGCCCGACCCGGCCGTGGACGAGAAGATGCAGGTAGAACACCCGCTCCGCGTTCATCCCCTTGAGAAGCGTGCCGTCGAGGTCGATAACGGCCAGACGCGTCTTGTCGGGAAAGGAGATCCTGGCTTCTTCATCCGGCATCATGGCTGGCAACCGCGCGATCGGACGTCGTGACGGCAGATATAACACACCTGCCGGAGCGAGTCAAAGACAGACGATGCGGCTCGGCGCGTCTAGCGGACCCGGGCGCGGACGTCCTTGGCGATGAGGAGCGTCGTCGGGTCGAGTTTGAGCCGGAGGTCCTTGGGGGTCAGCCGGTCGTGGTCCTTGACCAGGCTGAAATGGACGTGGTCGCCGTGGTGCTGGAGGGAGATGATGACGTCGACGACGCCCAGATAATCCTTGAGCTCAAAGGGAATGCCCTGCCCGTCGAAGAGGGGATCGTCTTTTTTGAGCGATGCGCTGAACCAAACCTCGAGCCCGAGGCGCCCGGCGAAGTCCTTGAATTTCCGGAGGTCTTCCGGCCCGGCTTGGGTGAAGTCCAGGCCGTCGACGATGACCGTCTCGGCCCGGAAATTGGCATGGACGATCATGGCCTCGAGGCTGCGCAGGACCTGCTCCGTCCTGGCCCCGTCCTGCTTGAAATTCATGATGACGCGCTTGCGGATAAGCTCGTCGAACGTGTCCAGGGCGGACTTCATCTTCGGCTTCTTGGCGATCTCCTTGAAGATGTCCTCGTACCAGGTGATGATGTGGTCGACCCGGCTGGCGTAGGAGACGTGGATGATCGGCTTATCCTGAAGGAGCTTGTCCGCGGCGATATGGACGAGGCAGGCCGTCTTCCCAACCCCCTTCCGGCTGGCCAGGACGCCGATGTTGCCCTTCCCCAGCCCGCCGGAGATCGACTTCTCCAGGATCCTCAGGGGGCTGCGCTTGATGAGTTCTTCTTTGACCGTGAGCGTCATGGGTGTCTCCTCCGTTATTTCTGGGACTCTTTCTTCTTTTTTTCGAGGCGCTGTTCCGTCAGGAGCTCGGCGATGTAGGGCGGCACGCGGCCGTATTTCAGGAATTCCATGGTGAACTCGGCCTTGCCCTGGGTCAGCGAGCGCAGGACCATCGAGTAGCCGAACATCTCGCTCAACGGGACCTCGGCGTCCACGCGCGAAAACGTGCCGTCCTCGACCGAGCTGACGATCGTCCCCCGCCGCTGGCTGATCGTGGCGAAGACGCTGCCGGCGAACTCGGTCGGGCCCTCGACCGAGACCTTCATGACGGGCTCGAGGATCTGGGGCTTGGCCATGGCGTAGACCTGCCGGAAGGCGCCTTGGGCGGCCATCTGAAAGGCGATGTCGGACGAGTCGACCGGATGGTCCTGGCCGTCGGTCAGGACGACGCGGACGCCGATCACCGGGAAGCCGATGAGCTGGCCTTTTTTCATGACGGCCTTGAAGCCCTTTTCGCAGGACGGAATGAATTCCCGGGGGATGTGGCCGCCCTTGACCTCGTTCGAGAACTCGTAGGCGCCCTTGGCCAGGGGCTCGAGGCGGCCGATGATCCGGGCGTACTGGCCCGAGCCGCCGGTCTGCTTCTTGTGCGTGTAGTCGAAGTCGACTTTCTGGCTGATGGCCTCGCGGTAGGCGACCTGGGGCATGCCCGTCTTGACCTCGGCCCTGTATTCGCGCTTCATGCGCTCGATGTAGATGTCGAGATGGAGCTCACCCATGCCCTGGATGATCGTCTGGTTCGACTCGGGGTCGACATGGGTCCGGAAGGTCGGGTCCTCCTTGGTGAACCGATGGAGGGCCTTAGCCATCCGGTCGGCGGCGTTCTTGTCTACGGGCTCGATGGCTAGGGAGATGACCGGCTCGGGGACGTAGGTCGCCGTCATGGCTAGGTTAAGGCCGGGACTGCAGAACGTGTCGCCCGAGGCGCACTCGACGCCGAAGAGGGCGACGATGTCGCCGGACCCGGCCTCCTGGATCTCAGCCATGGTGTCGGCGTGCATCCGGACGAGGCGGCCGACCTTGATCCTCTGGCCGGAGCGGGTGTTGACGAGCTCGTCGCCCTTGCGCAGGCTGCCCTGATAGATGCGGATGTAGGTCAGCTGGCCGTAGGCCCCGTCCTCGAGCTTGAAGGCCAGGGCGACCGTCTTGGCCGAGGTGTCGTCGGTGAGGACGCGTTCGGCGCCGTCCTGGTCCAGATCGATGGCCCGGTTCTCGACTTCCGAGGGGTTGGGCAGGTAATGGACGACGGCGTCGAGGAGCGGCTGGATGCCCTTGTTCCTGTAGGCCGAGCCGACGAAGACGGGGACGAGCTTGCGGGCGACGACGCCCCGGCGCACGGCGGCCCGGACGAGGCCCTCGGTCGGACGGCCTTCGAGGATGGCCTCCATCAACACGTCGGAATGCATGGACACCGCGTCGAGCATCTCCTCGCGCTTCTCTGCGGCTTCGGCGGCGAGCTCGGCCGGGATCTCCTCGACCCGGACGTCCTCGCCCTCCGGCCCGTCGAAGTAGAGGGCTTTCATGGTGACGAGGTCGACGAGGCCCCGGAAGGCGCTCTCGAGGCCGATCGGGACCTGCATGAGGACGGCGTTGTGGCCGAGTTTGTCGGCGATCTGCTCGCGGACCTTGAAGGGGTTGGCCCCGACCCGGTCGAGCTTGTTGATGAAGGCGATGAACGGGACGTTGTAGCGGCGGAGCTGGCGGTCGACGGTGATCGTCTGGGATTGGACGCCCCCGACCGAGCAGAGGACGAGGATGGCCGAGTCGAGGACGCGCAGGGAGCGTTCGACCTCGATGGTGAAATCGACGTGGCCGGGCGTGTCGATGATGTTGATGGAGTGGTCGGCCCACTCGACGTTGGTCGTGGCCGACGTGATGGTGATGCCGCGCTCGCGCTCGAGGTCCATGGAGTCCATGGTCGCGCCAACGCCGTCCTTGCCCTTGACCTCGTGGATCTTGTGGATTTTCTTGCAATAGAAGAGGACCCGCTCAGTCAAGGTCGTCTTGCCGGAGTCGATGTGGGCGCTGATGCCGATGTTGCGCATTCTCGCGATGTCGGTGCTCATAGAAAACTGCCTTTCAAAGAATCACGCCTGTCGGGATGTTCGGGGTGTTGCCGGTGCGGGACCAACGGGTGTACCGAAATCGAACAGTCGAGCACCCATTATAGCGGAAACCCCGGTCGGGCTCAAGAGGAGTGAGCCGGTGGTGAAGGTTCTCCCGACCGGGACAGGCCCGGGCCGGTTGTGTCGTGGCGGGTGCCGGCCTATAATTACCGGGAAGATACGAGGAGGCCCGCATGAAGAAAGCCCTGTTAGCCCTTTTTTTAGTCGCCCTGGCCCTTCCGGCCTTGGCCGCAGCTCAAGTTCAACCGCTGTTCGATGAGTATTTCCTCGACAAGGCTCTGCGGATCGACCTCTACCAGGCCGGGGACGCCAAGGACGAAACGGTCACTGTCCATCAGGTCTACGAAGAGGGCCTTTGGCCCGAATCCAAGTCTGGGCTCCTCCCGCCCTTCGAGTGCGGCCGCTACGTCCTGAAACTCTACGACGTCGCCTCGAGCCGGCTCATCTTCGCCCGCGGCTTCGACACGATGTTCGCCGAGTACAAGACGACCTTCCCGGCGCTGGCCGGGATGGCGCGCGTCTTCCAGCGCTCCGTTCGCATCCCTCTGCCCAAGCGCCCGGTCCTCTTCGTCGTCGAAAAGCGTGACAAGCGCCACCTTCTCCAGCCGCTCTTCAGCCAGGTCCTCGACCCGGCCGATTACCATATTATCCGCGAACAACCCGCCTCGGGCGACTGGGTCTACGAAGCTCAGGTCACCGGCGACCCCCACGACAAGGTCGACCTCGTCTTCGTCGCCGAGGGTTACACCGCCGAGGACAAGGACAAGTTCAAGGCCGACGTGGACCGGATGGCGGCCTATCTCTTCACGGTCGAACCCTACAAGGGAATGAAGGACCGTTTCAATTTCCGCGCCGTCTTCAGGGCGTCGGCCGAGCGGGGCATGGACGAGCCACGCCAGCGCATCTACAAAAAGACCGTGCTCAACGCCTCGTTCAACGCCTTCGACCTCGACCGCTACATGCTCATCGAGGACGACCACAGGATGCACGAGATCGCCGGCCAGGTCCCTTACGACGCCATCATCGTACTGGTCAACAGCAAGCGCTACGGCGGCGGCAGCATCGGTCTCGACTACTGCGTGACCACCGTCGACCATCCCTCCAGCCAGCAGGTCTTCGTCCACGAGCTCGGCCACTCCTTCGCCTACCTGGCCGACGAGTACTACCAGTCCGAAGTCTCCTACAACGATTTCTACCCCGCGGGCGTCGAACCGCTCGAGGCCAACATCACCGCCCTCCTCGACCCGGCCAACGTCAAGTGGAAGGACCTCCTGTCGCCGGGGATCGGGGTCCCGACGGAATACGGCAAGGATAAGACCGAGGCCCTCCAGGCCGAGAGACGGGCAGGCCGGGAGGCCCGGGCCAAGGACATCGAGGCGGCGAAAAAGATAGAATCTTCGGAGAAAGAGCTCAAGCGCATCGAGGAGAAATACAAGGCGGCCGACGCCGCCCTAGCCGCCCGGGCCGAGGCCGTCCGCAAGGAATACGCGGCGCTCGACGACAAGGTCGGCGTTTTCGAGGGCGCGGGCTACGCCTCGAAGGGCCTTTACAGGTCCCAGGTCTACTGCATCATGATCTTCAACCCGAAGAACGAATTCTGCCGGGTTTGCCAGAGGGCTATCGGCCGGATGGTCGATTTCTACAGCCGATGAACGTCAGGCCCCTTGTCGCCGTCCTCGCCTCGGCCGTCCTCTTCGGGGCGAGCATGCCACTGGCCAAGCTGCTCCTCGGCGGGATCCCCCCGGTTGCGCTGGCCGGGCTTCTCTATGCCGGGGCTTTCCTGGGGCTCGCCGTCTACCGCGGCGCGGCCGGATGCGCCCGACGCTGGAGCCGGTCCCAAGGGAGCGCCGGAGAAGCGCCGCTCGAAAAACGTGACCTCCCCTGGCTCGCCGGGGCCATCCTGTCCGGAGGCATAGGGGCCCCGATCCTCCTGATGCTCGGGCTCAGCCGGGTCACGGGATTCAGCGGCTCTCTCCTCCTCAATTTCGAGGCGGCGGCCACGGCCCTGATCGCGGTTTTGCTTTTCCGGGAAAACGCAGGGCGGCGTGTTTGGGCTGCCCTCGCCCTCATGACCGCGGGCGGAGTGCTCCTCTCCTGGAATTCCGGCCAGGGCCGTCTCGAGCTCGCCGGGCCCCTCCTCGTCCTGGCGGCTATGGCCGGATGGGGCCTCGACAACAACCTCACCCGGCAGATCTCCGACAAAGACCCGGTCCAGATCGCCATGATCAAGGGGCTCGTCTCGGGCGTGTTCTCGCTGGGCTTGGCCTTCGCCCTGGGGCAAGGCGTTTCGCCGGAGCTCCCGGTCCTCGCCGGGCTCGTGGTCGGGGCGCTGGGCTATGGGCTGAGCCTGGTCCTGTTCATCAAAGGCTTGAAAGGCCTGGGGGCTTTCCGGGCGGGGGCCCTGTTCAGCATCGCCCCGTTCGCCGCGGCCCTGGTTTCGATCCTTGTCCTTGGCGATAGGGTCAGGCCGGGCATGGCCGCGGCCGGCCTGCTCATGGCCGCCGCCGTGGTCCTCGTCGTCCGCGATAAGCACGCGCATGCCCATCATCACGACCGGATGACCCACGCCCACGCCCATGTCCACGCGGACCTTCATCATGACCACTCGCACGAAGGGGACGTCCGGGAGCCTCACCTCCACGGGCACGTCCACGAGGGGACGGACCACTTCCACGGCCATTGGCCGGACAGCAACCACCGGCACGGCCACTGAAGCTCCACGGACTTACGTCCATGGGATCCAACTTTCGCAGGCTTTGGAGCGCCTGTCCCCGAAGCGGGGATTCGCTATTCCTCTACGGACTCACGTCCGTGGAATCCCGCGAAGGGGATTGAACGTCGAGGGAAAACGGGAAGGGCGGGTCAGGCCGCGGATTCGATGATGCCGCCGCCGAGGACGATATCCTCGTGATAAAAGACTGCCGACTGGCCCGGCGCGACGGACGCGACGGGTTCGGCGAAGGCGATTCGCGTCCGTCCCTCGTCGAGCGGTGATATCTCCGCCTTGACGAGCCGGCCGCCCGAGCGGACCTTGACCTGGACCTCCGCCGGGGCGGCGAGCCTTTCGACCATGCCCCAGGCGCAATCCCGAGCCAGGCACGACCGCGTGTAGGTTTCCTCTTCCGGGCCGACCACGAGCCTGTTGTTTTTGGCGTCGATGGCGGTGACGTAGAGCGGGACGGAATGGGCGATACCCAGCCCCTTCCGCTGCCCGATGGTGTAGTTCCAGACGCCGTGGTGTCTGCCGAGCACTTGCCCTTCGCGGTCGACGATGTTGCCCTCGAGGCCGTCCCGCCCGAGAATGTCCTTCAGGTCGCCGCCATAGAAATCCTGGCTCTCCTTCTTGTCGTGGACGGGGAGATTCTCCTCCCGGGCGATCGTCCGGACCCGGTTTTTCGTGAGTTCCCCCAGCGGGAAGAGGGTTGCCGCGAGCTGTTTCTGGGACAGGCGGTAGAGAAAATAGGATTGGTCCTTGCGTGAATCGACGGCCTTTTTCAGCAGGAACCGCCCGAGCGCGGCGTCATGCTCCACCCGGGCGTAGTGCCCCGTCGCGAAACGATCGAATGCGAGCCCCGATTCCCTGGCCGCGTCGGGGAGGATGCCGAACTTGATCAGCTGGTTGCAGCGGACGCAGGGGTTCGGCGTCGTCCCGGCCAGGTATCCTTCCCGGAAATAGCGGAGGACGAGGTCCTCGTAGTTCGCCGAGCAGTCGAAGACATGGAGCGGAATGCCGAGCCGGGCGCAGACGTCCCCGGCCGCCCGGATATCCTCGATCTCGTCGGGGCCGAAGCAGGCGCTCCTTGCGGCGCCCGGTGCGTCCGGACCTGGCCAGATCTTCATGAGGACGCCGGAGACATCGTGCCCCGCCCGGACCATGAGGAGCGCGGCGACGGACGAATCGACCCCGCCGCTCATGCCGACGGCGACCTTCATCAGCTCTCCGGGTTTTCCAGGAAGCGGATAAGGTCCCGGGTGAAGCGGGCCGCCTCGGCCCCGTCGATGATCCTGTGGTCGAACGACAGGCACAGGGGGAGGGTCTTTTTGACGACCACGGCGCCGTTCTCGACGCGGGCCCTGTCGGCGATCTTCATGGTCGCCAGGATGGCCGCTTCGGGGTAGTTGATGATCGGCGTCGCGAAGTCGCCGCCGAAGACGCCGACGTTGGTGACGGAAAACGTCCCGCCCTTGAGGTCGGCCAGGTCCAGAGTCCGCTCCCGGGCGGCCTTGGCCAGGGCCTGGATCTCGGCGGCGATGTCCAGCACGGATTTTTGGTCGGCCATCTTGACGACGGGAACGATCAGGCCGTCCGGGACGTCGACCGCGATGCCGATGTTGTAGTATTTCTTGACGACGATCTCGCCCTCCTCGTCGTCCAGGGTCGCGTTGAGGGTCGGGTGGAGCTTGAGGGCCTCGATGAGGGCCTTGACGATGAACGGCAGGTAGGACAGCTTGATCCCGGCGGCTTCGGCCTCGGGCTTCATCTTCTCGCGGAGGGCGACGAGAGCTCCGGCGTCGGCCTCGTCGCAGTGCGTCACGTGGGCGGCCTTGTCCAGGGATTCCCGCATCTTCTTGGCCGTGGCCCGGCGGACGCCGCGCAGGGGGATCCGCTCGAGCGACCCGAAGAGGTCGTATTTCGCCTTGATCTTGATCTCGGGTTTCTTTTCGGCCGGCTTATCCTTGGTCGAGCGAACATCCTCCTCCGTGACCCGGCCGCCCGGGCCCGTGCCGGGAACGGCGTTGATATCGATGCCGAGCTCCTTGGCCAGGGCCCGGACTTTGGGGGTGGCCAGGACCTCGCTGGTCCGGCCGGGGGCCGCCGCCTGGACCGGAGCCGCCGGGCGGGCCGCCGGCATCCCCGCCGGGGACGGCGCAGTTTCGGGCACGACTTCGCCTTTTTCGCCGACGGTCACCAGGACCTGCCCGACCTTGATGAGGTCCTTTTCCTTGAAATGGAGCTTGAGGACTGTCCCCGCGTAGGGCGACGGCATTTCGACGACGGCCTTGTCGGTCTCGATTTCGGCCAGCGCCTCGTCGGCCTTGACCTCATCCCCTTCCTTGACCAGCCAGCGGACGATCTCGCCTTCGGTGATACCCTCCCCGACGTCGGGGAAACGGAATTGTTGGACCATGTCAATACTCCATCAATCGCCGGATGGCCCGCAGGATGCGCTCCGGGCCGGGATAATAGAGGCCCTCGTTCTTCGGCAGGGGGACGGTGATGTCCTGCCCCGTCACGCGGAGGACGGGAGCGTCGAGGCTGAGGAGAGCGGACTCGCCGATCGTGGCCGCGATCTCCGCCCCCAGGCCGCAGGTCTTCGGGGCTTCGTGGACGACGAGGGCCCGGCCCGTCTTCCGGACGGACGCGACGAACGTTTCCCTGTCCATGGGAGAAAGCGTGCGGAGGTCGACGATCTCCGCGCCGACGCCCTCGGCTTGGGCCGCCTCTGCCGCTTGCCGCGCCGCCGGGATCATCGCGCCCCAGGCGATGATGGTCAGGTCTTTCCCTTCCCGCACGACCGCGGCCCGCCTCAGAGGGACCTCGTAAGCTTCCTCGGGGACCTCCTGCTTTTCCGCCCGGTAGAGCTTGGTCGGCTCGAGGAAGATGACCGGGTCGTCGCTGCGGAGCGAGGCGGTGAGGAGCCCTTTTGCATCGTAAGGATTTGAAGGGACGACGACGGTCAGTCCCGGGATCTGGCAGAAGAGGGCTTCCGTGCTCTCGGAATGATGTTCGAGGGCCTTGACCCCGGCGCCGTAAGGCGTCCGGATCGTCAGGGGCACGGTGAACCGGCCGCGTGTCCTGTTCCGGAGACGGGCGACGTGGGAGACGATCTGGTTGAAGGCCGGGTAGATGAATCCCATGAACTGGATCTCGGGCACGGGCCGGAGGCCGAGGGCCGTCATCCCGATCGAGGCGCCGATTATCGCCGATTCCGCGAGGGGAGTGTCCATGACCCTCTCGGGGCCGAACCTGTCGAAGAGGCCTTCCGTCGTCCGGAAGACGCCGCCGTTGCGGCCGACGTCCTGGCCGAGGACGATGATCCGGTCGTCCCTCTCCATCTCCTGGGCGAGGGCCTGGTTGATCGCCTGGATCATGGTCATGATCATCGGCGTCCCTCTTCGAGGAAAGCCTTGAGGTCGGCGAGCTGGGCCTCGAGCTCCGGCGGCATCGCCGCGTAGGTGTAGGCGAAAATATCCTCGGGCGTTGCGGTCGGCCGGGCTTCGGCCTCGGCGACGGCCTTCTCCACGAATTCCGCCGCGGCGTCCTGAACGGCTTTTTCGTAGGCTTCGTCCCAGAGCCCTTTCTTCCCGAGATAGAGCCGGAAGCGGAGAATCGGGTCGCGCCGCTCCCACTCCTGGACCTCCTCCTTCGAACGATAGCGGGCGGCGTCGTCCGAGGTCGTGTGGTCGCCCATCCGATAGGTGTAGGCCTCGATCAGGGTCGGGCCCCGCCCGTCCCGGGCGTTCCCCAGGGCCTCGCGGGCCGCGGCGTAGACGGCCAGGACGTCGTTCCCGTCCACCTGGACGCCGGGGAAGCCGTAGGCGACGGCTTTCTGGGCGATGGTCGCCGCGGCCGTCTGGCGCGCCCGCGGCACGGAGATGGCGAACTGGTTGTTCAGGCAGACGAAGACGTTGGGCGTCCGGAAGACTCCGGCGAAGTTCAGGCCTTCGTGGAAGTCGCCTTCCGAGGTCGCCCCGTCGCCGAACGTCGTCACGACGGCGATCCGGAGTTTCCGGTATTTCGCGGCCAGGCCCGCTCCGACGGCCTGCGGGATTTGCGAGCCGACGGGGATGGCGATAGGGAAGATGTTAAGTCCGTCGGGCGACCTCAGGCCGGCCTCGTTCCCCATCCAGAGATGGTAGTAGTCGGCCAGGGGATAGCCCAGGGTGATGTACATGCCGAGGTCGCGGAAATAGGGGAAGAACCAGTCGTCCCCGGCCATGGCCGAGGCCAGGCCGACCTGGCACGCTTCGTGGCCGCGGCTCGGCGCGTAAGTACCGAGGCGGCCCTGCCTCTGAAGCTTGAGGGCCTTGGCGTCGGCGGCCCTGGTCCGGACCATGCGTTCGTAGATCGTCCGGAGCTCGGCCTCCGCCAGGCCCGGGTCCAGGCCGGGCGCGATCCCACCCGTCTCGTCGAGGACCCGGAGTCTTTCCCCCTTGAGTGGGTCGAACAGTTCGATCATCGGTTACTCTCCCCGATGCGGGGCCGGCCGACAGCCTGCCCGTCGGTCCCTAGGACTGCTTGAGGGCCCAGTCCTTGAGCTTCTCGTAGTCCATATCGCCGCAGACGGCGTCGTTCGCGTCGGGGTTGAGGAACGTTGGGACCTTGAGCTGACCGCCGCACTTGGCCGCGATGATGGGTCGGTAGGACCTCATGAGATCCGCGTTCTTCTCTTCGTGCCAGATTTCGCGTTTGTCGAAGTGGACGCCGGTCTCCTGTTCGAGCTTCTCGACCAGGGGCATCATTTTCTTGCAATGAGGGCATTCCCGCCCGTGGAACATGAATAGATTGGCCATCATTTCCTCCTAACGAAGAGTCCGCACCAGCATTCGCCGTCCGGGAGGCCCTTGTAGGTATCGTGGATGAGGAAATTGCAGGGGCAGACGATCCTCAAGTCTTCTTCCCAATCTTTGCAGCGTAGCCGGCAGGGGCAGTACTTGAGGCCGTGGTTGCGCTCGTTCTCGAAGATGCCCTTGAGGAGCAGGTCGACCTTATCGCGGTCGGGGCTGAGCTGGAATTCGTTGCCGGCCGTGAACCGCTCGATGGCCGCCCGGAACTCATCCGCCGTCAGGGAGACGCCGGGCCCGCCGCCGAGGATCTTTCGGGCCTCGTCCGCCGAGATCTCGACGTAGGCGTTGAGGACCTTGCAGGTGGGGCAAAGCTCCGGCGGGGCGACCCCGTAGTGGATGTCGTTGCAGACGAAACAGCGCCAATAACGTTTCTTCATCTGGGCCCTCCGCCCGTAATTCTCGACTATAATACTAGGAAATCAAGAAGGGGTCAAACTTAGAAATTAATTACGATCGAGGTTGTCATTAACGTGTCGAGGTTCTTGAGGGGGACCTGGACGAAGAGGCCGGTCGGCAGGCCTTCGAGATCGAAGAGGGCCAGGTTTTGGAGAGCGGGGATATTGGCGTAGAGCATCCGCAGGCTTATCTTGAGGGCCAGGGACTTCGAGATGGAGGCCGACACTGAATTCGTCCAATCGAACCGCCAGTCATCCATCCGCTTCAGGTTGTCGTCGAGGACGAACTGCGTCGAGACGGAGGAGTTATCGAGGATTTTCTGGTCGGCGAGGATGCTGAACCGGAGACCGGCGAACGAGGCCATGTCCTGGCCCACGTATTGTCTCAACGTATAGGTCAGGCCGGTGGCGGTCCTGACTTGGGTCCGTGCTTTTTCGACCCAGGCGTAGCCGAAGCCGGTGGTGAACATGACCCGGTTGTCGACGCCGGCGAAGCGGTTGCGGTCCCAGTTCAGGCCGACCTGCCCGGAGAGCTTTTTGGAGATCCGGCGGTCGTACTGGCCGGCCAGCAGGTAGTTTTCGGCGACGATGCGCTTGATCTTTTCCTCGATGATGCTGAAATCGGTCTCGGTCCCCCGAGCGGTCCGGGTCGTCGTCGTGGAATTGCTCTTCAGGATGTAGGACTTGAACAGGAGGGAGTCGTTCGTCCACTTCCGGGTGAACGATGTGCCGAGGCTGAAGGCCGAAGTCGCCGTGTTGCCTCCCGTGACCACGAAGCTGAGTTCGGCTGTGACCTTCCATGGGCCGAGAAAGCCCAGCTTTTTGTCCTCGCCGCGAACGAGGACGGGCCAGATGGCGAGGACCGCCAGCAGGCCGAGCGCCGCCGCCGCTTTTAAATGGCATTTTCCTGTCCTGTCCATGTCCCTAACTCCAGATCGACGAATCGCCATGAGTTTAATAAAATACCTGTTGGCCGGAGGGCTGTCAACAGAAAGGAATAATAAAGCGCGCTATTTCGCCAGGGCGTCATAATAGAGGGCGGCGGCGCCGAGGATGGCGATGTTCTCGGTCTCCGAGACCTCGATCTTCAGCCGTTCCTTGGCGATGGAATAGGCGTAGGTCTGAAAGGTCTTCCACATGGAGGCCTGAAAAAACCCGTAGGATTTGCTGACCGACCCGCCGAGGACGATGACCTCCGGGTCGACGGCGTAACAGATGGCCTTGACCGCCTCTCCGAGATGGCCGCCAAACTCGGCGAAGATCGCGAGGGCGCGTTCGTCGCCCCGCTCCGCCCGCTCGGCGATCTCCCGCCCGGAAACGCCGTGGACGCGCGAAGAACTGGCCGCTGGCGTAGGCCTCGAAATTCCGGTCGAGGTAGGGAAGCATACCAAACTCGCCGGCCCCGCAGTTGATGCCGGAGTAGAGTCTGCCGTTGGCGATGACCCCGGCCCCGAGCCCCGTCCCGACGATGAGGCCGACGGCGTGGTCGTAAGGCTTCGCCTTGCCGAAATATTTCTCCCCGGCCGCGAAACAGTTGGCGTCGTTGTTGACGTAGGCCGGAAGGTGATAGCGCTCTTCGAGATGGGCCCTGAGCGAGACCTTCTTCCAGGAGCGGATGTTCTGGACGTCGTAAACGATCCCGGCCTTGAGGTCGATGACCGAGGGCACGCCCGCCCCGAGCCCGGCCACGTCCTTCCGCATGACCGCGTCGATGGCGCTGAACATGTCCTCGAGGACGTCCCGCTCTGAGCCCTGGCTCCTGACGGCGACGGACCGGACGTCGGTGAGACGGCCGCCCTCGACGACGCCGGCCCGGACGTTCGTCCCGCCGAGGTCGACGCCGATGACCGTGTCCGCGCTCACGCCGCCTCCTGTTTCTTTTTCCGGAAGATCGTCTCGTTGAGGATGATCGGTTTCGCCCAGAGGCCGATGCTCAGGATGTAGCCGAGGGTGAGATAGAGGACGAACATCCCTTGGCGGAGGCCGAACGCGTCGCCCAGACGGCCGATGACGAGCGGCACGAGCGCCCCGCCGATGATGCCCGTGCAGAGGATCCCGGAGAACGAGCCGTGGTGGCTCGAGACGGAGTTCAGGGCCAGCGAGAAGATGATCGGCCACATGACCGAGGCGGCGAAGCCCATGAGCGGGAACATGACCAGGGCCTGCGGCCCCGGCCCGAAGAGAGCCAGGCTGAGGAAGACGATGGCCGCGACGGCGAACCCGATGAGGACCTTCCGGCTATCGAAGAGCTTCAGCAGGACGAGGCCGAGGACGCCGCCGACGGTCATCAGGCCCCAGAAGAGGGAGACCTTGCTGGCCCCGACGGTCTGCGGATCGTATTTGTGGTAGGCCAAGAGGAACTGCGAGATCCAGTTGGCCACCCCCTGCTCGGTCCCGACGTAGGCGAAGATCCCCAGGAAGTAGAGGAGGACGACCTTGTTCTTGAAGAGCGCCTTGTGGGTGGCCCAGGCGCCGGCCCGCTCCTCCTCTTTCTTGACCACGAGCGGGAAACGGGCGGCGGCCAGGACGGCGATCATCACGATGACCAGGACGGCGAAGACCCAGTAGACGGAAACCCAAGGCAGATCGGACGGCACGAGCTTCGACATGAGGCCGATGAGCGGCTTGCCCTCGCCGCCGGGTTGTCCAAGGTTACGGACGAAGTAGGAATAGATGTAGGGGCTGAGGAAGGAGGCGCTGCCAAAGATGAGCTGGGCCATGACCGAATTGAAGGCGAAATGCTCTTCGCCGCCGGAAACCCTGAGGAGGGGGTTGATGGCGACCTGGAGGGCGGCCATGCCGGCCCCGATGAGGAAAAGCGACAGGATGGCCGTCGCGTAGCTGGGGAGGAGCGAGAAGAGCATGGCCCCGCAGAAGGCCAACACGAAGGCGGCGACCATGACCGGCTTCTCCCGGTATTTCTCGAGGAGCATGCCGGACGGGATGGACAGGAAACCGTAGGCGATGAAGAAGGCGAAGGGGAGGAGGGCGACGAGGGTCAGGCTGAGCTTGAAGCTCTTGATGATGTCGGGGACGAGCGGCCCGATGATGTTGGTCAGGAGCGAGATGACGAAGAAGGTCAAGAAAATGAGGGCGACCATCCCGTAGTGACGGGTCGGCGCGGCGTGAGACGCAGGAACGGATGTCTTGTCGTTCATGGGCAGGCACCGCCTTTCGGACATATATTTATAACAAAACAGGGCGAAAAAAAAGGGGCCCCGGAGGGCCCCTGTCCATCGCGAGATCGTTTTACCGGCCTTTCTTATCTCCGGTCTGTTCTTTCTCCTTCTGGAGCTCGATGAGGTCGACGGTCTGCGAGAAATCGCCAAGGAGGTACTTGGCGAAATAGTCGGCCCGGATCCAGAACCAGTAGTCGTTCATGTCGCCGTAGCCGTGGCGCTGGCCGGGGAAGAGGAAGAAGTCGAAGCGCTTATTGGCCTTGATCAGGGCGTTGGCCAGCCGGATCGTGTTCCCCGGGTGGACGTTGTTGTCCATGTCGCCGGTCGTCAGCAGCAGGTGGCCTTTGAGGTTCCGGGCGATCTCGGAGTTCTTGTCGATGCTGTACTCGAACTTGACGTTCCCTTCCTTGTCCGTGACTTCCTTGACGCCGTGGTGCTTCTCGCTCCACCAGCGGTTGTAAATGTTGTTCTCGTGGTTGCCGGACGAGGATACGCCGACCTTGAAGAAGTCGGGATAGACGAGCAGGGCCGCGGCCGTCATGAAGCCGCCGCCTGAATGACCGTAGATGCCGACCCGGTCGGCGTCGACGTAGGGATACTTGATGGCCAGCTGCTCGATGGCCCGCTTCTTGTCGGCCAGACCGTAGTCGCGGAGGTTGCCGTAGCCGTAGTTGTGGTACCACTTCGAGCGCATCGGGTTGCCGCCGCGGTTGCCGACCTCGATGACGACGAAGCCGAGCTGGGCCAGGGCGACGTTGCCGTTCCGGGGCGAGAACGTCTTGGTCACGCTCTCGGTCTGGGGGCCGGGGTAGACATAGGCGATGACCGGGTACTTCACGGCGGGATCGAAGTCGAAGGGCTTGTACATGACGCCGTAGAGGTCGGTGACTCCATCGTCGGCCTTGACTTTGAACGGCTCGGGGAACTTGTAGCCGGCTTCGATCAGGGCGGTCGTGTCGGTCGCCTCGAGCTTGAGCAGGACATTCCCCGCCATGTCGCGGAGTACCGAGACGGGGGCTGTGTCGACCCGGGAGGACGTGTCGACGAAAACCCGGAGGTTGTCGTCGGCGTCGGCGCCATGGTTGGCATCGCCGGGGTTGATGAGCTTGAGGCTTGTGCCGTCGAGGTTGATGCGATAAAGATGGAAATAGTAGGGGTCCTCGTTCGGCTCGCGGCCACAGGCGTTGAAATAGAGGACGCGCGTTTTCTCATCGACGCCCTCGATGCCCTGGCAGGTGAACTCGCCCGAGGTGACCTGCGACTTGAGTTTGCCGTCGCCGTCGTAGAGGTAATAGTGGCCCCAGCCGTCGCGTTCGGACCACCAGACCATCTCTTTCCCGCCGTTGACGAGGCGGAGGGACTCGACGTCGACGTAGGTGTTCAGACGTTCTTCGATGAGGACCTTCACGTCGCCCGTGGCCGTGTCGGCGACGCAGACGTCATACTTGTGGAGGTCCCGGCTCTGGCGCCCGAAATAGAGCTTGTCGGACGTGTCGCTCAGCCACTGGGATGGCGGCGGGAAGTCCTTCTCGCGGTCCACGTTGCGGCGCGGCGCGGTCTCGACGCTCAGCGTCTGGTCCTTGAAGGCGTCGGCCTTGACCTTGACCTTGCCCTTGCTGGCGATGTCGAAGACGAGGAGCTCGGGCTGGGCCTGGTTTTCTTCGCCCGGCATGGCGTAGCGGTAGGTTTCGAGGGTCGGCCGGGGATTGGCCAGGACGTTGATGACCCAGAGGTCCCCGACCTTGCGCTCGTCGTCGCGGACGCAGGCGAATTTCTTCGAGTCCTTGGACCAGATGATGGTGCCGGCCGGGACGCGGTAGTCCTTACGGTCCTTCTCGTCCTTCTGGAACTCCTTCTTGTCCTCTTCGTTCAGGTCGCGGGCGTAGGAATAATGCTCCTCGCCGTCGGTCGTGATCTGGACCTCTTTGATGGCCGCGTCGTCGGCCTTCTTTTGGGCCAGCTTGAAGTTCTCGGCGTCCATCATGAAAAGGTTATAGCCGCGGGCGAACACGACGACTTTCTCGTCGGGCGAGACAGAGGCCCAGCGGGGCCGCTTGGGCGGCGCCTCGTAGTCGGGGAGCAGGGTGAGCTTGCCGGACGCGAGCTGGTATTCGAAATAGAGGGTCGTCGTCTTTTTCTCGGGCTCCTTGGCCTTGTCCGCGTCGGCGTC
>Ga0105152_10000125_pt1 | contig 18258 bp, 17 predicted proteins | sample LakBais05cmmetaG_FD_81534 | JGI IMG/M metagenome (GOLD analysis project Ga0105152, IMG submission 81534) | Lake sediment microbial communities from Lake Baikal, Russia to study Microbial Dark Matter (Phase II) - Lake Baikal sediment 0-5 cm | ecosystem: Environmental > Aquatic > Freshwater >...
CCCTCACCCCTATCCCCTCTCCCCCAAACAAGGTTCACTTGTTGGTAATACCAGTTTCTGGGGAGAGGGAAAAGTGTAGGTTACCGGTCAGGGTTATTTATAGGTTTATGCGCGGTGTGTCCTTCGGATTCGCTTAGCGCCCAGCCCCCCGCCGGGGGGTTAACCCAACCTGCTTGCTTAAACAAAAACCTGGCCGGGGGAGGGACCCGGCCAGGCTATGTGAACAGTGCGCGGGGCAGTTACATGAACCCCTCGACTTTCACATGAGCTTTCAGGAAAGCTGATGGCGCGATCAACACGAGGACGTCTCCGATTTCACTTGTTCAAGCGGTTGCGCAGGAAGGTTGGAACGTCGATATCGGTGTCGCGCAGCACAGGTTGGTATGTTACGCCCACTGCTTCGCCGTTGGGGGCGGGGGTGAGCATTCCTCCAGACCGGTTTGCGGGCATGAAGATGCCGGATGTCTGGCGGATGGGCGTCTGGATGCTGCGCATCACACCCGAACGCTCGAAACCCGTGGCAATCACGGTGATGCGCAGATCATCACCCATCTCCTGGTTGATGACCGCACCGAAGATCAGGTTGACATCCGGGTGAGCGGTTTCCTTGATGATCGCCGCCGCCTGATTGACCTCGAACAGGGTCAGGCCGGGACCACCGGTGACGTTGAAGAGGATGCCGCGGGCACCGTTGATGGTCACATCCAGCAACTGGCTGGAGATGGCCTGCTCGGCAGCCAGGCGGGCACGGTCCTCGCCGGAGGCCTGACCGACCGCCATGAGCGCGGCGCCGCCTTCCGACATGATCGTGCGCACGTCGGCGAAATCCAGGTTGATCAATCCGGGGATGGTGATGAGTTCCGAGATGCCCTGGATGCCCTGGCGCAGCACGTCATCTGCAATGCGGAAGGCATTCTGCAGGCTGGCATGTTTGTCAACGATCTGCAGCAGCCGGTCGTTGGGGATGATGATGAGGGTGTCAGCATGCTCCTTGAGTTGAGCCGCACCCTGTTCGGCGGACTGCTGGCGTTTCGAGCCTTCAAATGCGAAGGGGCGGGTGACCACACCAATGGTCAACGCACCGATCTCCTTGGCAATTTGCGCCACGATAGGGGCTGCGCCGGTGCCCGTGCCGCCACCCAGACCGGCGGTCACGAAGACCATATCGGCGCCCTTGAGGACGTCATACAGTTCCTCGGATGATTCCTCGGCGGCTTTCTGACCGATATCGGGGTTACCACCGGCGCCGAGACCGCGGGTCGATTTATCGCCAATGCGGACTTTCTTGGGCGCTTTTGAGGATAATAATGCCTGTGCATCGGTGTTGATACTAATGAATTCGATGCCCGGCATGCCTTCTTCGATCATGCGGTTGACTGCGTTGCAGCCGCCACCGCCTACCCCGACCACCTTGATGCGGGCGAAGGCTTCCAGCGTTTGTGATTTTGATATTTCCATTGTCGTACCTCCTCTTGTGTTGATCGATAGTTTTGCCGACTTGCTATATTACTGATCTACTTTCTCCTCAAAACAAACCGGGTCACGGCGTCATGATCTGCCGGATCCAGGTCTTAACGACTTCAAAGGGTTTCTTGTGGAAGAACGAACGCGCATGCGTCTGTTGCAATGCCAGACCGGATTCACTCATCAGGACCGCCCATTGCAGCAAACCGACGCTGGTCGCATAAGCAGGCGAGTTGAGCTGGTCGGTCAGCCCTATCAGGTTTTCAGGCTGGGCAACCCGCACGGGCATTCCAAGCACCCGGCTGGCCAATTCGCGCATACCGGGCAGCGATGCCGATCCACCGGTCAAAACCAGGCCGGCCGGAAGCAGGCTGTCGTAGCCTGAGCGCTTGATCTCCTGCCAGACCAGCATGAAAATCTCTTCCACGCGCGCCTCGATGACACTTGCCAGCTCACGGCGGCTGATGGGGATGGGTTTATCCACGCCAAAGGTGCGCACCTGGAAGGTGTCATCATTGGCGATCTCGGCTTCGATGGCGTGACCAAATTCCTTCTTGATATCCTCTGCCTGGCTGAACGGCAGCCTGAGCACCTGGGCGATGTCGCCGGTGATATGGTTGCCACCGACTGCCAGCACCATTGTGTGCCAGACATCTCCATCGATATAGACTGCCATGTCGGTGGTGCCTCCACCGATATCGACCACGACTGCGCCCATTGTCCGCTCGTTCTCGGTCAGGACGACTTCCGCAGAGGCCAGGGGGTTGAGTACAAACTGGCTGATGGCGATACCGGAAGCCGCAACCACCTGACGCAGGTTCTCGACCGTGGCTGCCGAAGCGGTGATGATATGTGCCTCGACCTCCATGCGGTATCCGTGCATGCCCACCGGTGTGCGAACACCTTCCTGCCCGTCAACCGAGAATCCGCGTTGAACGACGTGGATCACTTCCCGGTCGTGGGGGATGGCAACTGCCTGGGCGGCTTCGAGGGCGTGGATGATATCCTGCGATACGATCACCCGTCCACCCAGACCGACCACACCCCTGCTGTTGACCGACGAAACATGTGCGCCGGCCAGGCTGACAAGTGCCGATGTGATCTCGTAACCGGAGGTGCGTTCGGCTTTCTCGATCGAACGGGCAACCGCCTGGGTGGCACTGGCGATATCGACCACCGTGCCCTTTTTGATACCCTGCGAGGGTTCGATACCGACGCCGATGATACGCAGTCCATGTTCGCCTTCGATCCTGGCGACCAGGGTGCAGATCTTGGTGGTTCCTATGTCAATTCCGACGACGGTATGCTCTTCCATGATTATTGTTCCAACCGATAAAAGGGTGCGTAGGGATACTGGACGCTGATGATCTTGGGGTGGATGCCCTGGTTGTCCAGATTGGCAACGATCCCGGCATACTGCGCCAGTTTGCTGTCGAATCCATCGGTGTTAAAGCCAAAATAAACCTTCCAGCCCTGCGGGTCGTTCCATCCCAACCCGTAACGCGGGTCGTATGCGATCGAAGTTCCGGCCGGGGTCAGGTTGCCAAGCGTCAGGATGGTCAGGATCAAGCCCGGATCTGCCACCGGTTTATACTCGCCGGGTCTATTGACCGGGTCGATCGGCGCTGCGCCTACTGCCGATCCTTCGGCGGTAACCACAAACCAGTTGCCAGCCTGTCCACGCGGTTGCATGGGGATGCCGAAAATGTCGATCCAGACCGTCTGTCTGCCCTGCTTCCAGATCAAAACCGGTTCACGCTCACTGACCTTCAAGCTGACCTTGTTGGGGAAGTGGAAGTTGAGGTCGGCCGAGACGAGTTCGGGGAAGGTATTCAGCAGGGTATTTCTGATATCGGCAGGCACAATGGCGAAGGCTGGTTTCCCTTCGACTCCCATGATTTTGATAAAATCTGCACTATCGACACGGACATTGCCGGTTACCGTGGGTGTGACCATCTTGAATGTGGGGGAGGTCCACATGAAATAGATACCAAAACTCAGAGTGCCAGCCAGTGCCAGGGATAGTAAACGCCATCCCAGGTTTAGTCCTTTTAAGGATACTTTCCTGTTTACAGGTTCATGGACAAGCAGGCGCGGGTTGATATAAACCGAGTGGGGAATTGTTTCGGATGGGTGACGGGCGGTGTGATTTTTTGCTCCCGCAGTCTTGGGAGCGCGTGTATCCCTGCCGATCAATTGGTTAAACATCCTGGCAGGTGATGGCTTTTCTGTACGATGAGTGCCATCCGTTTTTTGCTTGATTTTTAAGTCCGCTTCCTTCAGAGGGGGGTAGACCAGAGTCATCATTGAAGGGCGTGATGTGCCACGCGTGCGTGCGGGCTTTTTGAATAATGCATCGGACAGATCGTTATAGCGCTGGTCCGCTTCGAGTGTGGTCACCTGCAGGGGTGGCATGACCTGCGGCAAGGGAGTTGGCTGGGTGGGTACGCGCGTGGATTTGCTGCGGCGCTGGCGCAAGGATTCTGCTCGCTTGTCGGGGCTGTCTTTCGTGAATGGCTTACTCATGACCGACTGCTCCCGAAGCGACGTTCTATCTGGTCGCGTTCAACCTGTCGCTCCAACGCCAGGCTGATCAGCTCATCCACCAATTGCGCGTAGGGCAGACCGCTGGCTTCCCACAATTTGGGGTACATGCTGATCTTGGTGAATCCGGGGATGGTGTTCAATTCGTTCAGGAACACCTCTCCCGTGTCTTTATCGATGAAAAAATCAACGCGTGCCATGCCGGCACAGTCGATGGCTTTGTATGCTTCCACCGCGAATTTGCGCACCATTGTGCTGTCTGATTCGCTGATCGGTGCCGGGATCAACAACTTTGAAGCATTGTCGATGTATTTTGCGTTATAAGAATAGAACTCGTCGGATGGCAGGATCTCACCAGGCACTGATGCGCGAGGATCCTCATTACCGAGCACGCTCACCTCGATTTCGTGCGCATTCACGCTGTGCTCGATCAGGATGCGCCGGTCGTATCGGGCGGCATCCATCAAGCCTTCGACCAGCTCGGAATGATTGCGGCATTTGGTGATGCCGACCGAGGAACCCATATTGGCAGGCTTGACAAAGACCGGGTAGCTGCCGAATTTTTCCACTGTGGAAATGACAGCTTCCAGATCTTTCGAGATCTGGCGACGGGTGGCGGTGACAGAGTCGACCACCGGGATATTGTGTGTCCTCATCACGTCTTTAAAGAGGGCTTTGTCCATCCCGACCGAGGAAGCCAGAACACCCGCGCCGACATAAGCGATGTTGGCCAGTTCCAACAGACCTTGCATGGTCCCGTCCTCGCCGAAGCTGCCGTGCAGGACCGGGAAAACGACATCCAGGCTGGTGATTAACTTGATCTGACTTTCATGGTCGATTGATTGAATGGCAAACAAACCTGAATGACTGGGATCAGGCAGAATCGTTGCGGAGGTCCGGGCTTTTGCATCGGGATGTTCCATCCACTCGCACAGGTTGTCACCGACAAGCCAGGCTCCATCGTGGGTGATTCCGATCTGGATGATCTCGTATTTTTGGGGATCTAAAACGCTCAATACTGAGCGGGCAGACATGAGCGAGACCTCATGTTCGCCTGACCTGCCTCCAAAAATGATCCCCAGTTTTATCCTGTCTGCCATGATTGCGTTATTCTCCGAATTCTCCGACCAATTCAATTTCCAGCTCAAGCTGGATGCCGGATGTTTGAGCGACCTTCTGCTGTACCAGCTTGATGAGTTTGTAATAATCCTGGGCAGTGGCGTGCCCGGTATTCACAAAGAAATTGGCATGCTGGGGGCTTACCTCAACATCGCCCATGCGTTTACCCTTCAAGCCGGCGGCTTCGATCAGACGACCGGCGAAATCATCCGGCGGATTCTTGAAAGTAGATCCCATGCTGGCACCTGGCGGCTGGCTGGCCCTGCGTTTGCGGGAGAACTCTTCCATGCGGTCCTGTATGGTTTTCGGGTCACCGGGTGTCAGGTTGAAATGACCTGACAGGATGACCGCTTCGGAGCGCTCATGCTTGAGTAGGCTGGACCGGTACTGAAACGCAAGACGTTCGGCTTTCCAGGATTGTTTTTCGCCACTCCGCACCAGGATCTCGACTGAGTCCAATGTGCCGGCGATATCCAATCCCTGGGCACCGGCATTGCCGTAGACTGCGCCGCCGAGGGTGCCGGGGATGGTGGCTGCCCATTCCAAACCGCTCAATCCGCGCAGGGCAGACTGGCGGGCGATTGCACCCAGGTTGGCGCCGCTTTCCGCCCACACGCCGGGCGCAGCGCTGTGGGTATTGATCTTGATGGTGTGGGCATGGTTAACCAAAACCACACCCGGGTAACCTCGATCGCTGAACAACACGTTTGCCCCGCTGCCAATGATCTTGAAGGGTACATTCAGCTTCCATAATGACCTGGCGGCCTGTTCGAGCTCCTTCAAGGAGTTGATCGGGATTAATCCACCGGCCGAACCGCCAACATGCGCGGTCGTATAGTTGGCCATCACCACATTCTCTTGCAGGCGGTCGCCGAACAGGTCGCGCAGGTTGTCAAGCGGAAGAGCGTTGGTCATCGTGATCAGAAAGCTTTGACAAAATCGATCAGCTTTACCACCAGTTCCTTTCGCTGGGATTCGGTAAGATCCCTTTTCATATCCACTTTCTTGAAGTGATCTTCGACAAAAACGGGCAGGGTTTGAGCATTGACCACCTGCTTCTGCGGAGGTTCCATGATGATGATTCTTTCCTTGGTCTGTAACATGGTTTACTTCCTTCCTTGAAGGGCTGCCAGGACATTCGAACTGACCTGGTCAGCGTCCCCGGCCGATAAAACGATCAATACATCGCCGGGTTGTAGATTTTTCAGCAAATATCCGGTCGCTTCCTCGAGCGTGGCTGCGTAGCGGGCAGCCGGGTGTTTTATGGACCGGACAAGCTGTTCCGCCGTGAAATCAGATTGCGTTTCACGGGCAGCATAGATGGCTGTGATGATGGCCTGGTCAGCATCTGCAAACGAGTTGACGAAATCCTGCTGGAGAGTTCGGGTGCGCGAAAAGGTATGTGGCTGCCAGACTGCCCAGATGCGTCGGGCGGGGTATTTTGCCCTGGCGGCTGCCAAAGTGGCGCGGATTTCGGTCGGGTGATGCGCATAGTCATCAATCACTGTTATTCCGTCGGCTTCACCGAGCACATCGAAGCGCCGGCTGGTACCTCGGAAGCCCCGCAACGCAGCAAAGGCTCCTTCAAGCGGGAGTCCCAACTGGTGCGCTATGGCTGCTGCTGATATAGCGTTGCAAGCATTGTGCTCACCTGCCACTTGCAGCTGTAGTCTCCCCAGCAGGCTGTTGTGATAGCATACATCCAGGTCGAAACAGCCCATCGTATTGATGGTGAGGTTGCGACCCTGGTAATCGTTTGAGGGATTCAATCCGTAGGTGAATGTCATTTGACCGCGTTTGGATGCTTCGGCGATCAGACGGGCAGAGCCGGGGTTGTCTCCAAAGCCCAGGATGGTACCGCTTTCTTCAAGCTGGGCTGTGAAATCCAGAAATGCTTCGTAATACTTTTCGGGGGTGGGGAAGCAATCGGGATGGTCATGTTCGATGTTGGTGACCACCAGCAGCTTGGGTTTGATTCCCAGGAACATACGGTCATATTCATCCGCTTCGATGACGAAAATCGGACCTTTCCCGGCATGGGCGTTGCGGTTCAGATTTTTCAGGACGCCACCGACGATGTAGGAAGGATCCTGATCAAGCTTCACCAGCATCCAGGCGATCATGGCAGTGGTGGTGGTCTTGCCGTGTGTACCCGCCACGGCGATGCTCAACTTGTCGGATAACATCTGATCGAGGAATTCGGAGCGTTTAAGCACGGGAATGCCCACCTTGGTGGCTGCCACGACTTCGGGATTGTCATCGGCAATCGCGGAGGAACGCACGATCAGATCGGCACCCCGGATGTTCTCGGGATTGTGGCCGATCACGACCTTCACGCCATCCACCTCAAGTGCCTCGCTAAGCGGTGAGGGCGAGCGGTCAGAACCGCTGACCTCGTATCCGCTTTCCAGAAGCACGCGGGCGATGGCAGAAAGACCTGTGCCGCCGATGCCGATCAGATGGATATGTTTCATTACTTCAACACCACAATCACAAGTATGACCATGACTACCACCGCGAGATAGATGGAAGGGATGTTCAACCAGGTGGGAGGAAGGTGCCCGATCAGCCACAACGCTTTCTCGCCTGTGGCGGTGGCGCCATCCGGAGCGGTAAGAACGTTCGAGAACGGGTAGCCAGCCTTGTCCAGGAAGTGCCACAACGAACCGATGACTAGGTAGGCATTGAATCCACCCACGATCATTCCAAGGATCGAGTTTTGCAATGACTCATAAGACAATTTGACATTGATTGCCAGAGGGGGCAGCTTCGGCGAGAGATACCCGAAGCCTGCCAGCCCCAGCAGGACGATCGTGCGAAACCAGAATAGCGAGGTTGCGTCCATGGGAGAGGTGATGGCCGGGATATAGCGTTCGATAAGCGCCAGGAGGAACAGGGCGATGACACCACTCAAGGTGACCAGCAGCTCGCGTGCCCACCCACGTAGAATGCCGATAAAGGCAAAAATGATGACAAATATCCAGAAAAGAACAGACAGACTAATCATGTTTCCTCGCTTCTGCTGTATCCAAAATAATTTGTGCGATCCGTTTGGCGGCATCCCTTTCCGCCAGCGCGTACATGGCTTTTTGCATGCTGCCCAGTTTGAAACGATCAGCCAGCAACACACTCAGGGTTGTGAGCAGTTCCTCGTTCATCCGGCTGTCTTCCAGGACCAGTGCCGCGCCATGCTCTGCCAGGTATCCGGCATTGATCTTCTGGTAGCGCCAGGCATAGGGATAGGGAATGAGCACAGCAGGCAGCCCGAACAACGGCAATTCTCCTAATGTTGATGCTCCGGCCCGGCAGACAGCCAGGTCGGCGGAAGCCAATGCGGCTCCCATTTCGGCGTGAAGATAAGGATGGGCATGGTATCGGGCACTCAATTCTTTTTGTAATTTTGAAGAGGTTTCGGTGACTGTCTGCCAATCCGCCTGTCCGGTGATATGGATGATCTGGGTTTTCTCCAGCAATTGTGGCAGGCAGGCCAGGAGCGCCTGGTTGATCGTATGTGCACCCTTGCTGCCGCCAAAGACCAGCAGGACCATTTCGTCCTGCTTCAAGCCAAGCTGTTTGCGGGCAAGGCGTTTATCCATGCCGGCCAGTTCCGGACGGGTGGGGTAACCGGTGACCGTTATCGCTGCGGTAGCAGGCAGGTATTTTTTGGAATCTGCAGCCGTTATGGCGATGTGTGTGGCGAAACGGGCTAATGTCTTGAGAGCCAATCCCGGTTCGATATCTGGAACATACAGGACGCTTGCCCGCTTGCGGGCTGCAAGCGCCATCGGAACTGCCACGTATCCACCGGTAAAGAACAGGATGTCGGGATTGAAATCCTCCAAGACAGATCGTGAAGCCCTGATCCCGCGCGCAAGCTGGAGAAGGTTACCGGGCAGGGAGCGCAGACCGACGCCATGCACACCGGCAGCCGGGATGGTTGTATAAGACAAACCGGTGCGGGCGATCAGATCGGTTTCCATGCCTGATTCACTACCGACCCATAAAACGGAGTCAACTTTGTCGCGCATCGCGTCCAGCACGGCGAGGGCGGGGTACACGCCGCCTCCGGTCCCGCCGGCGCAGATTAACAACCGTACCAAGGCTGTCTCCTTTCTCGATCTGTTTGATCGTGGTATTGCGGGCGACGCTCAGGATGATACCGATGCCCGCCATTGTGGTGACCATGTTAGAGCCGCCATAACTGATCAGCGGTAGAACGTTCCCTGTGACCGGGAAGAGCCCGATGATGACCGCCATATTGATGGCAGCCTCCATAACGATCCAGATGGTTAAACCGCCTGCCAGGAGCGAGCCCAATTGATCCTGGGCACGTTTCGCAATCGTTAGACCACGCCACAGGAAAATGCCGTATAGGGACATGACAAAGATGGCTCCCAGCATGCCGGTTTCTTCGACGATTATGGCGAAAATGCTGTCCATATGTGGAACGGGAAGTCCCGTCAATTTCACGGTTCCCTGTCCGATCCCAACCCCAAACAGGCCACCCCGTACAACCGCTTCGAGCGATCGGCGCACCTGGTAGCTGGCTTTGATGGGATCCTTCAGTCCGGCTATATAGCTGTCGATGCGCGCCTCGCCAGTGTGGATGACCTTGACCATGACGAACCCGACCAGGATGCCGATCACCGTGATCAAAACGATCTGGCGCCAGTCGCCGCCTGCCAGGATGAACAGCAGCACGCCCAATATCAGGATGGTGGCACCGGCGCTCAGGTCGGGCTGCAGCCAGATCAGGCCGCCGGTGAACCCGAGCATCAAGCCCATCGGGATCAGACCGACATTAATATCGTTTAGCTTGTCCTGCCGAACGTACAACCAGAAACATAGATAAATGATAATAACCAGCTTGGCCAATTCTGAAGGCTGGATCGAGCCACCCAGCAGGGTGCGGGAGGCATTGAAACGCACATCCTTGATGATCAATACAGCCACCAGCGCCACCCATAACGTCAGCAGCATGGGCAGTAGCAGGCGGCGGAACTTGTGATAGTCGAAATAGTTGAGGAATATCGCAGCCAGACCCCCGACCAGCAGCCAGATGATCTGGCGCCGGAAGATGTAGGTGGGGTTACCGAAGACCAGCAGGGAGATATCCGAGCTGGCTGAATACAACATCAGCAACCCGAAGATCACGATGGTGGCGATCACCAGGATGATCGGGACGTCCGTCCGAATGCGGGTGCGGCGACGCGCCAGAACACGCGGATCAACCGCAGGAACATCATCGATTACGAAAGCTTGTTCACCCATTGTTTGAACCTGTCTCCACGTTCTTCAAAATCGCGGAACTCATCAAAACTAGTCCCGCCGGGGGCGAGCAGGACCACATCGCCATTACCCGACACATCTGCGGCTGCCTTTACCGCCTCTTCCAGCCCTGCGCAGATGGTGGTCGTCTCTGGTAATCCGGTCACAGGAGCTGCTGACAACGCAGCGGATATCTTTGGGGTAGCTTCACCGAAGATCACCAGGTGATCGACACGTTCCGTAACCAGATGTACAAGGTCTTCCCAGGGCAAATTCTTATCGCGCCCGCCCAACAACAGCACCAATGGTTCATCAAATGAGCGCAGCGCGGCAATTGTGCGTTCGGGAGCGGTGGCAATTGAATCGTTGTACCAGCGCGCGCCTTTGTAAGTGCGGACGTATTCGAGCCGGTGCGGGACGCCGGTGAAGCCCACCAGCGCAGCGGACATTGCCTCAACCGGGATGCCGGCTGACCAGGCAATCGCCGCTGCGGCGATGACGTTGATGAGGTTGTGCTCCCCACGCAGCTCGACCAGTTTTTTCGAGAAAAGCGGCCGGATGGTTGCATCTTCGCACACCGAAATCATTTCTCCATTCAGGAACATACCGGGCAGGTCCGATTTCTGGAGACCGAAGGTGACCAATCTACCTTTGACTGCAGCTTTCAATTCAAACGAGCCGGAATCTTCCCGATTCAGGATAGCCACATCCTTGTCATTCTGGAAATCAAGAATGCGTTGTTTGGCGGCGGTGTAATCAGCCATGCCGGCATGCCGGTCGAGATGGTTGGGGGTGACGTTTAGTACGGCGGCCAGGTGGGGCGAGGTGGTCATTAATTCCAGTTGGAAGCTGGAAAGCTCCAGGATGACCAGGTCACCGGAATGGATCTGGTCGATCTGATCAATCAGGGGCGTGCCGATGTTGCCGCCCACCCAGGCTTTTCCATGCGGCACGAGCTTTTTTTCGACGGCAATTTGAGCCATGCGCCCAACCAGTGAAGTGGTGGTTGTTTTTCCGGCCGAACCGGTGATGCCAATCACCGGGCAGGGTACATCTTCCATAAAAAGCTGTGTATCATTGGTTATCGGAATATTTCTGCGGCGGGCTTCCTGAACGATCGAAAGCGTCAGCGGAACGCCGCCTGAAACACACACCAGGTCGGCAGTGTCGAGCAAATCAAGTGAATGGCTGCCAAACACAAATTGAACGCCGCTGTCACTCAAAGCCGCGATGGTTGAGGTGAGCTCATCGGCGGATTTTTGATCGTTCAACGTGACGTTGGCACCACATCTTGCCAGGTGGCGCGCCAGAGCCTGACCCTGCCGGGCTGCACCGATCATCAGAACGCGTTTGCCGGACCAATCATTCATTGACATCCTAGGCTAAGGCGATTGCCACTCCCAACATGGCACACACCAGGCTGATCAACCAGAAACGCTGAACGACCTGCGTTTCGCTCCAGCCCAGTAGCTCAAAATGGTAGTGCAGGGGTGCCATCAGGAAGATGCGTTTGCCTTTTGTGATTTTGAAGTAAAGGATCTGCAACACGACACTGAGGGCTTCACTGACCGGGATGATGACAATCAGCCCAAAGACCAGCCACTGGCCAGTCATCAGCGCCACCACGCCCAGTGTGGCACCCAGCGAAAGTGAGCCGGCATCGCCCATGAACAGCTCAGCCGGGTGGACGTTAAACCACAGGAAACCGAAAATGGCACCCACCAGGGTGAAGCAAAAACGACCCAGGAATACCTGCCCCTGCGCCAGTGCGATACCGCCGATAGCAATGAATGCTGTGGCAGAGATCAGTCCTGCCAGTCCGTCCAACCCATCGGTGAAGTTGATCGCATTTGAACCGCCAACGATGATAAACATGGCAATCGGGATGTAGAAAACACCGAGGTTTAAGGGTCCTTCGCGTCCTGGCCAGTAAAGCTGTGGAACATCCAACATGTAGCGCAGGACTACTGCAATACCCAGCGCGAAAAGGACCTGAAAGATGAATTTGGTACGGGCACGCATGCCCGAGCCTTTGCGTACGCCGCGTATACCTTCCCAATCATCGATGGCGCCCAATATTCCGTATCCAATCATGACGATCAACGGCACCATCACGGAACGTCCGATGACTTTCAAGCCGATGAGTGAAACTGCGTTCAACAGGATGGTCAACAGCGCAACCGGCATGATGATCATGAAACCACCCATGGTGGGGGTGCCCATCTTGATGAGATGGCGGTCAGGTTCCTCGACCCGGATTTGTTTGCCCAGCTTGAAATGCTTCAGGATCCGCAAAAGAGGCCCCCCCCAGATGACTGCCAGCATGAAACTCAAACCCGACAGGGTGATGGCAAGCGAAGCGTCTTTCATGAATTGACCTCCAGGGCTGTCACAATGCGGTCCATGCGCATACTATGCGACCCTTTGATCAGCGCAACATCTTCGGGTTGAAGGATTTTCTTGAGATAAACGACCACCTGATCTGTGGTATCAAAGCTCATTACCAATGATTTCGGCAGTCCGGCCTGCAGGGCAGCATCGGCTATGATGCGTCCCCGCTCACCCAATGTGACCAGACTGTCGACGATTTCTGCGGCACGCGAACCGACCAGCTCGTGACCGCGACGTTCGTACTGGCCTAGCTCGAGCATATCGCCCAGGACGGCGATCTTCCTGCCGCCCAGGTCGTCGAGCAGGTTCAAGGCTGCCAGGGTGGATTCTGGTGAAGCGTTGTAGGTATCATCCAGGATCAACGCACCGCTGGACGTGTGGACCGCCACCAGCCGTAATTGAGGTTGGCCGGAAGTCAAACCACCCACAATCTCCTGCCAGGTCAGGCTTTCTGCCAGCCCGACAGAGATGGCGCGCAATGCAGTGTGGACGGAGTGACGCCCGATCAAAGGCACTTTCATATGCAGGGTTTCGTTCTTATAGTGCAGCTGGAAGGTGATGCCTTCGAGACCCAGACTCACGATCTCATCTGCCCAGACATCTGCCTGGGGGTCGAGCCCGTAAAAGAGCACCCGCGCTTTCGTCTGCTCGGCCATCCGTGTAACCCAGGGATCGTCGCGGTTCAAAATGGCCACTCCGCGCGGTGCAGCGGGCAGAGCCTTCACCAGTTCGGCTTTACCGCGCGCGATGGCCTCCAGTGAACCGGCGCGCCCGGCATGTACTGTGCCGATATTGGTGACCACGCCGATCTCCGGTTTTGCCAGTTCGCACAGGAAACTGATTTCACCTGGAACGTAGAAACCCATCTCCAGGACTGCCCGTTCGTGTCCAAGACCGAGCTTGAGCAGAGTGAGCGGCAGACCGATTTCGTTATTCAGGTTGCCGGGATTTTTAAGGGTATGGTAACGCTGCGCCAGGACTTCGGTGATAACCTCTTTGGTGGTCGATTTGCCCACCGAACCGGTGATGCCGATGACCTTGACATTCGAATGGTTGCGTACGATCCGGGCAGTCTCCTGCATGGCTTTCAAACTGTCCTTCACCTTGACGCAGAATGGGGTCGAAGGGATCACCAGTGGTTCTGGCAGTTTGCTTTTACTCAGGTCAAGTGTTGGCAGGGTTTCTTTCGGATCGTGCTGGATCAGCGCCAGGCTGGCGCCACGTTCAAAAGCGGATTTCACAAAGTCGTGACCGTCCACTTTTTCGCCCGGCAGGGCGACAAACATACTTCCGGGGATTACCTGGCGCGAATCAATGGCAGCCTCGGGGATTACCAGCGAGGCTTGCTCAGGGCATTTGCCCGTGACCGCTTCCAGAAGATCCGATAGTTTAAACATCTATTGATTTGCCAACTGCAATCGCACATCATCCGGGGGGATATTCATCAGGACCACCAGGTTTTTCACGACTTCTGCGAACACCGGGGCAGCCACGATCGAGCCCCAGCTGTTGTTCTTCGGTTCCTCGAGCCATATGTAAACGAGAAATTTGGGATCATCCACCGGTCCCCAACCAACAAAGGAGGCATTGGTCAGGTAGCTGGTATAACCGTATTCCGTCGCGATTTCTGCCGTACCGGTCTTGCCTGCCAGGCGATAGCCGGGCACCAGCGCCACGGACGATTCTTCTTCGAGCGTGGTCGACAGCATTTCCGTCTCGACCAGGGCTGTCTCAGGTCGGATTGGATTGCCGACCACCTGGGGGGTGACGTCGTATTGCCGGCCGTTGTCGACCATCGAACGCACGATATGCGGAGCCATCATTTTGCCTTCATTGGCAACGGCTGAGATCGCCATGATCATTTGCATGGGGGTCACAGCGATACCTTGGCCGAAGGAGTTGGTTGCCAGGTCGACGTCGAACCATTGCGCGTCGCCGGGTCTACGCAGCGGGTAGTAAGCTTCACCGGCCAGATCGATGCCGGTTGGCCTGCCAAACCCGAATGCCTGTAAATAGTTGTAAAAAGTCTCTGCTCCGATCTGGGAGGAGACCCACGACAGACATACATTCAGGGAGTGCTGCATGCAGCCGAGCATGGTCTGGGGTCCCCAGGCGCCTGAATCCCAGTTGTAGATCGTGTAACCACCGACCTCGAAGGTGCCGGTATCCACGAAAACGGTATCAGGGGTTACCGCGCCGCTGTCGAGGGCAGCCGCCATGGTCAGGACTTTGAAAACGGAACCCGGTTCGTAGACGCTGCTGACTGCCCGATCGAAAGAGCTCGCATTGGGATAGATCTCCTTGTAGCGCCAGTATTCGTTCAGGTTCATCTGCGGGTAGCTGGCTAGCGCAAGGATCTCTCCCGTTTCGGGATCCTCGACCACAATGGTGGCGGACTTGGCTTTGGTTTTTTTAATGTGTCGAGCCAGTGTGTTTTCGACACTGGCCTGAATGGAGCGGTCTATGGTCAGCACAAGGCTGGTGCCGGGAGGCATGTCGGGGATGTCGTACATTTGGTGCGGGTCGGATGGGATGAATACCTGTTTCGGCACACCCGAAAGCAGGTCATTGTATTTCTCCTCGATCCCAAAATAACCGCGGGCGGAATCCCGCTCGCCATAAGCAAAGAATCCTAGAATATTGGAGGCCAGCGTACTTTCGGGGTAATTCCGGACACGATGCCCGTTCCATTCGAGTCCTTCCAAACTGGGGTTCGTCTGTCCCTTTACCGCCGGGAGATCTGCATAGCGTTGTTTAAGCTCTGCCAGAGCGTTGATCTTGTCGGCTGAAACGAAATCGGTGACCACGATGTACTCGGATTTGCCTTCGACATAGGGCATCTTGGCATCCTCGAGTACGGTGGCGTAATCCATGTTCAGGACCGCCTGAAGGATGGTTGCCAGGGTTTCGGGGTCGCGGTTGGAAGCCTGCAGGTTGATACCGACCTCATACACCTGTTGGTCGCCTGCCAGAAGGTGGCCCCAGCGGTCATAGATGTTACCGCGGTCGGGGTAAACCAGGCGCTGGACGCCGGCGTAACGTTCCGAGGCTTTCAGCAATGCCTTGGCGCTGGCGCTGGTCTGAAGCCTGAACATCTGGATCAGGATGACTGCACCGACCACCAGGAAGATGATCCCGATAACCTTGTAACGTGAAGTGAATACGCGCTCAGTCATGGCTTAGTTGTTCTGAAAAGTGATGAATTGCTCGGTGATCCACTCGAGCAATGATTGCGTGTAACGCGGTTCCACCAGCGAAGACTGGTAGGCGTTGTAAGTGGAGCTCGTCACCAGGCTGGCGGGTTGGCGTGGGATGAAGCCGGGAATGACCATGTACTGGGCAGCGCCCGGCTGGATGGATTCATAGCCAAGTTCGCCTGCCCGTTTCGACATCTGACCGGTGGAGGTGAGCTGTGCCAGCAGGGTGCGCTTGTCGGCGATCTCTCGCGCCATCATTTCACGCTCGTATTCCAACTGCTGGATTTCCCGACCGACTGCTGCGGCACCCGCGCTCACGCTCAGGTAAATGCCCGCCACGGTAGCCAGCAGGATCAGACCCAGCAGGAACAGCCCAATCCATTGGAATTGGGTGCGCCAGGGGGTTTGACGATAGGCTTGCGTAAGTCGTTGTGTTGTCATGCGCGTTGTCCATGCAATTTACGTGCCATGCTATGTTGTCCGGTTTTGCCGGAGTCCAGGCGCTTATCAGCATTTCCTGTTTTATATGACTCTCGATCATTGTTTGTTAAAGTTTTTCAGCAACTCGGAGTTTGGCGCTGCGTGCGCGCTCGTTGATTTCAAGTTCTGATTCGCTTGTGGTGATCGGGTGTTTCGTGATCACCTGGATACTTGCCCGGTGTTTGCAGGTACAGACCGGCTGTTCGGGCGGGCAGATACAATCCTGGCTTTCGCGATGGAAGAACTGCTTGACTATGCGGTCTTCCAGCGAGTGGAAGGCGATGACCGCTAGCCTCCCATGCGGGACGAGTGCCTCAATTGCCTGGGGCAGGACGTCCTCCAGCGCATCCAGTTCGCGGTTGACCGCGATGCGCAGCGCCTGGAACGTGCGGGTGGCGGGGTGGATGCGGCTGACTTTCCCGCCGTACTCCCTGCGCACCAATTCAGCCAGTTCCCGGGTGGTCGTGATCGGGCGATTGCGCAGGATCGCGCGGGCGATCCGTCGGGAAAGGCGTTCCTCGCCGTGGCGCCACAGGATGTCAGCCAGTTTCTTCTCTCCCAGTGTGTTGACCAGATAGGCTGCGCTTTCTCCATTTGCGGTGTCGAAGCGCATATCCAATGGGGCATCTTCACGAAAGCTGAAACCCCTTTCAGGCCGGTCGAACTGCATCGAAGAGACGCCCAGGTCAAGGACCACTCCCTGCACCTGATTCCAACCGAGCCTGTGGAGCTCGATTTTCAGGCTGGTGTAACTGGCTCTCACGATCGTTGCCCGCTGTCCGAAGGCTGCCAGGCGCCGGCTGGCGATCTCGATCGCTTCAGGATCAAGGTCAATGCCGAGCAGTTCCCCATCCGGGGCGCTGGCTTCAAGGATGCGCTGTGCATGACCACCGGCGCCCAGGGTACAGTCGACGTACCTGCCGGGCGAATGCGGCTGTAATGCCGTCAATATCTCTTGGTAAAGTACGGGAAGGTGAGGGTAGGGTTTATCCATCCTCTACCTTCATAGCTACGATGCTGACAGGTCCAGACCGGCGAAGCGTTCGGCGTTGGCATCCGCGTCTTTCAACTTGGCGGATTGGCCTGCCCATTCAGCCGGCGACCAGATCTCGAAGAAATCGCCTGACCCGACCACCATGGCAGCCGAGTCAAGTTTGGCGTTTTGTCTCAGAAATAAGGGTATGAGGATGCGGCCGGATCTGTCAACGTCCACCTTTTCGGCCGAGGAAAACATCAAGCGGCGCAGCAGTCTGGCAGAGGGCTCGGTCAGGCTGAGGCTGTTGATGCGTTTGGAAAGTTGTTCGTAGAGCGCGGGCGGCAGGACGATCAGGTTGCCGTCGAAACCCTGGGTGACGTAGGCGCCGTCAGGCAGCAGCTCACGATAACGGGAGGGGATGGTCAACCGCCCTTTGTCATCAATGGTGTGTTCGTACTGCCCGAGGAACATTTGTTCTAATACTCCTATTCAGCAGGAACGCCGGGAAATCCCGGCGAACCACTGCAACCCACTTTGTACCACTTTGCTCCACTATTTCCCATAGTATATACGAAATAGGGCAAAAAATCAAGACCCAATCTGCTTTTTCGGGGAATTGGTCTGTTGTCGCATGTGCCTGGCACCTCGACCAAATAAGTGCCCGGCACTGGTTATGGTTTTGCACCTTAATGAAATAAATGGATTAATGCATGACAATAACTAAGTTAAAATATCTGAGAAGTGCCGAGCACTGGGTGAATAACCAGCATCTTGCCTGGCAGGGCTTGTATTCACTCTGACGAGGACATCGCTATCCAG
>Ga0105152_10000126_pt1 | contig 18208 bp, 23 predicted proteins | sample LakBais05cmmetaG_FD_81534 | JGI IMG/M metagenome (GOLD analysis project Ga0105152, IMG submission 81534) | Lake sediment microbial communities from Lake Baikal, Russia to study Microbial Dark Matter (Phase II) - Lake Baikal sediment 0-5 cm | ecosystem: Environmental > Aquatic > Freshwater >...
AGCTCATCAATGCAATCCAACGGGCCGTTTTTAGGCTTATAGGGATTTTCCAGGGCGCCGTAATAGGCGCGCTCCGCCCCGCCTGCTCCCGTGATGTCATCGTCCTTGTCGATCCAGTCCTTGACGGCCTCGAGGATCTCGCCGATCTTGCGCTCCTCCAGTCCGAATTCAGGCTGGCTGAGCAGGCGAAGCATCAGTCCCCTGACGTCCTCATTGAAGGCGTTGCCGGTGACCAGGCGGTTGATCTGTATCTTGCCGGATTCGTCTTCGATGGGGACATGGAAATAGCCGTCTGTAAAAAGGGTTCTGGATTTTGCGGCGATGAGCCGGACATCGGCCCAGTCCTCGGACAGTGCGTCGAAATTATTTTTATCCATCAGCAACAGGCCGACGCCGGCGTGGAAGCCGGATTTTGCCATATACAGCAATTTAATGCTGTCGCTCAGGTTGGCTGCAGCATAGACCTCCGCCCGGGTCGACCGATTCATCTCCAGGGCGACGGCCACGAGGATGCTGACGATCAGGATGACAAGGATCAACGCGACGCCGCGCTCATTCGGAGGGCATGTTTTCACGGTCCACCTGATTTACCGGCAAATAAACTTTTGTCATGAATTTGAAAGGATAGTCCTGCTTGTCCGGATTGACGAGATTCAACTCGACGGCAATGAGGACAGGGGTCCGGCCTTTCTGCGTCTCTAAAGTCGCACGGGAATCCCATGTCTCATACTCCTTTCCCGCCAGGTCGTAGAATTTGTAGTTCAGGGAGTGAATCCTCTCGCACAGGGGGAATCCGACTGTCTTGAACCCTTTTTGTTCGTCGGCTTCCTGCCCCCGGTGAATGGTTTCCGCCCGCATGAGAACAAATCCTTTCTGCTCCTGGTCCTCTTCAACAACATATTCAATCGTGCTGATCCCTGCGGGCATTTTCTGACCGCCCAAATCCAGGTTCACCGTTGAAGTGAACAGAAGCCGGGGAAAAATCTTATTTCCAAACTCTGTCCGCTTTGCATAAAATTCAAATTTCCCTCTGTAAGGGCTCATGTTGTTGAAATCCTGAATCATCCGGTGCATGGTCATCCTGCCCATTCCGTATATATCGCGGTTGTCTTCCGATACCCTGATCATCCGGAACGTTCCCGTGTATGCAGCATAGACGGTGGACAGCACCACGCCCAGGATAAGAATGGCGATCAGAATTTCAATCAGCGTAAAGCCGTCCGCCGCCCTCCCGCCGCCTGGCGGGATGTGATGAGAGGGAGATGATGATAGGGACCGCTTGTAATGTCTCATGATTATATCTGATTGTCATCTCTGTGAATAAGGATTCTAAGCCGCAAACGTTGCCCCTTTTTCAAGGAGATCCTTTCTTCTATTTCGGCGAGAACCGGAAATACGCCAGCATATAAGTATTATTGAGCCTCATCCGGTTGTTTGTCACCACCAGTTCTATCTTTTTTACGGTTTCAATGTCCATTTCCTTTACGGTCATTCTCCATCCATAATCAGGGAAATCCCGTCCGAAATCGCCGGCCTCCGATTTTATGTTCCTCATGTCGATCACTTCCACCTCCGCCATTTTACTTTGGGCAAGCAGAGAGGCGGTTGTTAGAAATCGGGCGTTTCCGGCCATGGAGATGCTTTGTGATTGAGATTGAAAGACCGCGACGAGCGTGATGGCCAGAATGGCCACCGCAATCATCACCTCGAGGAGCGTAAACCCCTTTTTGGATGTTCGCTTCATTCTGCCGTTGTGGCGCTTATGGTTTGGCGTGGTCATCGCGTTCCGTCAGCCGGGGCGAGCACATATTCACGGTCCCGGCAAATCGAGATATTGATCATAGGTTTTAACGGCGCTCAAAAAAGGCTGGAATACGATCGTGTAAAAGCGGTCTCCTTTGGCCAGATGCACGACCGCCGGTTGGACATGGCCCTTCCTGAAAAAGGTAATTGTGGCCTCGCCGTCCTTTTGTTTTTCCTGGCCGTTTCGGGAGACATCCGCAATTTTAACGTTTGCAGGAAGCTTGAAGGCGCCCTTCTGCCGCTCTGTGCGCTTTTCGGGGGTCATATCTGCGGCGTAGGTCCAGATCATGCCGCCGTTCAGATCGAGGTGCAGAACATGATCCACCTGTTCTCGAGCGGATTCATTTCGCAATTCCCTGGCGACGCCAACCAGATGCCGCACAGCGGACTCAAGGCCGTCATCGAGCAGTGTGCTCCGGACCCGAGGCGCCGCCAGGAAAAGCATCACGCCGATCAGGAACATCACGACGGTCAACTCGATGAGCGTATAACCGGCCTGCTTCTGCATGGTTTCTATTCGGCATCCCAGCTGTTTATATCCTTGTCCTTGCCTTCTCCGCCGGGTTCCCCGTCCGCACCGAGCGAAGTCAGGCCGTAATCTCCGTTTGCACCGGGGCTGATGTAGACAAAATCTCTGCCCCAGGGGTCCTTGGGAACCTTTGCCTTTTCCAGATAGCCTCCCTGGCGCCAGTTTTTGGCCTCGACGCCGACCGAAGGTTGTTGAACCAGGGCCTGGAGTCCCTGTTCGGTGGAAGGGTAATGGCCGTTGTCCAATTTGTATAACTTTAACGCGGTTTCGAGGCTTTCAATCTGTATGCGGGCCTTTGCGCGCCTGGCTTCATCCGGCCTTCCCATGATCCGGGGGATAATCAGGCCGGCAAGAATGCCCAGGATGACAATGACCACCATCAGTTCAATCAGGGTAAATCCGCGCTGACCTCTTTTTTTTCTCATTTTTTCCACCCGTCATATCTCCTGTTTAGTAATGCCCTTAACGCACCAGTTGGTTCATCTCAAAGATCGGCAGCAACACCGACACCACAATGAAACCCACGACGAGCCCCATGAACAGAATCATAGCAGGTTCCAGCAGCGAAGTCATCATGATGACGCTGGCCTCCACCTCCTTTTCATAGGAATCCGCCACCCGGTAGAGCATGGGCTCCAGATTGCCGCTGTGCTCGCCCACGGAGATCATTTCGATGACAATGGGCGGAAAGAGGCCGTTCTTGGCCAGCGACTTCGAGAGGCCCTGTCCTTCCTCGACTTCCAGGCTTGCCGTTTGCAGATCGTCGGCGATCAGGCGGTTGCCGACGACGTTGCGCACGATCTCCATGGCGGTCAGCAGCGGGACGCCGCTTTGCAGCAATGTTCCCAGTGTCCGGCTGAAACGCGCCACGGCCATTTTCTGGTGCACGGCGCCAAACAGCGGCGCGGTGAGCTTGATCTTGTCCCATAAGTATTGTCCCCGTGTGGTTTTCGTGACCGCATAGCGCACAGACGAAATGACGACAGCGGAGATGATCGCGACGATCCACCAGTACGATTTGAAAAAACCGCTCACCACAATGAGCAAAACCGTGATGAACGGCAGCGTCTGGTGCATTTCCTGAAAGATGTTCGTTATGTTCGGAACCACAAACGTGACCAGGAAGAAGAGCACGAGACTGCCGATTAGAAACATCAGAATCGGGTAGGCCAGCGCGGCCCTGATTTTTGTTTTGAGTTCCTGCTGCCGTTCGTTGAAGTCGGCCAAACGCTCCAGCACGAGATTCAACATGCCCGACGCCTCGCCGGCCCGGACCATATTGATATAAAAAGGCGGAAAGATCCGGGGGAAATGGGACATGCTGGCGGTAAGGCTGTTTCCTTCGTTCACTTCTTCCTTGATCTGGGCGAGCGTTTTCTTCATTTCGGGATGCGTGGTCTGGGAAACGAGCGTTGTGAGCGAGGGGACCAGCGGCAGGCCGGCGCCCAGCAGCGTGGACAACTGCCTTGTCATGACGGACACTTCCCGTAGCCCCACCTTCTTCAAGACGCCACCCACGGGCCGCTGGTGTTTCGGGCCGTCTTTTCTGTCCGTTGCGGATTCCGTGATCTCGATCGGGAAAATCTGTGTTTCCCGGAGTTTCTGCCGCGCGGCGCCGGCGCTGCCCGAATCAATGATGCCTTTGCGCTTGCGGCCCTGATGATCAAAAGCTGTATATTCGTAAACCGGCATGAGATCTGTTGCTCCAACTCCGGGCAGTCGTTACCCGTCGCTGCTCCACCCTGCATGTTAGCGTGGAAGTGGAATCAATCGAAGTCGACGAACTGCTCCTTGCCTGCGCTGCAGACGGGACACATATCGGGTAGAACGCCGTCCGCGACGTAGCCGCAGACCTTGCAGACGTGATAGGTGGTGTCGCGCTCTTCCATGAAGTGATTCATGGCTTCCTTGTACAGTTTGGCGTGAATTTCCTCCACGTCCCGGCTCTGGCTGAAATGCAGGACAGCGGCCTTGTTGCCTTCCGCTTCGGCCTGCTTGACGAACGCGTCATAGGCCACGTCCGCCACATGCGTTTCCGCTTCGAAACTGGCGGCCAGATTTTCTTCCGTGCTTTTTACTTCGCGAAGGAGTTTCAAGGCGCGGCTGCCGTGAATCTCTTCGGAGAAGGCGATGACCCGAAAGAGTTTGGCCATCTGCGCATATCCTTCACGGTCTGCTTTTTCCGCGTAAACCCTCAACCGGAGCGCCGCCTTTGCCTCGCCGGCATAGGCCATGTGAAGAGCTGACTTGGTGTCCATGTCGCCATTTCCCTTTCGGATATATACAGTCGTGCTTTATTCCGGAATGAAAACGTCCTTTCCGGAACCGCAGATCGGGCAAGCCCATTCTTCGGGAATGTCCTCAAAGTGCACTCCCTTCGGGATATCGCTGTCAGGATCGCCTTTCACGGGGTTATAGACGTAACCGCAGACTTCACAGACATATTTTTGCATGACGGAGCTCCTTTCGCGCTTGTACTTGATATCAGGGTTGACCAAATCCTTGTAATTTTTCAGCAATTTTCCGGCCCAGTTCGAAGCATTGTGCGAGGATGATCTGGTCCGGGCAGTGACGGGTCTGAATGGGATCGCCCGCCAGTTCGACCTTCATCTCCGCGAGCGTCTCCTGAATCTGGCGGGGCGCCTCGCCGCTCCATCCGTAGGAACCAAAAGCCGCACCGAGCAGATTTTTCGGCTTGAGCCCCTTCAGATAGGTCAGAACGTCGGCCATGCCGGGCAGCATGTTGTTGTTGAGCGTGGACGAACCCGCGATCAGGGCTCCCGCGTCCAGAATTTCATAGGCCACGTCGCTGCGGTGACAGGCCTCCATGGACATCAGCTTCACGTCGATGCCGCCGGTGAAAAGGCCTTCCGCGATAGCCTGGGCCATTTTCTCCGTGCTGTGCCACATGGTGCCGTAGACGACCACGGCCTTGCGCGTCGGCTTTTGAGCCGCCCATTGTGTGTAACAGGTTAAAATTCCCTGAATATCCTTGCGCCAGACGGGGCCGTGATCCGGCGCGATGATCCTGAATTTGAGCCCGGCGGCGGCCACACGCGCGAGCAGCCTGGTGATCAGCGCCGCGTAAGGCGTCAGGATGTTTGCAAAGTAGGTGGCCGCCTCATAACGCAGCACAGCGGGGTCTATCTCGTCGTCGAACCGCTGGGAAGACGCCAGATGCATTCCGAAGGCGTCCTGCGAAAAGAGCACCTGCTCCTCGGCCAGATAGCTGAACATGCTGTCGGGCCAGTGCAGCATGCGGGTTTCGAGGAAAGACAGGGTCATGTTGCCCAGACTCAGGCTGTCCCCGTCTTTGAGCGGGATCAGCGGCAGCTCCCGGTGAAAGATCTCCAGGAGCGTTTTGGCTCCCATGACGGAGGTATAAACCTTTTCCGGCCTGACGGCGTCGATGAGTTCGGGCAGACAGCCGGAGTGGTCCATTTCGGAATGGTTCGAAACGATGTATTGAATTGCGCCGGGGTCGATGACCGAGGCGATTCGCGCCATCATCTCGTTCCGGAAGGGGGCCCGGACCGTGTCCATGAGCGTTACCTTGTCCGCCAGAATCAGATAGGCGTTGTACGTGCTGCCCCGTTTGGTCATATAGCCGTGAAAATCCCGGATATTCCAGTCGATGGCGCCGACCCACCAGACGTGATCGCTGATCCGGATAGCCTTGAATATGTCTTTCATCGCGCAACCCCGCTCGTGGTGATTTCGATTTTATCAGGCGTTTCCTTACCCCCTTTTTGCAAAGATGTCAATGACGACGTGTTTTCCATCATCCTGATTGACATCAGGCAAGTCTTATATTATGAGTCCCGGTATCAATGGACATATTCATTGATCATCACAAATCATAAAAGGAGATTTTACAATGAAAGACGTCGTTATCGTTTCTGCCTGTCGTACCGCCATCGGAGCGTTTGGCGGCACCCTGAAAGACTTGAACACGCCCGTCCTCGGCAGCATTGTCATGAAAGAAGCCGTCAAGCGGGCGGGCATTGACCCGGCCATGATCGACGATGTCCGTTTCGGCTGCTGCATGGAGCCGGTTGACGGCCTGAACTCGGCCCGCGTCGCCGCGCTGATGGCCGGCATCCCCGATGCGGTCCCTGCGGTTACGGTCAACCGGGTCTGCATCTCGGGCATGGAAGCCGTGTTATCCGGCGTGGCCCTGATCCGGGGCGAAATGGCGGATGTTATCCTGGCCGGCGGCATGGAGCACATGTCCGGCATCGCTTATTCGGTTCCGGCGGCGCGCTGGGGGTGCCGTCTTCAGGATCAGATGTTTGTGGATAATCTCATTCACGGCCTCCATGCCGGTTCCCACATGCTGCCGGGCCTCGAAAAGGGTCCGATCAAGGACGGACCGGTGGTTGACGCGTTTCGGGGCAAACCCTACATTATGGGCATCACGGCAGAACTCGTCGCCTATAAACACAACCTTAGCCGTGAAGAGATCGACGAAGTCGCCCTGCGCAGCCACAACAACGTGGAACGGGCCACGAAAGAAGGCGACTTCAAGGAGGAAATCGTTCCCGTTGAACTGCCCCAGAAGAGGGGCAAGCCGCCCGTGATCTTCGACAGGGATGAACATTTCCGTCCCGGAATGACCATGGACGACCTGGCCAAGCTGCCTGCCGCGTTTTTACCGAAAATCGGCAAGGTAACGGCGGGTAATGCCTCGGGCATCAACGACGGCGCCAGCGCCATGTTGCTCATGTCGGCCCAGAAGGCCAAAGAGCTGGGCCTGAAACCCCTGGCCCGCATCAAGGCCTTCGGTCGCGGCGGCTGTCATCCGTCGGTCATGGGACTGAGTCCCGTTCCGGCGGTGCACGATCTGCTGACCAGATCCGGAATGAAACTCGAAGACTTTGATCTCATCGAGGTTAATGAGGCTTTTGCCGCGCAGTATCTGGGGTGCGAACGGGAGCTGGGGCTGAACCGGGAAATTACCAACGTCAACGGTTCCGGCTGCGGTCTCGGTCATCCGGTGGGCGCTACGGGATGCCGCATCATGGTCACGCTGCTGCACGCCCTGAAGAAACGGGGCAAGACGCTGGGATTGGCGACGCTTTGCGGCGGCGGCGGGGTCTCATTGGCCTGCGTTGTGGAAATGTTGTAGCTTGTTACACGGAAGCAGAGGGATTCATGCAGAACAGACGCACCATATTTTTTATTTCCGATCGGACCGCAATTTCTGCGGAGACGCTCGGCCAGAGCCTGCTGACGCAGTTTGGGCAGTTGCAGTTCTATCAGGTGACACTACCATTCGTGGATACGCTGGAAAAGGCGCGCTTCGCCGTCATGCAGATCAACAATGCGGAGCAGCAAAGCGGCGTCAAGCCCATCATCTTCAGCTCCCTGATCAACGATGATATCCGGCAGATGATCATGACCAGCCGGGGGGTTGTTTTTGATTTATTCGATACTTTTATGGGCCGCCTCGAAGAGGAATTCAGCACGGCGTCTTCACACACGGTCGGCCGTTATCACGGCCTGGTGAATGATACCGTGTATAACTTCCGCATCGACGCCGTGAATTATGCCATGTACAACGACGACGGCGCATCCACCAAGGAATACGACAAGGCCGATATCGTCCTGATCGGCGTGTCGCGGGCGGGGAAAACACCCACCTGCCTCTACCTGGGGCTGCAGTTCGGGATTTACGCCGCCAACTATCCTCTCACGGAGGAAGACCTGGTCAACAAGGACGGTTACCTGCCGGCGGTACTGGCGCCCTTTCGGCGGAAGCTTTTCGGGCTGACCATCAGCCCGGAGCGCCTCTATAATATCCGCGCCCGGCGCCGCCCGGACAGCCGTTACTCCTCGCTCGAACAATGCCGCCAGGAGGTCTCACTGGCGGAGACACTTTTCCAGTATGAGGATATTCCCTTCACCAACATCACCACGATGTCCGTGGAAGAGATCGCCGCGACCGTCGTGCACGAATGCAACCTGCAACGCCGGGTCGTTTGAGAGGAACGGGCCATGTTCAATGAAACGGACCGTCGTCCCTGGGGCTATTATGAAGTCCTCTCGGACGAACCGGACCACAAGGTCAAACGGATCATTGTCCATCCGGGTCAACGCCTGAGTCTGCAACGCCATCTCCGCCGCGCCGAGCACTGGTTCGTCCTCCGCGGGGAGGCTCTGGTAACGCTGGGAGAAAAGGAAGTATTCCTCAAGAAAGGTGAGACGGCGAACATTCCGCAAGGGAAGGCCCATCGTATCGCCAACGCGGGAAAGGAGCCTCTCGCCTTTATCGAGGTTCAGACCGGTGAATATTTCGGGGAAGACGATATTGAGCGAATCGAAGACGATTACAGCCGGATCTGACGGATTACCCGGAATATACCGCCAACCGTCGCCATGAAAGTCTCTCCCCGCCACAACCGGGATGGCTCAGTCCTGCGTACTTTTCTTCAGCTTTTTCGCCGCCTTTTTTTCTTTTGGCGATTTGCTGGGAGCCTTCTTGGATTCTTTTTTTGCACCCTTGTCTTTTGCCATGATTGAAACCCCTTTATTAAATAATCCCAGCGGCCCTTAATCCCGACAGGATCACTGCCAGGCCGACGATGAGCGTGACCCTTCCGGACCAACGGTGTTTTTCACGCAGCTGTTTTGCCTTTTCTCTGACTTTGAACTGCAATTGACCCAGCACCGGTGTCATGAAGGCAAAAAAGATCATGGTCAGGCCGCCCCATGCATGGGGAACCCTGACATGTCCGCTGCCGTCCTGATCGACCATCAGAAACGCGGCGACCAGGCCCGGCAGCATGACGAACGCACCCGTTATGCCGCATATTTTATGGGCCTTCAGCCACCAGCGCTGCTGCCGCTGAAATCTGGCGATCCCGGCGCCGGCGGCCATGAGCAGGAATCCAACGCTCATGGCTGCGGCGTGAAGATAGAGAAGAGGCATTCGGCGCACCCTTTCGACCCGGCGGAATACGGCTTATTTGGGAACAGGCTTCCCGGGCGCTCCGACCGTCAGTTTTTCCTCTTTGGAACCGAATTTACTGCAGTAGGCCTTGACTTCAAGGACGTCGCCGGCGACGGCGGTGACCTTGTAGGAGTAGGTGAAGGTCTCAGAGGGCTGACTCTTATACTCCTGCAGGCTGACCAGGTTGCCGTTCTTTCTAATCTCCACTTTGTTGATATAGTGTCCCTCCGAGAACCGGGTGTGCGTGATCGTTGCCTGCAGCGTCTGCGCCGGCAGATCATAGTCGAGCTTTACCTCGCCGGGCGAGTGGGCGCCAACCACTCCCGGATAAAGGGTCAGAAAGACAGCCGCGGCAAATATTAAAATTCCAATTGAAATAATTCGCTTTCCACCTGATTTTTTTAAACGCATGGGCATCCTCCTATTGCTTATTTGTCGATTGCGGGGTGGGTTAACATGGCCTGACGCGCCCCGAACTCCGATCCACCTGCCTATAATTCAATTTCCATGTCCTGACGAACGGCGAAGCACTGCATGGCGCTGCGGCTCCGTCTGAGGGTTTTCTTGCAGTCCCTGACAAAGGCATCCACCTGCCGATCCGATCTTTCCTGGTTGTGATGATATAGTCCGAGGCGTTTCACGCCTGCTTCCTGTGCCAAACGGAGGGCTTCCCCGTAGGTTGAATGACCCCAGGTCTTTTTCTTCTTGTAGTCGCCGTCGTCGTATTCGGCGTCGTGGATCAGCAGATCGGCATTGGCGGAAAATTCACGATAATCACCAAAATCCATGCCGCCATGATGCCGGTACCCCAGTTCATTGTCCGTCAGAAAGACAAAGCTCTTCCCGTCTTCACTGAATTTGTAGCCAACCCCCTGATTGGGATGGCTAAGGGGGATGGAGGTGATGGTCATGGAATTCATGACATATTCCAACCCGCAGCTTTCATGATAGGTAATGTTCGCTTTGATATCATCAAAATTGACCGGGAAATTGGGCGCCGCCATAATGACGGAAATGGCGTACTTCACAGAAATCTGGGTGAAGGGACAGCCGAACATGGTGATTTTTGTATTCTTGAAGTAAATGGGTTTGAAAAAAGGGAACCCCATGATGTGATCCCAGTGGCCATGCGTAAAGAACATCGTGAAGTCACGTTTTTTTTCATCCATCAGCCAATTGCCCAGACGCCGGATTCCCGAGCCGGCGTCCACGATGATGATGTCGTCGTTCTTCGTCCTGATTTCAATGCAGGGCGTGTCGCCCCCGTATTTAAGATATTGCCGGCCCGAAACGGGGATGGACCCGCGCGCCCCCCAACATCGAACAATCACCTTGCCCCTCCGAGAATAATGTTCATGGAATATAACCATCTTCCGTTTGAGAATCAAGGCTTTTTTCAGGAAGCGAAACAGTTCAGGAAAAAAAGTATTTACCGTGACAAATGACTTCAGAATGGCTATTTTAGAACAGCTTGGCTGGGGTAGCGAACAAAGAATGGAAAAATACAGAGGAGGACACGATGAAAACGATCAAGATAACAGGAATGTCCTGTCATCATTGCGTGATGGCTGTTTCCAGGGCGTTGCAGGCCATCGATGGTGTCGATCAGGTCCAGGTCAGCCTCGATACGGGCGAAGCGACATTTGAGGAGACGGCGCCCGTGGATATGACCGTGATTGCAGAAAAAATCAGGAAAGCAGGGTATAATGTTGTCTGAGAAAAATTTGGCCGGCCGGACTACCATCGCCGTGGGCGGCATGACCTGCGCCGCCTGCGTCCGGCGTGTGGAAATAGCGTTGCAGGAGGTGAAAGGCGTGACCGATGTGGCCGTGAATCTCGCCACGGCAAAAGCGACGATCACGCACGATGATGCCTGGGGAGGCGAGGCAGCGCTGCAACAGGTGGTGATCGATCAGGGCTATGAGTATCTGGGCGTTGCCGATGCGAGCACCGAGGATCCGATCAGGGCGGAGCGGGAAAAAGAATACAAAGATCTGAAGAAGCGTTTCATTGCAGGCGCCACTCTGTCGGTTCCAATCTTCGTGGGTTCCATGCAGCACTGGTTTCCTTTTCTCATGGGGGTTCCCCGGCAGCCTTTGCTGATCCTCGTATTCATCCTGACGACGCCCGTGGTCTTCTGGGTGGGCAGCCGGTTTCTTATCGGCGCCTTCAAGGCGGCAAAGCAGAAAACGACGGACATGAACACACTGGTGGCGGTGGGAGCGCTGGCCGCCTATCTGTATTCCACGCTGGCCACGTTCTGGCCTCATTATTTCATGGTTGCCGATTTGATGCCCCATGTCTATTATGACGGTGCGGCCATCATCATCACCCTGATCGTTTTGGGCCGAATGCTGGAAGCCAGGGCCAAAGGCAAGACAGGTCTCGCCATTCAGCGTCTGATGGGCCTGAAACCCAAAACGGCCCGCATCATCCGCGGGGATCAGGAGGTGGACATCGCCATTGAATCGGTCCGGAAAGGCGATCTGATCCGCGTCCGGCCCGGCGAAAAGATCCCCACGGACGGGATCGTGGTTTCCGGTTCATCAACGGTCGATGAATCCATGCTGACCGGCGAGAGTATGCCCGCAGTCAAGGAAAGCGGCCAGGACGTTTTTGCGGCAACGATGAACAGGACCGGCAGTTTCACCTTCCGGGCAACCAGAATCGGCGCCGAGACTGCGCTGGCGCAGATTATCCGGCTGGTGGAAGAGGCCCAGGGATCGAAAGCCCCCATTCAGCGGCTGGCGGATCGTGTGGCTTCGGTATTTGTACCGGTGGTGTTTGCCATTGCGATTTTGACCTTTGTGGTCTGGTATTATGTTGTTCCGGATCCGCAATTCGGCAGGGCGCTTCTGAATTTTGTTTCCGTCCTGGTCATTGCCTGTCCCTGCGCCCTGGGGCTGGCGACACCCACGGCGGTCATGGTCGGCGCCGGACTGGGAGCGGAAAACGGAATCCTCATCAAGGGCGGCGAGAGTCTGGAAAACGCATCCAGGCTCACCATCGTGGTGTTCGACAAGACGGGCACCCTGACAAAGGGAGCGCCGGAGGTCACGGATATCCTGACGGCGCCGGGTGTGTTGCCGGAAAGGGTTTTACAGGCGGCTTTTTCCCTCGAGGTTCTGTCCGAACATCCCCTGGCACAGGCCATTGCAGAGAAGGCCAGAAAGGAAAACATGACGCCGTTTCCGGTCGAGCAGTTCGAGGCTGTTTCAGGTCTCGGCGCCAGGGCGATGGTCAACGGACGCATACATTTGCTTGGGAATCTCCGGTTCATGGAGGCATCGGGCGTTGAAATGAATGGTCTGGCTCAAGCCGCGACGCGACTTTTGGCGGAAGGAAAATCCTGTGTTTTTATCGCTGAAAACAATCAAGCGACAGGCGTTCTTGGTCTTTCTGACGTTCCCAAGGCGACGGCAGCAGGAGCCATCTCCGAGCTGAAGAAAATGGGATTGAAGGTTGCCATGATGTCGGGCGACCATGCGCAGACAGCCCGGAGTGTTGGTGCGATGCTGGGCATTGATCAGGTCCTGGCGGAGGTCCTTCCCGGGGAGAAGGCTTCGGAAATCAGGCGGCTACAGTCGAAGGGGGAGGTGGTTGCCATGGTGGGAGACGGAATCAACGACGCCCCGGCCCTGGCGTCGGCGGACATCGGCATTGCCATCGGTGCGGGCACGGATGTGGCCATCGAAGCCAGCGATATCACGTTGATGAACGACGATCTGAGGTCTGTCGCCGCCGCTATTCGTCTTTCTTTCGCCACGATGAAGGTGATTCGGCAGAACCTCTTTTGGGCCTTTATCTACAATATAATCGGCATTCCCGTTGCCGCCGGCGTTCTCTACCCCTTCGGCGGCATCCTGCTGAATCCAGAATTCGCCGCTGCAGCCATGGCCCTGAGTTCCGTTTCCGTGGTCAGCAATTCTTTACGCCTGAGGCGAACCTGGAAAGCCTGATCTCGTCAGCCCTCCAGATCAAATTTTGTCTTGTCAGCCCCGCAGATCGGGCAGACCCAATCTTCCGGCAGATCTGCGAAGGGGGTTCCGGGCTTGATGTTCGCATCCGGGTCGCCCTTTTCAGGATCATAAATGTAGCCGCAAATCGAGCAAACGTATTTGGGCGCCTTTTCAGCACGGGGTTTCGGTTCTTCTTTTGTGTACGTCGGCGCGTTTTTTGGCGACTTGCCTTTCTTGATATCCCGATAATAATCATAGGTCAGAGGCGGCTCATCGTTGAGGATATGGCCCTCGACGACCCGGCCCGCAAAAATGGTGTGGGTGCCGCAGTCCAACTCCCCTGCCACTTCCGCTTCGATATAAGCGATGGCATGCTGAAGAACGACGGGTACCCCCGTACGGCCTGATTTGTAATTCACCCCTTCAAATTTGTTGATCGTTTTGCCGGAGTGGAAACCGAAGAGGCCGATGAACGTCATGGGGGTGTTCTGGGACAGGATGGAGATGGAAAATTTCCGGCTGGCCTGGATGTAGCTGTGCGTCAGGTTATCCTTGCAAATGCTGACGGCGACCGTCGGCGGATTGGAGGTGACCTGAAACAGGGCGTTGGCGATCTGGCCATTGATCTCACCATCTTTTAGGGAGCTGACCACATAAAGGCCATAACTCAGCTTGCGAAACGCTTCGATACCCATTTTAGCTTCTCCTTTTACAGGTTCTTGCCTGTGAATTTCAGCATCTGTTTGAAAACCCCTTCGAGGATATCCTGGGCGATGAAATAACCGGGGTTCTGCCGGTAGAAATCGTCTGTAATGGCCCTGGCGGCGGCATCAAGGTCCCCCCCATGTTTGCGATAGCAGTTCTCTAATTCCGCCTTCCACTGGCGCCCTTCGGTCAGGGACAGATCGATGAACCCGCCCGCCTCGTCTCCCGTGATATAACCGTAGTGGTCTGCGCAATAATAGCTGACCGGCAACGGTTTCATTTTTCCCAGGCTTTCCAGATACTGGATCGTATTGGTGTTCATGGAAGGGAAGCACATGTCGCCAAAGGGAATGCCGCCGCCGTCCGAGGGAAACAGGGCTTTCATTGCCGGCTCGTAGGCCGTGACGGAACAGTTGGTGTGACCCGGGGTGTCCAGTACTTGCAGCGTGATCCCGCCGAGGTCGATGATATCTCCCTCGCTGATTGCCGTTCCCGTGATGTCGTCACGCCAGTCGAGGTCATAGGCTTTGAGGGCGTCCTCGGCGCCTGCGAGCTGCGCGCTCATGCGGCTGTAAGCGTTCATGATCTCGATGGCCTTGGGCATGGCGAAGATCTTCCAGGCCGGCGCGGACGCCAGAATTTCGATTGCGGGCCAGGTCCGCTTGATATAGGGCACGATCCCCGTATGGTCGAAGTGGGAGTGCAGGATGAGGAACTTTTTGATTTTTCCCGCATCGATCCCGAATGTTTGTATCTGTTTGAGCACATCGGGGAGAATAAAGGCGAGCCCCCCGTTGATGAGTATGGCGCTGTCGGCGCCCTCCAGGCAATAGACCCCGGACTCCTCCCGGCCGAGATACCAGAAATGATCCGTAATTTTTCCAGCTTTGCGAACTCTCATGCCGCGCACCCCCTTCAGGTTCATAAGGTTTTTCGTCGCATGTATAGTCAATATCCATTGTGATCGCAAGTACAAAAGAAGTCAGGTTCATCCGGTGATGCGTACTTTCCGGAGCTCGCTTTCACCTATCCGCATCCTTGATATTACCGATAGGTCGCTGATTTTTATTGAAGGCGTGACTTTGGAGAATTCTGTTTGAGTAGCAGATTTGAACCCGTAATGCTCAGGCGCGAGGGCAGAAACAAAAGAAAAGGGTGGTTATTGCACACACCTACTACTCTGTAATTTTCAGCTGTGAATTGCGGTGAAGATTACCATTCGTACGTGTTGGACCTACTTCAATCAGAATTCGTATTGTCTTTGACTCTCTGAAAAAAAAGACCGGCAGAACCCAGAGGTTCTGCCTGCTAAACGATCACATCCAAATCGGCATAACTTCTTAAACTCTTTCCTCGTTGGCGAAAAGATTGATTATCTGTTCGCGTCCGGTAAGCCTAAGGTGTTACGATGGCAAACGTACCGGGCGCTTTTATTATCAATTCGTACCGTCATGCGCCATGAAAACAGTATACCATAAATTATTTAAAACAGCAATTATTTATGACGCTCAGTATAGTCGCTCTGGGACTCTGACGAATAAGAAGTCTTTATCCAAAATTGGTCGGTAGTGTTATCTACCGGCATGAAAACATATTTCCCATCGGGAGTCATGACGTTGTCAAAAACCCCTTTGTGTATAGTCCAGCCCGGTCCGCCGATCCACCAATTGTTTTTACCGAAGGTCGAGCCCTGGCCCATTGTGACGGGATATCCATGACCATCGATCGTAATCGTCCCCTTGATGGCGAAGTTCAGATCGGCCGGCCAGTCTGTGTTGCAATCCGTTGTGCACGTAGCGGCTGAGGCATTTGCCCGGAACCAAGCCGCAGGGCCACTCGATCCCTTGCGACCGGCCTTCGCGTCAATTCCCCAGTCCAGATCTGGTTTGCCCGTAGAGACGCCGCCCCAGGGCTGCCCACTTGTGATCGAGTGGTCATCCTGACTGTACGCCAGCGAAGCCTCCCACCCCCAGGAATCAAAATACACCCAGTTGTCGTGTTGCGTTACATCGACTGTGTCGGCATTTTGACTGTCTCCGCTTCCACAACCGGCTAAGCCGATTGCGATGATGAGTGCGAACAAAACAGACAGGACATTCCGTATCATGTGGGCCTCCTTTTTCGATGAATAACATTTCATGAACGCTCTCATGCGAATGGAAAGTCAAGAGGATTACGTTTTGAAAGCCAGCATCTTCATCGCGCTTGACGTTTCACAACTAGACTAGTAAGGCCGAGGGGCAATTGAATGTCATTGTTCGCCCTTGACGCACGCCGGCGGTGGCTTACACACGACACAATAACTATCCGGGATATGCACGTACCTGCATAAATAAGCCAATACGATGTCCTCAATGGCGTTTGAAAGCCAGACACATTTAGGCCCCCCATTATTATTACATACGCTGGCATTATTATCGTGGCAGGGCACACATATAAAATCTTTCCAACTCCAGCACATACTGTACGGCCCGCGGCATGTCTGATCCTGACACACGATTTTGTAATCCGGACAAAATGCGTATACGCAAGTGGCTTCAAAGAAACCGAAAAGCAGTCCCATTGTAAGAATCAGCATTGATATTTTTTTCATGATTGATCTCCTTTTTGACGCGCAATCCTTGAAAATCCTGCCAACTTCCAAGCAATCACTCCGACCTCAGTGCACCACAACTCCGCCGAGTTTAGTTACCTGGTTTTTATAGGACATTGAGGTCGGTTGTCAATAGTGGACACCAAATATTTTATGCTGCCAGTCGTTTTTCATAAAACAATCGTTCATAAGCTGCGGGGGACAGGAATCCGAGTCTGGCCTGTTTCCTTTGCCGGTTGTAGAAAACTTCAATGTATTCTGTAATGTTCTGTATTGCCTCTTTCCTGGTTGCATAACGACAATGATGGATCTGTTCGTTTTTCAGCACCCCCCAAAAGCTTTCCATGGGGGCGTTATCGTAGCAATTCCCTTTTCGACTCATGGACGCCCACATCCCGAACCGCTCAAGCAATGAGGAATATTCATGAGCGCAATACTGGCTGCCCCGATCCGAGTGGTGAATCAAACCCACCGTAGGCCGTTTGGCAGCAACTGCCTTCATGAGGGATTGGATGACCAGATTCTTCGTCATACGCTCCGCCATGGCATAACCTACGACTTCTCCCGTAAAAAGATCCTTATGGCCGGCAAGATACAGCCAGCCTTCCCCAGTGGGAATGTAAGTTATATCCGTCAGCCAGATCTTGTTAGGCGCGGATGCCTTGAATTTCTGATCCAGCAAGTTGTCCGCCACGGGCAGAGAATGCCGGGAGTCTGTCGTGGCCTTGAACCGCCGTTTCTGACGACAGCGCAGGCCAAGCTTCCGACGAATCCGTTTGATCCGGTGAACCCCCACGACAATTCCGTTATCAGCCAAATCCCGCTGTAAACGCTCCGGACCATAAGTCTGGCGCGTCCGTTTATGAGCAGCGCGGATCTCCAGCTCCAGCCTCATCTCCTCCCGCTGCCGGATCGTAAGTGGTCGCTTGACCCAGGCATAGTATCCACTTGTAGTTACCTCCAGCACACGACACAACAGCGTAACGCAATAGGCAAGTCGCAACTCCCTGATCACCGCGTACCTTGCAGCGACTCCTTGGCAAAGTACGCGGCCGCTTTTTTTAAGATATCCCGCTCCATCTTCGCCAGGGACAGCTCTCTTTTAACTTTCGCCAGTTCCCTTTCAATCTCCGTGAGGAGACGCTGACCCTTGCCAATCTTGCCGAGATGACCCGCTTTAGAAACCCTTATCCAGTTTTCTAATGTTGTCTTTGGCAGTGACAATCGTTTCGATGTCTCCATTACTGATAAGCAACCATCCGTTGCCATCTTCACCGCTTCCTCACGAAACTCTTGCGTGTAACGCCCGTTTGGTATCCTTTCCATTTTCACACCTCCGTCTTGGTTTCTTACCTAAACATTGGTGTCCATATTTTTCAACCTATCACATAATGCCAGATTATCCCGACACATTCATAAAGGGAATTCCTCATAGTGATTTTATTCAAGACGACGGAATCGTAAGACCAGACCTTTTTCTTTTCTCTGATAGAGATGCAAGAGGAGACGGATGGATTGAGCAGTCCATCAATTGGCATGATGATTATAGAGCCGTTAATTTTACTCTTAATCAGATCAAGCCGAATGGAGAAATTCACTTTAAAGCAGGTGTGGCACTTGTACTGACTGAGGAGTTTGAAAGATTAAAGCGACGCTCCACATATAAG
>Ga0105152_10000127_pt1 | contig 18195 bp, 20 predicted proteins | sample LakBais05cmmetaG_FD_81534 | JGI IMG/M metagenome (GOLD analysis project Ga0105152, IMG submission 81534) | Lake sediment microbial communities from Lake Baikal, Russia to study Microbial Dark Matter (Phase II) - Lake Baikal sediment 0-5 cm | ecosystem: Environmental > Aquatic > Freshwater >...
CACAATTCGACCCTGTCCTTTTCGCCAAAGCCCTGGCCGATGAAACCCGGCAGAAGATCATGAAGTTCTGCTGCTGCAAGTGGCTCTCGGTCAGCGAGATCGTCGAGCGGCTGAACGTCACCCAGCCGACGGTCTCGCATCACCTGTCCATCCTGCGCGAGGCCGGGCTGGTCGAGGTTCGCGAGGAAGGCAAGCAGACTTTCTACAAACTGAACCAGAAGCGCATCACCGCCTGCTGTGGGCAGTTGCAGGCGAACTTCGCCTCTGAAAACGGGCTCGTCGAAACCGTGTCGTAGTCTCTTTTTTTTGACCTGATATATAGACTTTCGTCTATTTGACAGTTTCTCAAACTGGAGGAAGAAATGACCCAAAACCCCACCCCCATCCACGAGAGCGTCCGCGAACATTATGCGGCGCAGGCCCGGGCGGCACAACCGTGCTGCGGCGACTCCTCGAGTTGTTGCGATTCGAAGAACGCCCTCTATCCCGTTGAACTACTTACCAGCCTGCCGGACGATGTCGCCAGCTTCAGCCTGGGATGCGGGAACCCGTTTGCTCAGGCTGGACTGAAACCCGGCGAAACCGTCCTGGACCTCGGCTCCGGCGGCGGGCTGGACTGTTTCCTGGCTGCCAAACAGGTCGGCGAAAGCGGTCACATCATCGGCGTGGACATGACGCCGGAGATGCTCGAACGTGCCCGCCTCGCCGCGTCCCGGCTCGGGGTCCGGAACGTCGAGTTCCGCGAAGGTTATCTCGAAAAACTGCCAGTCGAAGATGCCAGTGTGGATGTGGTCATCTCGAACTGCGTCATCAATCTCTCGCCGGATAAACCCCAGGTCTTCCGCGAAGTATTCCGCACTCTCAGGCCGGGCGGACGCGTCGCCGTCTCGGATATCGTCACGGATGGCCCGCTGCCGGAGGAACTGCAGAAAAACATGGTTGCCTGGGGCGCGTGCGTGGCCGGCGCGCTGGACATGAGCGAGTACATCACCGGCCTGACCGATGCCGGTTTCACCGATGTCAAAGTCGAGCCGAAAGGCGACGCCAGCGAACTCATCGAGGCCGCCGGGCTGAAAGGGAAAATCTTCTCGGCGACGATCACGGCCCGGAAACCAATGTAATTGTTCATTCTGACAACGATGCGAGGATCGTATGATTGATCTTGCTTCCATTACAGCAGCACCGAAGATTTTTCCAACGACACACCGTCTTACCGCTCGAAATCGCTGGGACCACTTCCTGGCGCGCGTGGGCGTGAAGCGCGGCGAACACCGCCTGGAACCCGGTCTGTATGCACTGGGAAACCCCACGCCTGATTCGCCGGTTTTCGTCACGGCTAATTACACACTCAGTTTTGACGCATTGCGTTCATCGCTGGAAGGGATTGACGGTTATATCCTGGTGCTGGATACCCGGGGTATCAACGTCTGGTGCGCGGCGGGAAAAGGGACCTTCGGCACGAACGAAATTGTGCTAAGGGTTATAATCACCCGGCTTGGCGAAGTTGTCCAGCACCGGAAATTGATCCTGCCCCAGTTGGGAGCTCCCGGTGTGGCCGCTCACGAGGTCAAAAAACGCACCGGCTTCTGGGTCGAGTATGGTCCCGTGCGGGCAGTTGATCTGCCCGCGTATCTCAAAACGCACACAGCAACGCCGGAGATGCGGCGCGTGGAATTCCCACTGCGCGACCGTCTGGTGCTCATCCCGGTGGACATCACCCAGACCTTCCTGCCGACCCTGCTCGCGGCGGTGGTGCTTTACTTCCTGGGCGGATGGGTCTCCAGTCTGGCCGCAGTGGCGGCAGTCTTTGCCGGGATCGTCATGTTCCCGATCCTCCTGCCGTGGCTGCCGACGCACAACTTCAGTACGAAAGGTCTCATCCTGGGCGGGCTGGTAGCCCTGCTGTTTGCCTTGTCTGTGTTTCTCCGGCATCCTGACTGGGCCTGGTGGCGCCAAGTTGGGCAGGCTTTGGAATTCCTGCTGGCCATGCCGGCCGTCACGGCTTTCCTGGCGCTCAACTTCACCGGCTCGACCACGTTCACCTCGCGCAGTGGCGTGAAGCGGGAGATGTTTGCTTACATACCGGCGATGGCCTGGACCTTCGGGATTGGGTTCCTCCTCGCCCTAGTTTTTGTGTTCATCCGTTGATTGGAGAGCGATTATGTTAAACGCTTATGAAGTCAATACCCTCGTCTATGATCCGGAACTTTGCAACGGATGCGCCATGTGCGTGGCAGTCTGCCCGCATGCCGTATTTGAGATGGACGGCCGCCTTGCCAAATTGACGAACGCCCAGGCTTGCATGGAATGCGGGGCCTGCCAGTTGAATTGTGTTACCGGCGCGATCGCAGTCGAAAGCGGCGTGGGTTGCGCGGCAGCCATGATCCGCGCCGCCCTGACAGGTCAGAAGGAAGTCATATGTGATTGTTGACAGGCAATAATGTTGAAGCGCGCCAAGATGATCGGGGAAGAAGCAATAAGCAAGAACGTTGAAATGGAAAAATAATGCGAGCCGGGTAGATTTGCCCGGCTCGTTTCATATTTTATATTTAGATTTCCGGCAGATAACACAATCCTGCCGTACCTGGCCCGCTGTGGACCGCCAGGGCGGGTGAAAGTTCGCTGATGAAAGATTCAACCACCTCCACTTTGCTTTCCACAATTTGCCTGAGCCTTTCGACTTCCTGTTTCGCCCCGGCGTGGACGTAGGCGATCCTAGCCTTGCTTTTGCCGAGGGTCTCTTCCACTTTGTCCGCGATGGCCTTGTACGCGTTTCCGCGGCCGCGGGCCACTCCTAATGGGACGATCTCGCCGTCTTCCATGCCGATGAGCGGCTTGATGTTGAGCAGCGAGCCGACCAGGTTCGTGGCTTTGCCGATGCGTCCGCCCATGTAGAGATACTTGAGCGTATCCGCGGTCTGGATCATGCGCGTGATCGGGATCATGCGCTTGACCTTCGCCACGATATCGTCCAGGCGCAGGTCCGCCAGGGCGGCGCGCGCGGCTTCGATCGCCATCCACCCCTGGCAGAGCGAGACGTTGCGCGTGTCGATCACCTCGATGCGCACCGCCGGATCCTTCTCTTTTATCATGGATTGGGCCACTAGCGCGGCCTGGTAAGCACCGCTGCCCTTCGAGGTCATATGGATGCTGACAATCTCATCGTGACCCTCTTCCACCAGGCATTCGTAAGCCTCGAAATAATCGCCGGGACCGGGGCTGGCCGTCGTCGGCAGGACCCTGGCAGTGATCAACCAGTTGAGGAACTCTTCACGCTGGATGGTCACCAGGTCGCGCAGCACCTCCTGCCCGCGGTGAATGTAGTACGCCACCGTGCGGATGTTCAATTCCTTCAACATCGGTTCGGGGATGCTGGCGGTGCTATCGGTCAAGACAGCAACTTTCTTTCCCATTTGAACGACTCCTTGATAAGTGCTGAATTCTCTTATCATCCCTATTTTACGCCTTTTTAGGCAGAGTGGGTTAAGCGAAAATAAAAAAATTCGCTGAAGGTTTTCTATCAATGACTCATCCTCACACACATCTTGCCTGAGAATGAAAATGAAAAAGCAACCCCGGTGATCTAGGGGGGAAGAGTGATATGCAGGAAAATGACATTTGGCACTATTCTTCAAATCAAAAATATTGTACAATAATACCGTAATCGGAATTATAAAATTCCGAAACGGAACAAGAGAATGCCGCCCCAAAAGATCAGCCTCGATGAACTCGATTATCAAATCATCCAGGCACTCCACGCTGACGCTCGCACCTCTGCCTCGGATATTGCCCGCAAGACAGGCGCCAACGAACGCACCATTCGCAAACGCATCAAGCGACTTGTTGCGGATGGCACGATCCGTCTAACGGCCATCCTGGACCCGGTGGCTTTTGACTATCTAACTGCCGCCGACATCTTCCTCGAAGCTGAGGCGGAGCTCGAGCCTGCCATCCTCGACCGGATCATGTCCATGCCCGAGGTAACCTACGTGGCCCTCGGCCAGGAGACGCGGGAAATCTCCATCGAGGCGCGTTTCAAAGACAACGTGGAACTGCGCGAATTCCTGGGGCGCACCCTGCCGGATATCCCCGGTGTTAAAGTGACCCGCTACGCGCTGGTGCCGCGCATCCTGCGCAACATTGACGAGTGGATGCCCCCGAAAGAAGATTTTCTTGGGTGAGAAAGGAGGTTATATCGAGACGCATTCCTTTTTGTACGCTTCCTTATCTACCCAATTTCATACTTTTCTAAAAAGGAGATTGAAAATAAAAAATAACAATTTCACATCTGTTTTTCTTTTTGCCATGCTATTTGTGGCGTTTGGCGTGGCTCTTTCTGGTTGTGGCGGAAAGGACGAGATCCTGATTGGCGCGCCGATGCCACTCACCGGCCCCTACGCCAGCGACGGCGAGCAGATGAGCATGGCGCTTGAAATGGCCGTTGCTGAAAAGAACGCCGAAGGCGGCCTGCTGGGCCGACAGATCAGATTAGTAACTGGTGATGTAGGCGCTCTGGAGGCCGAGAAAATCAAAGCTGTGGGTGAGCGCATGGTCGGCGAAGGCGTAGATGTGGTTATTACCGGTTACGCGGATTCAGGTGTGGACGCGCGCGTCTTCGGCGAATATGACATGCCATACCTGCATGCCGATGCCATGACTATGGATACCGAACTGGTTGCCCTCGATCCTGAAAAATATGGAAATGTTTTCCAATATTGCCCCAGCGAAGTTTCGTATGGTATTGATACCGCTGCCAACCTGTTCAAGATTCCAGAGGAATTAGACTGGACACCGCCCAACAACAAAATCGCCATTGTCAAGGTGGACTACTCTTACAATGTTCTGGCGGCTGATAAGTTTGCAGAACTAGCCGTAGAACAGGGCTACGAAATCGTCGTGGACGAGATTACCCAGTTTGGCGTTGTGGAATGGGATCCGATCCTGGCCAAGATTGAACAGGCCCAGCCTGCTTACGTTACCTTCTGGAATCTGGACCCGACCGATGCCTCGCGCTTTATGATCCAGTTCAATGAAAAGTTTGGCGAGCAGGGTCTGAACGCGCTGGTCTTCATGCAATTTACTCCGTCCATACCCGAATTCCTAACCCTGACTGGTGACTCGGCTGAAGGTTTGCTCTGGACGGCCAGCATCAACCCGGTTGGCGATGGCGTCGCCGATTACCGCCAGCGTTGGATTGACCGCTTCGGCGATGATCCGAAATCCATTTACTCCTACGTTACCCGCGATGGCTTCGACATCTGGGTAAATGCGGTCGAAGAAGCCGGTTGTGTGGATTGCTACGAACAAATCATCGAGATCATTCGCCAGACCAATTACACTGGACTTTCTGGAACACACCAGTTCAATCCAACCGACCAACAGTCACTATATGGTGAAGATTTGATACCCACGCTCTGGTACCAGATTCAAGACGGCAAGAACGTCGTTGTTGGTCCCAGTAAGTATACCGAGGGCGATCTTGTCCTGCCCCCGTGGATTAAGTAGTACTCTCCCCCTACAAACAACCGCCGGTCTGTCGCACGACCGGCGGTTGCATCCCTACGGAGAGGAGCATGCATGTTTGAGACAAAGCACATCTCCAAGAGTTTCGGCAAATTAGCCGCCCTTTCAGACGTAAGTATCATAGTTGAAAAGGGAGAGGTCTTTGGCATTGCCGGGCCAAACGGAGCGGGCAAGACAACCCTGTTTAACGTCATCAGCGCGGTCTACACACCCACTTCTGGACAGGTGTTTTTTGAAGACAAAGATGTGACCGGGCGCAAACCGCATGAGATCAGCCACCTGGGCATTGCGCGCACCTTCCAAATCCCAACCACGTTTCATACCCTGAGCGTCTACGACAACTTGCGCGTTGGGGCGATTTTTGGAGCGGGTAAACCGGAACGTGTTCAGGAAGTCTTGAAATTCCTGGACCTGGAAAGCCGGCAGCACACCCTGGCCCGCAATCTTGATTTATACACCACCAAACTGGTCATGCTCGGCGCCACGCTGGCTACCGATTGTAAACTACTGATGCTCGACGAGCCGATGGCCGGTTTGTCCATTGTGGAAATCAACAAGTTCCTGGAAGTCATCCGCAAGGTCAACCAGGAAAAAGGCATCACCATCATTATCATCGAGCACCTGCTCGACATTCTAATCAGCATCACAAAACGTATGATGATCCTGAGCGATGGAGAGATGCTGTATCTTGGCCCGTCCGAAAAAGTCACCGAAGACCGCCGGGTGGTGGAAGTCTATTTGGGCGGGAAAGGAGCGGGACACCATGCTTGAGGTCCAAAATATTGACTCGTTCTATGGCGAACTGCAGGTCCTGCGCCAGGTCTCTCTGCATGTGGACGCGGGGGAGGTGGTTGCCCTCTTCGGTCCAAATGGACACGGCAAGAGCACCCTGCTCAAAGCCATTTCGGGCCTTCACCCACCTGTATCTGGTTCTGTGAAATTTAACGGCGAGGAACTCTCGAAGTTACCAACGCACAAAATTGTCGAACGCGGCCTGGTGTACATCCCCGAAGAGCGGAATCTCTTCCCAGATATGACCGTGATGGAAAATCTGAAGATGGGTGCCTACAACATGCGCGCACGCAAGACGATCAAATCAAACCTCGAATTTGTCTTCCACGTCTTCCCCAAACTGGAAATTCGCCAGAACCAGTACTGCTCCACCCTGAGCGGTGGTGAAGGCCGCATGGTTGCCATCGGTCGCGGCCTGATGAGTGAGATCTCGCTCCTACTGGTGGATGAACCTTCCATCGGTCTTTCCCCAGGGATACGCAAGGCTGTTTTTGAAGCCATTGCAAAAATCAACCTTGAACGCGACATCACCATCCTGATCGTTGAACAGGAAATTAAAAACGCCTTGGCGCTTTCCCGGCGTTTTTACTTGCTCAAAAATGGACAGATTGCCTTTGAGCGCAAGGCCGACGAACTGAACGTGGCCGAGATCGAGATAGCTTATTTCTAGGAGAGCCCCATGGAAACGATCATCAATATAATCATCAGTGGTCTGATTTCGGGGTCACTCTATGCCGCCATGGCGCTGGGCCTGACCATCGTCTATGGTGTCAGCCGCGTGTTCAACTTTGGGCATGGCGTGATTGCCATTATCGGGGCCTACATAACCTGGTTCATGCTGGATGTCGCCGGTATCGGGTTTGTGCCCAGCGTACTCATCTCGATGGGGCTGATGTTCCTGTTTGGCGTAGGGATGTACCAGTTTGCTATCAATCCTCTTCTCAAAAAACCCAACTGGGAATTCTCTACTGTCTTGTTTATGCTGGGCGCAGGCATTCTGTTTGAGAACGTTATTCTGCAAATCTTTGGCCCGCGCGTAAAGTCTATCCCGCTCTTTGTTGAGGGCAGCCTGAAACTCGGCTTCGTGCAGATCAACTGGCACGAATTGATTCTGATTGGGATAGTGGTGGTGTCCGTCATCCTGCTCAGCCTGTTCTTCAAGTACACCCGTATGGGACAGGCCATGCGCGCCGTGGCACAATCCATTACCGGGGCGCGTGTGGTCGGCATTGATATCAATAAGATTTTTAGTTATACCTTCGGCCTGGCTTTTGTGGTGACCGGTTTAAGCGGCATCCTGCTTAGCACCAAGTACTTCCTCAACCCGCACATTGGCTGGGAGTGGATGATCAAGGGCTTTGTCATCACCACTTTTGGCGGACTGGGCAGCACCAGCGGTACCATCTATGCTGCCATCATCCTGGGTGTGGTGGAAGCCCTGGCCACGCTGTACTTCGGCGCCATCTGGGTCTGGCCGATCTGGTTTGCCATGTTCATGATTGTCCTGTTGATTCGTCCGCAAGGTATCGCTGGCGGACGGCTGTAGAAGGAGTGCCCCATGTCCAAGATCAAACTCAACTGGCGAATCATCTTCCTGGGTCTGGTGCTGGTCTTCCTGCTGGTCTACCCCCTTCTCGGTGCCAGCAGTTACATGCGCCACCTGTTTATCCTGTTCTTCATCTGGGCCATCGTGGCCGCCAACTGGAACCTGCTGATGGGCTACGCGGGCATCACTTCGCTGGGCAACATTGGCTTCCTGGCCATCGGTGGGTACGTCTCTGGCATCCTGGCCAAGACGTTCGACCTCTCGCCCTGGCTGACTATTCCCATCGGCGGCCTGGTGACTTGTATCCTGGTCACGGTTTTCCTCGGCCTGCCTGCCCTCCGCCTGAGCGGTATCTACATTGCCCTGCTCTCGCTTATCTTTGCCGATTCCTTGCCCTCCATCCTGACGCAGACGCGCGACATTACCGGTGGGGCGATGGGCCTACATGCAATTCCGCCCTTCTTCCCCGGCATGGACAAAACCGGCGTTTATTATGTCTGCTTGGGCTTCTTCCTGCTCATTCTGTACATTGTCTACCGCATTATCAATTCGTCTACCGGTTTGGCTTTCGTGGCCCTGCGCGACTCAGAGAACTTCGCCTACTGTCTGGGCGTGAACAAGTTCCGTGAGCGCCTCAAGGTTTTCGCCCTGGCCTCCTTCCTGACCGGTGTAGCCGGCGGCGTCTATGTCCACGCCCTGGGTGATATCTCGCCATCCACATTAGGTATTGAGCCGTTCCTGCTGGCCATTGCCATGATTGAACTGGGCGGCGTGGGCACTTTCGCCGGGCCGATCCTTGGCACGGCCGTCATCGTCTTTGGCAATGAGTTCCTGCGCCTGGCCGGGACACTGCGCCTAGCCCTGCTCGGTGCGCTGATTTGCGTCATTATCCTGTTCTACCCTGGCGGCGTGATGCAACTGGTGAACCAGGCGGAAGCTCGGATTACCCGGCTGGTCGGAAAGCGCAAGCGATCACCGGCAAAGGGATGATATGTTCGTAGTCTACTCGCCGCACTTGGAAGCGTTCCAATCTCCCGGACAGATCCACTTTGGGGAACGCCAGCCATCGCCCGAGGTCCCGGAGCGGAGCCGACAGATTGTGGCTGCCTTGAAGGCATCCGGCCTGGTGAGTCTGGTCGAGCCAAAGAAAATCGGGACGGAACCCATCCAAGCCGTTCACGACCAAGGGTACCTGGATTACCTTTCCACTGCCAACCTGCGACCCATCATTGACCCGGAATCGGACGGCCAACCGGCCGAAGTCCTTTTCCCGGCGGCATTTCCTTTTACAAACCTCTGACCTGAGCAGCATCCCTCAGTCATGGCGGCGTCTGGAGTCTTCTGCTTCGACACATACGCCCCGTTAACAGCGGAGGTCTTCCCTGCCGCCCTGCTCTCGGCGGAATGCGCCCTGACTGCTGCTGACCTGATCTTGAAAGGGGAGCGTGCCAGCCTGGCAGTCTGTCGTCCGCCTGGTCACCATGCCATGCGTGCCAAATGCGGTGGGTTCTGTTACCTGAATAATGCTGCTATTGCTGCGCAGTATCTGACCCAAGCCGGCAAAGTTGCCATTCTGGACGTAGACTACCACCACGGCAATGGCACACAGGAGGTCTTCTACACGTCCGACCAAGTGTTGTATGTCTCCCTGCACGCCGATCCGGTGGAGGCCTACCCCTATTTCAGTGGTTATGCCGACGAGACGGGCACAGGCCAGGGGCTGGGATACAACCTGAATATTCCCCTGCCCGCAGGTACGAACGATGTCAATTATGGCCTGGCACTGGATACCGCCCTGCACACGATCCATGAATTTGGCCCGCGTTCCCTGGTGCTTTCCCTGGGCTTCGACATCTGCATAACTGACCCGTTGACTACCTTCAAGGTGCAACCCGAATTCTTCACCAAAATGGCCTGGCGGATTGCCCGGCTGGCCCATCCCACCGTTATTATTACCGAAGGCGGGTACGCCGTTTCGACGCTGGGTGACCTGGCCGTGCGCTTCGTGCGGGGCTGGCAAGGATAAAAATTTGAACTTCTTTCAAGGAGCAAAACCATGAAACTACGTCACTTTATTGACACGCAAGACTTCACCAAAAAGGAACTGCTCGATATCATCGAACTCACCCGCCGCATCAAGGCCGCCGACAAGCAAGGCTGCACCCCGAAACTGCTGCAGGATGCCTCCCTGGCCATGATCTTCGAGGAACCCTCCACCCGGACGCGCGTCTCGTTCGAGGTGGCCATGACCGAACTGGGCGGGCACGCCCTGTACCTGAAACCAGGCGAGATCCACCTCGGCGTGCGCGAGTCAATGTTTGACACGGCCAAAGTCCTTTCGCGCATGTGCGACGTTATTGAAGCCCGCACGCTTAAACATGCCACCGTCACCGAACTGGCCAGACACGCCGACGTGCCGGTCATCAACGGGCTGACGGATTACAACCACCCCACCCAGGTCGTCTGCGATGTAACCACCATGATCGAGCATTTGCCCGCCGGGAAGAAACTCGAAGACCTGAATGTGACCTTCATCGGCGACGCGACAAACGTCCTTTCGTCGCTGATGTTGATTTGCACAAAAATGGGCATGCACTTCACCCACGCCGCGCCGAAGAAATACCAGGCACCCGCCGAGTGGCAGGCCTGGGCGCAGAAAAACAGTCAGGAATCGGGAGGCAAGCTCACGGTCACAGAAGACCCAGTGGCCGCGGTGAAAGAAGCCGACTTTATCTACACCGACCTGTGGTGGTGGGTCGGCCAGGAAGACCAGATCCCTGAGCGGCGTGCCGCGTTCATGCCCACCTACCAGGTCAACAAAACGCTGTTCGAGAAAGCCCCCTCGCACTGCAAGTTCATGCACTGCCTGCCGGCCTCGCGCGGCGTGGAGGCCACGGATGAAGTCATGGACCACCCACGTTCGATCATCTTCGACCAGTCTGAGAACCGCTTGCACACCGAGAAAGGCCTGCTGGTCTACTTTGTGTACCCGCGCCTGAAACGGCCTTCGGAAGAGTTGAAAGCCTTCCACGAAGACCAGATCGAGGCGCTATTGAATGACCCGAAATTCGGGAATTAACAAAACAGAGAGGAGAATGTAATGACCACTGAAACCAAATCAACCGGATTCAAGAAAGTCCTGCGGGGGCTGGATATGACCCTGTTCTCCATTTGCGCCATCATCGTGCTCGACACGCTGGGCGCTTCGGCCTCCATTGGTGCTTCGACCATCGCCTGGTATATCATAACCCTGGTGCTGTTCTTCATCCCCTACGGGCTGATCACCGCCGAACTCGGCTCCACTTACCCGGAGCAGGGTGGCATTTATACCTGGGTGCGGCGCGCCTTCGGCGAAAAGTGGGCCGCCCGTACCACCTGGTACTACTGGATCAATGTGGCCTTGTGGATGCCTTCGGTGTACGTCCTGTTTGCCGGGGTATTCTCCCAGTTGTTCTTCCCGGATCTAACCCTGCTCTGGATCATCGGGATCGGCATCGTGATGACCTGGATCACAGTGCTGGTCGGTATCATCACACTCGAGGTCGGGAAGTGGGTTCCGAACCTGGGCGCCATCCTGAAAGCGCTCATCATCCTGGTGCTGGGCGTTGGTGGTATCGTTTTTGCAATCCGCAACGGGGTGGCCAATGACCTGTCGCTCAAGGCCATGCTGCCCACCTGGGATGTGGGCTTGATGTTCCTGCCGGTTATCGTCTACAACTTCCTCGGCTTCGAACTCATGTCCGGCGCGGGTGAAGAAATGAAGAACCCCGGCCACGATATCCCGAAAGCCATCATCACCGCCGGTGCGTTGATTGCGTTCTTCTACCTGTTCGCTACAGTCGGCATGCTGCTGGCACTGCCACTCGAGCAACTCGGCCTGGTTTCCGGCATCGTGGACACGCTCAAGGCCGTGCTCGGCACTTCGACTGTCGCCAGCGTGGTTGTGACCATCCTGGGCATCGGCGCGCTGTATACCTTCTTCGCCAACATGGTCACCTGGACTATGGGCGCCAACCGCACTGCCGCGCAGGCCGCCGAAGAAGGCACCCTGCCCGGCGTGTTGGGTAAACTGCATCCGGTTAATAAGACGCCGGTCGGCGCGTACATTATCACCGGTATCGTATCAACACTGGTTGTGATCGTCTACGGATTCATGGCCGGCAGCAACGAAGACCTGTTCTGGACGCTCTTTGCCTTCAGTTCCATCATCTTCCTGCTGCCCTATCTGATGCTCTTCCCAACCTTTCTAAAACTGCGCACCTCCGACCCGGACGCCACGCGCCCGTATAAATTCCCCGGCGGGACTGTGTTTGCCTGGATTGTCTCCATCATCTGCACGATCTTCGTGCTCCAGGCCATTGTCTTCTTCCTGTGGGTGCCGGGCACGCCGATGGACTGGGCCTATGCCACCCCGATCCTGATCGGGGTCCTGTTGACACTTATCATAGGCGAAGTGCTCCTGCTGGTTTCCAAAAAGAAGTAGGTGCCGATGACTCAACTCCGCAATTCGACTCCCCGCGCCGATGGCTTTTACATGCCCGCAGAATGGGCGCAGCATGCCCGGACCTGGATGCTGTGGCCCGAACGGACAGACAACTGGCGGCTGGGAGCCAAACCTGCCCAGAAAGCCTTTGGTGCTGTGGCCGAAGCCATCTCCCGCTTCGAGCCGCTGACGATGGGCGTCAACCACCGCCAGTTCCAGAACGCGCGCGGCATGCTCCCGCCGCAGTTGCGCGTGGTTGAACTGTCCAATAACGATGCCTGGATGCGCGACTGCGGCCCGACGTTTGTGGTCAATGGCAGGGGCGAGGTCCGGTTGGTGGACTGGGTCTTCAACGCCTGGGGCGGGATGAAGGGTGGCCTGTACTTCCCCTGGGACCTGGACGACATGGTCGCCCAAAAAGTGGCTGACCTGGAAGGCGTGGACCGCTACCGGGCCGCGCTGGTGCTGGAGGGCGGCTCCATCCACGTGGACGGAGAAGGCACGCTGCTGACCACCGAGGAATGCCTGCTCAATGAGAACCGCAACCCGGAGTTCTCGAAGGAAGAGATCGAACAACACCTGATGGAGTACACCAGCGCTTCGAAGTTCATTTGGCTGGGAGCAGGCGTGTACAACGACGAGACGAATGGCCACGTGGACAACATCGCCTGTTTCCTGCGCCCCGGCTTGGTGGCCCTCACCTGGACCGACGATCACAACGACCCGCAGTATCCTATTTCGAAGGATGCCTTCGATCGCGTGAGCAAAGCCACGGACGCAAAGGGGCGCAAACTGGAAGTGCTCAAGATATTCCAACCCGACCCGGTGACAATTGCCGCGAATGAAGCCGAGGGTGTGGACGCGGTAGACGGTTCCATCCCCCGCCATGCCGGTGACCGGATGGCCGCCTCATACATCAACTTCTACCTGTGCAACGGTGGGGCCATCGTGCCGACCTTCAACGATCCACACGATAAACTGGCGATGGATGCCCTGCAAAAAGCCATGCCGGATAGAAAAATAGTTGGCGTCCCCGCCCGCGAAATCCTGCTCGGCGGCGGGAATATCCACCGCACCCCCCAACAGCAGCCGAAGGGCTAATACGGATGATCCGGCAGCAGTTGATCTGACAGGTCAAAAGGAAGCTACATGTGATTGTTGATAGGCGATAATAATGAAGCGCGCCAAGAAGATCAAAGTGCACGGGCAGACCGCCATGTCAGTCTGCCCGTACTTTATTTGGGGAATTTGATTTTAATGGTTGTCCCCTTGCCGGCATTGTTTTCAGCGGAAATGCTCCCACCGTGCAGTTCGACGATGGCTTTGGCGATGGCCATCCCCAGGCCGGAGCCGCCTTCCTGCCGGGACAGGTTGCCGTCGCCGGAAGCGCCCAGTTGGTAAAAACGCAGGAATGTACCGAGTTCCAGGACGAAGACCAGCAGGCCGGTGACCAGCAGCTTGCGACGGTCCTGAAAGAAAAGCCGGATTTTGGAAATGGAATCGTTCATAGTCATAGTGTACCTCGTCGAAGGATTTTGGGTCTTTGGGAATTCCCGTCACCACGGTGATTCCAGGAGAACCAGGCTTTTTACAACCCTAGAATATCAAAAAGATGTTTAGATTTTGTTTAGAAATTTGGAGAATCTGATTGAGATTCGCGCCCCTGAGAAACCTGTAAGCAAATTCTAATCATCCTTTCATTGACATTCGGCAGGGAACAGGATATTATAAACATACCGACCAGTCGGTATGTTTATGCAAAAGGAGTAACCCATGCCACAACAACGCAGTGAAGAGACGCGGGCTCGCATCCTGGATGCCGCTGTCCGACGGTTTGCCATCGCCGGATACGATGCCGCCAGTGTGGATGACATCTGCGCCGAGGCCGGGGTTAGCAAGGGCGCTTTTTATCACCACTATCCGACCAAGCAGGCTATCTTCCTGGCGCTGATGCAAGGTTGGCTGACGATGATTGACATGGGCATGGATGCGGCCCGCAAGGACACCGTCCCGGAGACGCTGGTGCACATGACCAATCTCCTGCCGGGCGTTTTCGCGGCCGCCGAAGACCGCCTGCCGATGTTCCTGGAATTCTGGTTGCAGGCCAGCCGCGACGAGACGATCTGGAAGGCAGTGATCGCTCCGTATCGCCATTATCAGGAGCATTTCGCCAGACTGGTAGAAGATGGCATTGCCGAAGGCTCTCTCAAACCAACCGACTCTCATGTGGCCGCACAGGTTATCGTTTCCCTGGCGGTGGGATTAGTACTACAAGGCGTGCTCGATCCGCACGGCGCCGACTGGGAAAAGACGGCCCGCGAGAGCATGCATATTTTGATGAATGGATTGGCAAAATAACCCTCACCCTGGCTCCTCTCCTCGCGAAGCATATCATACCCGAAGGGGACAAAAGGAGAGGGCGATAAGGAGATCATTATGATTTTGGTTACCGGTGCAACTGGACATATTGGCAACGTTCTCATCCGCAAACTGCTGGACCAGGGCGAAAAAGTCCGCGCCCTCACCTGGGGCGGCGAAGACACTATGCCCATCAAAGACCTGGATGTGGAGCAGGTGGAGGGCGACGTACTCGACCCGGTCTCGCTCGAACCCGCCATGCGCGGCGTGAAAACCGTCTATCATCTGGCAGGCATCATTTCCATCATGCCGGGACGCAATCCGCTGGTCTGGAAGGTCAACGTGGAAGGGACGCAAAACGTGCTCGAAGCTGCCCGCCGCGCCGGCGTCCGGCGGCTGGTCTACACCAGTTCCATCCATGCCATCGCCCGCGCTCCGCACGGGGTGGCAATGGACGAGTCGCTGGGGTTCGACCAGAACAACCCCTACGGCGAGTATGACCGTTCGAAAGCCGCCGCCAGCCTCGAGGTTCAGAAAGCTGCGACCGCAGGCCTGGACGCGGTCATCGTCTGCCCGACGGGCGTCATCGGTCCGTACGATTTCCGCGGCTCGGAGATGGGCGAGGTCATTCGCAGCGCCTCCGAAGCCCGGACGATGTTCTACGTCGAAGGTGCGTACGATTTCGTGGATGTGCGTGACGTGGTGGACGGGTTGATTGCCGCCAACGAGAATGGGCGACGGGGCGAGAGCTACATCCTGAGCGGGAACAAGATCTCGGTGCGCTACCTGTTAGAGACGGTGCGCGAAGTGACTGGCAAGGCGTTCGCGAGTTTTAAGATGCCGTTCTCGCTGGCGGAGTTTGCGGCAAAATTCACGCCATATTATTACCGCTATTCGAAAGCCAAACCGCGTTTCACGCCTTATTCACTGGAAGTGCTGCAAAGCAATTCGAATATCAGTCACGCCAAAGCAGCGCGTGAACTGGGTTACCAATCGCGCCCGGCCATCGAGACGATTGCCGATACCGTGCGCTGGTTCTTTGAGAACCACAAGGTTCGTTCCATGGCTTGATTATGATCACCTCCGCTCATCCTCTCGCCGCATTGGACACCCTGGACGGCTACCGCCAGTCCTTCATGGATGTGACACTGTGGCGGCCGTTCGTGGAACGCGTTTGCCGGGGGTTTGGCTCGGCCTGTAACCTGGTCCGCCCGGGAGTGGTCGGGACCTTCTCAACGTTCATCGTTGACGAGCAGCGGGTAGTCAAGTTTTTTAGCCCGCTGTTTGACGGCGAGATTTGCTGGCGGGTGGAGCAGGAAGCGGCGCAGTTGATGGCGGACATGCCCGCCGTACCGGTGGCGCGGCTGCTGGCTTCAGGTGTGCTCGAAATGGAGCCGGGCTGGCAGTACCTGGTCTTCGAGTACGTGCCGGGCGTGAGCATTGGCGAGGTCTATGCCGAAGTTCCCTTTGAAGACAAACTGTCGCTGGCGCGCTGGCTGGGAGGCTGGTTACCGCGTATGCACCGGATCCAGGTCCGGGACGGGACGACCCTTCCAGCCCTGAGCGCGGAACGAGCGCGCGGCTGGTTCTCTCCCCGCTGGCCAGAAGAGCGGACCCGCTGGCCGGTCCATCTGGCTGGGCAGGTTGAGGCATACCTATCGGCCAATGGCGCCTTTTTCCAGGGTGGGCACGACAGTTTCATCCATGCCGATCTGACTCAGGACCACTTCCTGGGCCGGTTTCAATCGGGGCGTTGGGAAACGCTGGCGGTGATCGACTTCGGGGATGCCATGCTTGGGAATATATACTACGAACTGGCAGCCCTGCACCTCGACTTGTTCGACTGCGACAAGCGCCTGCTGGTGGCTTTTCTCCAGGCTTACGGACTGCCTCCGGATCCGGATTTCGTGCGCAAGGCGATGGTTACTTCATTGTTGCACCAGTTCGATATCTTCGGCTCCTTGTTTGTCTGGAAGCCGGAATTGCAGGCGGCGCACACGCTGGATGAACTAGCCGAACGGTTATGGAATGCCAGTGATTGAGGCTGATATGGATAATTGGAAAGATAAAATTGCAGTCGTGACCGGGGCCTCCTCCGGCATCGGCGCGGCGACAGCCAGACGGCTGGCCCGTGAAGGGATGCGGGTGGTGCTGGTGGCGCGCCGGGCTGACCGGCTGGAGACTCTGGCCGAAGATATCCGCGCGGACGGCGGAACTGCCCGCATCCTGCCCGCCGACCTGACACAGGAGGCAGACCGGTTGCGCGTCTGCGCGGAAGCCGGGGCGGCGGACGTGCTGGTGAATAACGCCGGGCTGGGGTGGTACGGCTTCGGGTCCGATATGCCGTGGAAGATGGCCTTGGAGATGCTGCAGGTCAATGTGGAAGCAGTGGCGCAGTTGACGATCAGCTTCCTGGGCAGGATGCGCCTGCGGGATGCCGGGCACATTATCAACGTCGGTTCGATCTCGGGCAGCATCCCCAGCCATGGCATTGCCCTGTACGGCGCGACAAAATCCTTCCTGGACAACTTCACCACCGCCCTGTACCGCGAACTGACCGGGACGCGCGTCCACGTCAGCGTGGTGCGAGCCGGGCCGGTACGGACCGAGTTCGGGGAGGTGGCCCTATCGAAGGAGAACGGTGGGCACGTTCCGACTGAGCACGTAGGCGTGACCGCGAATTATGTGGCCTGGCGCATCTGGAAATTAATGCTGCGCCCGCAACGGGTGATCTACGTCCCGGGCTGGCTGGGGGTCGTCCCCTGGGCCGAACTGGCCTTCGGCTGGATCATCGACCGGGTGGGACCGCTACTGCTGAGAAAGCAGAAATCTGGGGCTTAAAAACAAATGCCCGGTACTTCAAAAGTGCCGGGCATTTTTTTACGGGGAAGTTACGCTTTCCCTGCTACGTTCATCTCAGGGATCAAAATATACGGGGCGTAGAAGGTACTGTAGACCCACTGCGCTTCCTTGCTGACCGCGGCGACGTTTTTGAGCAGGTCGTAGACATTGCCTGCAATGGACATGTCCTTGACGCGCCCGACGATCTCGCCCTTCTCGACCTTGAAGGCCAGCGCCAGCGGGTTGGAGAACGCGCCGGAGATGATGTTGCCCTGTCCGATACCGAGCAGGTCTTCGACGATGATACCCTCGTCAATGCTGGCGAGAATGTCTTTCAGTGGAGTTTCGCCCGGCTGGATGACGAAGTTGGTGAACGAAGGTTCGGGCGGATTGAACAGGCCGCGCGAGGCGTTGCCGGTCGATTCGACTCCGGACTGGGCCGCCGTCTTCAGGTCATAGATGAAGCTCTTGAGCACGCCCTTCTCGATGAGCATGTTGCGGCGGCGGGGCACACCCTCGTCATCGTAGGAGGCGCTGGCGAACTTGCCGTCAATTGTGCCATCGTCAATGATGGTGACCTTCTCGTCGAAGAGTTTCTCGCCAATTTTGCCAGCCATCGGGGAGGTGCCCTTGTAGACTTCCTTGCCGTTCA
>Ga0105152_10000128_pt1 | contig 18139 bp, 19 predicted proteins | sample LakBais05cmmetaG_FD_81534 | JGI IMG/M metagenome (GOLD analysis project Ga0105152, IMG submission 81534) | Lake sediment microbial communities from Lake Baikal, Russia to study Microbial Dark Matter (Phase II) - Lake Baikal sediment 0-5 cm | ecosystem: Environmental > Aquatic > Freshwater >...
AAGCGCGGCACACAGTGGCAGCGGAGCGCACGGGAGGGATACACTAGCAAGCGCGACTGGCAGCGGGAGATGGAGATAGACTGGAGTATTGCCAGTGGTATTGGCATCTACACAGAGGACTGGGACCGGGACAGGCACGTAGCAAATCTGGCGTTCGAGCCAGGAGAGAAGCAGGGCATCGTGTTGGGTTTCGACTTCGGCTTACAGCCAGCTTGTGCATGGCTATATGTCACAGCGATGGGGTGTATTCGCGTATTCCGTGAGACCGTCACCTGGGACGGCAGGAGCGAGCCGAAGGCACAGGGTATAGACCGGCTACTTGACCAGTTTCAGGCAGTCTACGGTGCGTGGCATGCGGCAAACCCGCTACAGCGTGCGTACTACGACCCGGCGGGCGACAGCAGGCAACAGACTGACGAGCGGACATGTGTAGAGTTCATCCGCCACCGGTTGGGCATTCCGTGTACAGCGGGTCCATTGACGCCAGAGGCGCGGCGTGGCGCGATGCGGGCAGCATTGGGCAAGAGCATTGGTGGTGTGCCGTTCTTGCAAATCAGTCCAAGTTGTACTATGCTTATCGAGGGGTTGGCGGGGGCGTACAGGTACAAGCAGACGGGTGATGGCGCCACCAGCATCCTCAGCAAGGATGCCGACAAGAACGCATGGAGTCATGTCGTGGAGGCGTTGGAGTATGCGATAGGTGGACTGATGGGACGAGTAGATAGCAGGCAAGTACGGAACGCGCGGAAGGTACGTCGACCGGTGGGACAGACGGGGTACTGAGGTAGAAACGATGCCAGCTAAGAGTCGCAAGCAGGCAGCGCAGATGGCGATGTTATACCAGCAGGGGAAGATCAGCAAGGCTACGCGTGACGAGTTCCTCAAAGGCATAGATGTGTCGGCGCTGCCTGAGCGCGTACGAAAAAAGAAGGTCAAAAAGGGATCCAGGGGCAAATGAGAACCGATAATATCCGAGAGGAGAGAGGATCATGGGGGCACAAGAGAACATAGAACAGGAACTAAGACAGTGCGAGTGGAACAGCGAGCACTTCATAAAGCTCCGGCGGCTGAAAGAGGAGTTCAGCAAGCCTGAGAGCGTGTTAGACGTAGCCCTGGGCCGCACGGAAGCCTACCGGGAGTTACTACACCTTGAGCAGCAGCGCCGCGACGGTTCAATGCGTCGCCTGGGCGAGTTGGAGGCGGTTATGCGTGCAGTGGCCGACTGTCTGAGCGCTGGATCGGTGAAGGTTGCGACAACGATAGCCCGGAGGGCAGCGGGGTTGGCTCCTCTAGCAGAGGATGACGAGAATGGCAAAGAAGAACTGGAAGCCGAAGAGGAGGAAGCCTAATGCAGGCGACCGATGACAGTCGGATTCGGCTATCCGACGAGGCGCGGCAGCGGGTTGGGCACGAGTTGATCGAGAAGATTCGGAGCGCGCGGTCCGGGATGGCCGATATGTTGGATAAGTTGAAGGATTGGGACGCGCTCTACGAAGGGGCATTGCCCGAGAAGACCCTGCCGTGGCCGGGTTGTTCCAACATCTGCGTTCCGTTGACGCAGTGGGTATGTGACACGTACAAAGCGCGAATTGCAGATGTGATTCTGTCGGTGTCACCTTTGGTGCTAGTCGAGCCACCTGCGGGTTTACAGGAGCCGGAGTTCAAGCAGAAAGCACATGGTGTAGAGACTTTCCTGCAATCCTATTGCGAGCGGATGAAACTCGGTGATACACTGGCAGATGACGTATTGGCAAGTGCTTTGAGATCGCCCGTGGCGGCCACGAAGATCATCTGGCGCGATGAGGTGCGTCAGGTACGGCGCTTCATGCCCACAGCAGACCCGATGACCGGCGAACCGATGTTGGGGGCGGACGACCAGGGGATACTTGAACCGCAGCGCGTAGAGGCGCCGAAATACCGGGGTCCCCGTGTTGAGTTCATAGATATACGCAATCTAGTGATCTGGCCGTTGACGGCAAAGAGTGCACAGGATTGCCAAATAGTAGGGGATCGGTTCACCTTGACAAAGCAGGAGGTAAAGGAGCGGGTCAACCAGGGACGGTACGACCGCGTGGCACTAGAGATGCAGGCAAATAGCGAAGAGGGCAGCGAAGTGGCAGCGGACTTCGACGAATTGGACGAATACATGGGGCTCCAGCGGCTTGGGGACTATGAAGTGTTGACGTTCTGGGAAGTAATCGCGCCGTTCGATGCTGACAGAGACGGAGTTGCCGAGGACTGTGTATTCACGCTGGAGGCAGAGACCGGAACGATCTTGCGTGCTATCGAGTATCCGTACTATCATGGACTGCGCTACTACGACTTCTGCATATTATTTCCGAGGGCAGGGCGCACGTTTGGGCGCACCATGCCTCAAATCCTGGAGAGTTGCCAGCGCGAGCTGAACGCCATCCACAACCAGCGCATAGATGCCATTACGCTGGCCATGTCAAAACCATTCGCGGCGCGGCGGTCCAGCACTATAGATTTCGATACCCTGTTGGTATCACCCGGCGGCATTACACTCCTAGACGATCTAAACGACCTGAAGGAGCTAGACATCGACCCACAAGTGCCCGGGATGGACATAGAGCAGATGGCTCGCGACTATGCCGAACGTGCCAGCGGTATCTTCGACCAGACGACCGGCAAGGAGAGCGAAGAGAAGAAGACAGCCACCGAGGTTGGGTTGGTAGCCAGTTCCGCTGGGATACGGTTCGCAGACACGATTCGGGCAGCACACCAGAGCATCATCAACATGGTAACACAGGTGGCGGGGCTCTGTTATCAATATGCCGATGATACGGAATTGCAGGCATACAACATCGAGCGGGACGATCTAATTTTCCCCTGGCGGTATGTGCCTCACGGGAATACAGGAACAGCGAACAAGGCACAGCAGCGACAGGAGAGCATGTTGTTGTATGACAAGTTGATACAGAGTCCGCTAGTGGCTCAAGACCTGACGAGGATATGGCGGTTGAGTCAAGACCTGCTTCAGGCGTTCGACCGAACAGACACCGAAGCATATTTGGGAAGTGAAGAGGAGGCCAAGCAGTTGATGGCACAGATACAGGCACAGCAGGCTGCGCAAGCACAGCAGGTAGCGGCAATGGCGGCACAAGGAGGACAAGGTGGAGCGGTACCTGGAGGAATGGGCGGAACTCTTGAACCTGTGGCCCCTAGTGGAGCATGAGGCACAGAAACTCACGTTATCGGCACATATGAAACTGACACAACGCGGGGAGACGGCGGACATTGGCGAGGTGCGCCTCTTGCAGGGAAAGATCGAGGGAATCAAGACTTTGTTGGCAATTCCGCGCAGAATAGTTGCGGAACTGGAAAAGAAGAGGAAGGGCGAGGAGACACACGATGGCTGACGAACTGGAAACCGAGGACATTGAGACCGACGAATCTGCCGAGGAGGAGCCGCTTATCTTCGGAAAGTACAAGAACATGGACGAGGCCGAGAAGGGTTACAAGGAGTTAGAACGCGAGTTCCACGCAGTGCGGCAACCAGTGAAAGAGGAACCCGCAGATTTTGGATATGTAAACGTGCCGGGGACTGCCCCGGCGCCGGAGACCGATCCAAACGAGGCATTCTACGAGAATCCGACCCAGTTTGTGGCACAGGCGATAGCAAACGTCCGACAGTACGAGCGGATTGCTGGTGCGAACCGAAAGGCTGCGTTGCGAGAGTTAAAGACGCACCCGGCTTATGGCGCACTTGTAGATCGCTTAGAGGAACGTCTGGACAGGGAAGTCGATCCATCGTATCTATTCGATCCGAACACGGCCAAAGAGGTGGTCACGGCCATGTTCGGGCAGGAGCTGGTTCGGCACACAGCACAGGCAACGCCGGAACCCGTTGTCAGAATGAGGACCCGTGCGGTCCCTGACATAGAAAAGCCAGGGGATGTGGATGACACGGAGACGGGAGACGCTCTCGACGCTGACGGGATTGAACTCTTGCGGAGTCTGGGGTTACCAGCAAAGGCACGCAAAGCCGCTAGTGATTCGTTCACGCGACGGCTAAGGGAGGAGCGAACGAGGCGATGACGGTAGTAACGGCGAAAAATCGACCGGAGAAGCCGCCACAGGATGGCGACAGCCGCAGACTAGGTGTAGCTGATGGCGTGGTTCTTAAGGATGCAGGAAAGCACGCACGTTGGGGATGGTGCGATCCTGAGAGCAAGCGCAGCATGACGCGCATAGCGAACCTAAAGCGACTGGGCTACCGGCCTGCGACGGAGGCCGACGTAGTTGACATGCGCGATGCCTACAGTGAGCCAGACGGCACGATCCACAAAGGCGATCAGATATTGATGGTTTGTGATCGTGATGGCGTAGAATCGCGTGACACGGCTCAGCGCAGGGAGCGTGAGTCGGTAGAGCGCAAGCAGGTCAAGGCCATTGAGGACGGTGCAGGCATCGATACCGACCGGGACCTTCACCACCAGCGAGTAAGAGGCAGGGAAGTAGATTTGGCTTGACAGACGGCCCCGCCAGGGAGACCCGTCTCAGATATAGGCGGCCTCGCTAGAGACACCCGCCTCCGAATAAGGGCGTTCCTCCGGCCAGTGTGGAGGGACACACCCCGCATCAGGGCCGTTGTAGAGGCAGCATTACCCTGCCCCTACTGGACACACGCCCGCCATGGGCCCCTCCTACAGGGACACCCCAAAGAAACCAGAAACCGAACACTAACAAACATGGAGGTAACTCGCATGGCGAGAACCAATGCCGGCTTTTTGTTTGTCGGCACCAGGGACGGCGGGCCTCCTGCGGTCAGGAGATTTCCGCTAGTTTCGGCCATCTACAAGCAGGGCAACGTGCTGCGGCTGTCAGCCACGACCGGCAGTGCTACGAAGGCGGCTGCGTCAGGCACGAGCATCCTGGGCGTATTGGCTAACAATCTCACTGCTGCTCAGGCTGCTAGTGCGACCACAGGGCCGCATCTGGTATACCTGGCAAGTGGCAACAATATCTTCAAGGCCAAGATGCTGGCGTCTTCGACGCCGCAGGTTAAGATCGGCGATACCTGCGATATTGCTGCCATTGCAACAACCTACAACTATCGTCTCTCGAATACCGGAGGATCGACGAACGTCATCAGTATCGTGGGATTCGACGGAGACGAGGCACTCAGCGCCCATACCGGCGTCGAGTACTACGTAACGTTCGCACGCAGCGTATTCGCTCAGTCCAAGAGCGATGTAACCACATAGTGAAAGGAGCTTAGTGAAATGGCAATGACAAGGTCGCAGTTCCTGACGCTTATGGTTGAGGGGCTGCGTGAAGTGTTCTTTCTCCAGTACAAGGAACAGGAGCAGGTTCATCCGCGCATCTTCGATGTACAAACGTCGAAGAAACGGAAAGAAAGCTACCAGGGTGTTACTGGACTGGGCATGTTGGAAGTAAAACCCGAAAGCGAGCCGATCACGTATGAAGACCTCGTAGAGGGTTACGACCAGGACTTTATGCACACCGCATACGCCAAGGGCCTGCGGTTTTCCAGGGAGTTGCTGGACGACGAACAGTATGGTGTAATGAAGCGGCGCACAGAGGCGCTATCGCGGTCTGCTCGCTATCGCAAGGAGTACGATCATGCGAAGCTCTTCAACAATGCTTCGGGCACCACGTACTTCTCTGGTAATGACGACCTCGCGCTGCTATCGGCGTCTCATACGCTGGCGGCTGTGCCAGGCACTCTCTGGAGCAACTACTCGGCATCGACTGACCTCTCGCTTGCCGCGCTGGAATCTGCGTTCACAGCAATGCGCACGTTCAAGGACGATCAGAACCTTCTGATCAACATAGAGCCTGCGACACTGTTGATCCCGCCGCAGCTCGAGTATGACGCCTACGAGATACTGAACTCGTCTGGAAAACCATACACGGCGGACAACGAAGTCAACTACTTCAAGGGCAAGTTGAACGTGATAGTGTGGCCGTTCATCACGGACACCAACGCATGGTTTGTGCTTGCCAGGAAGGCAGACGCCGCACCGTTGTCGTTCATTCGGACAAAGGTCGAGTTCGACTCTGACGGCGACTTCGACACCAAGGACCTGAAGGTGTCGGCGTATACCAGGTACAGCCTGGGGTTCGTTGACCCTCGGTTCTGTTATGGCTCGATGGGGTCAAGCTGATTGACAACGCTCGGGGGCCGGGACATCCGGCCCCCAGACGGAGGTGAATTGACATGGGCGTAACCCATCATCAGCAAATACAGGTGACTGGCACAACGCAGTTGAGCGGGCCGGTGATTATGACTGGCGCGAACCAGACTACGTTGACGAAGTTGAGTGTGACCGGAACTACGCGGGCGTCCGGCATCTTCAGTGCGAGTGCGGCTGGGAAGCAGAGCACGTTGACGAAGTTGAACGTCAGCGGCACGGTTGCGTTGTCTGGGAATGTGGCAGCGACAGCCAGTGGCAAGAAGGTGACTATGGGTGCGGTAGTTGTCCCATCGGCTGCAAACGCAATATCTGGCCGCAGGTATATCGCTACCGCAGGAACGACGGCCTTCAGCATTGCCACCACGAAGGTACAGTCGAGCTCGCGGATATTCCTGACGCCAGTGGCGGCATCGGCGGCGCACGCAGCGAAGCACCACGGCAACCTGTCTGTGAACACTATCGCATCAGGCGGGTCGTTCTCGATCCGCTCGACGTTTGGAGTAACACCGACGGGAGCGACGGGCACGATAGACTGGTTGATCATCAACGTGGCATAGGCCATTATGGGGGCGGTTCTTCGGGGCCGCCCCTGGTTTCAGGAGGAGACAAGGAGAATGAGACTAGCAGCATATGTGATAGCCAGGGATGAGGAGACCTCGCTATCAGTGATGCTGGAATCCGTGAAGCCGTTCGTGGAGGAGATCGTTGTCTGCGACACCGGCTCTAGCGACAAGACCGTGGATGTGGCGCGTGCATATACAGAACACGTTCTGATACATCCACGTTCCGAGGAGTGGCGTGGCAACAGGGCCGCGTTCGATTTCTCAGCAGCGCGGAACTTTGCACTGGAGTACATTGAGAAGTTGGACATTGATTGGATACTCTCCATCGACGCCGACGAGCGGTTAGACCCAATGAGCGGGCCACTTCTTAGGAACCGATTGCCTGATGCGTCCGACCAGGCGGATTGTATTCTCGTCACGATGGTAATGTGTCACGACAACGACGAGGAGTACCAGCACTTTCTAGCCGAGCGGCTGATTCGCAATCATCGGGGTGCGCGGTTCAGTCGTGAGATGCACAACATCTGTGATGTGCCGATGGACAGGCGCATGGACTGGCCGGAGTTTCGGCTGATACACAATCGCAAGTACAAAGCGGCCCAGAGCCGGTACGATAGATCGCACCAGCGATTGGAACTAGCAGAGCGGTACTTCCCACCACGCATTGAGGCTGACCCGAAGGATGCCAGGAGTATGTTCTACCTGGCCGGCACGTACTTCGACTGTGGCAGATTCGAGGCAGCGCGGGACTGGTTCGAGCGGTACATGCCGGTTTCGGACTGGCAACACGAACGATACCAGGCCGCGATGCTACTGACCCAATGCTACATCAATCTGGGCGATCTGGTCAATGCACGACTGACCATGAGCAACCATTTGGTGGACAACTGGCGGCGAGCGGAGGGATTCATTCTCTTGGGCGACATTGCAGTGGCGGAATGCGATTGGCGGCAGGCCGAGTGGTGGTACAAGTGCGCGACACTGAAGGAACAACCAGTCGACCCACTTTTCGTAGAGGTGCCTGCGCACACTTGGGAACCGCACTACAAACTCTATCGCACGTATCAGGAACTCCACGAGAATCAGAAGGCTGCCGAGCACGGAATGGCGGCAATTTCGCTGGGCACAACGAAGGCTAACGAGGTCATCTATTGGGTGAAGAACCACCTGGGCTACAAGGAAGACAAGATCGTCTGTCTGGTTGACAGAGGACAGATGAACTTCATTCAGCCGCTCATTGACGATTGGCTTCGTCAGGGCAAGGAAGTGAGCGTTTGTACACTGGCTACTGATGTGCCTGAGGACGCAGAACTTATCTGGTGCGAGTGGGCTGGGATCGAGTGTGTTAACTACACCCAGTCTGAGCGGAAGAACAATGTCCGCACCATCGTGCGTGTACATGGGTACGAGATCCACAGTGGACTGATCCCGCAGGTGAACTGGGCGCAGGTGGACGACGTGATTTTCGTGGCGAACTATCTGCGGGATATGGCAGTACAGCAGTGCCCGGCCATACAGGAAGTGTGCAATGTTTACGTTGTACCTGGAGGAGTGGAAACCGAGAAGTTCAGCATCGGCGGCGCACATGGTTCTGGCAGGTTCCTTCGACGGGAGGAACCGTCCCTTGACGCGGACAAGTATGCTGAAGAAGTATGCCCCGACGGTGTGTTCCAGTGGTCAAGGCCGCACGAATACAAGTGGATACTCGACCGCCTGACGGCGGGGCAGACTGTCATTGATGTTGGCGCAGGTCACAGTAAGTTGGCAGACCTCATGGTGACGGAGAGGGAGTGTAGGGTTACTCGGCAGGACATAGACGTCGAGGCACTGGCGCGGGCGATGGAGCGGAACCCCACCATACCCGTGGTCACGGACCTGATGGACGCTTCATACGACGTTGTAACCTGCGTGAGCGTTCTGGAACACGTGGAGGAACCGCTAGAGTTCCTACGGAGCCTGTATAGCGCACTGAAACCTGGGGGTAGGCTCCTCCTGACGTTCGACTATCCAAGGGTGGAGGAGCAAGTTGCGCTGGCCTGGTTCCATGAGGCGGGGTTTACGATAGACGAGGTGGAAGTAGGACTCCCAGGGGATGCCTTGCAGGGACAGTACACCCTCAACATGGGCTGGGCGATGTTCCCAATGGAAGGTAGACTGGCGATCTACGCCATTGACGCTACAAAACCTGCGGAGAAGGATGGGACGAAGCTGGCCATCGCCTGCTACGGGAATACGAAGAAGGAGTTTCCGCTGGCACTCCAGATCATGGCGGCATTGCCACCGGAGTACAGCCTGCACATTGCAACGGAGTGGCAGGATGACAGACTGGAGATGTACTTCCGTCATATCCGTGAAGAGATGGGCCTGGAGGGTCGGGTCACGTTGTATCCGTGGCAGTCCGATCTCAACGAGTTCTACAAGGACAAGGATTTCTACCTCTCCGCGAGCATGGAGGAAGCGTTCCATTACTCGCTGGCGGAGGGGATGGCTGCCGGGTTGAAGCCGGTCGTTCACGACTGGAAGAGCGCCAGGGACTTCTATCAGCCGGAGTGGATATGGCGAAGGGTCGATGAGGCGGTGGCAATGATCACGGACATCCAGGCACCAGAGACCCAAACTTATCGTGATTACGCCATTGCGCATCTTGACATCAAGCAGAATCTACAGCGAATCGGCAGGATCATCCGCAGGCCGAAGGTGGCGGTATCAGGCGACCCGAAGTTCCCGCATGCTGCTGAGTACAAGATGCTTCAGGCGTTTGCCGGGTTGGGCTGTCGGGTCGATGCGCCGGATGGCGAGCAAGACCTGGTTTTGATACAGGGGAAGAATCCCAAGATCGAACCTTGGTATGGGAACGCAAAGAAGGTCTTGTGGATCGCCGATATGCTATTCGACGAGCATGGCGATCTGGCTCCCGAGGAAGAAGAGTTCCGGGAAGCGCGAGCGGCTATTCTGGACAAGGTGGATGTTGTGGGCGTACTCTCGCCGAATTGGGTGCCTATCCTAGAGGCCGAGGGTGCGCAGAACGTGGAATGGATGCCGATAATGGGTGCGTGTCCACCGTTCCGATACCTGCCGAATGTCGAGCGCGAGTACGAGGTTGGCTTCTATGGCGTGATGACACCGCGCAGGGCAAAGATCATCGAGGAGCTGGGCGAGTCCTTCGACGTTCACGTGTTGGAGAACTGTTGGGACCATGAGCAGGTGAACGCGTTCATCAACCAGTGCAGGGTCCTGCTGAACCTACATGCCTACGGTGATCGGCGTCCTGAATGGCGATTGGCGGAATGTGGAGCGGCGGGAGCATTGGTAGTAAGCCAGCGGCTGCCGGCCCCCTCCTTGGACTTGCCCAACGTGTGGGAGCCGAGGGAAGGTCAAGACATAGGCGACGTCATTCGCGCGGCATTGAGTGACGAGGCGCACCATGACTATAGGCGCACATCCGAATGGTACTGGCGGCACTTCCGGCTTGACCAATCACTTGAGCGATTACTTGAACGAGTGGGCCTATGAGACGCAGTGGGATGCTACGGGGGAGACGGTACAGGGAGAAAGTGTCTTGTGATCGCTGCGGGTTCACATACCGTGAAGGGGACCTTGTGGAACAGGACGGGATCATGGTATGTCTACGCTGTTATGACGAGCCGTCGCATGATGATTATGAGAGAGGAGTAGCGCAGTGAACCGAGGGACAATGGCTACTGCGGTGAGGCACCACCTGAACGATCTGGGTACCACATACGTGACCGGCACCATTCTAGCCAACGCGCTCGACCGGGCGAACCGCAAGCTCAATACAGACACGGAGTACAACCGCGCTGATGCAACCTTGAGCATCAAGGGCGGCACGCGAGAGGTCAGTCTACCGACGACCGTGCTAGAGGTCTACCGCGTTCGGCTCGGCACGGGCAGCCAGCGCGTGCGGCTAACACCCGCCTCGATGAGTGGCATGGACAGGGACAACGCAGATTGGGAGGCCGGCACCTACGGTACGCCCACGAAGTACTACTTCGATGGCAACTTGATGGGGTTCGACCCGCTTCCGCGTGCGCGGGCGGCTTGGGCCTCGTCTACCCTCTATGCGCTCAATGACATCGTAAGGCCAGGAACCGACAACGGCTTGTTCTACAAATGCACGACTGCCGGAACATCGGGGGCCACACATCCGACCTGGCCGACGACACTCTCAGGCACAGTATCCGATGGGAACGCGGCCTGGAAACAGATCGGCAGCAGCCGTGTCTATCTGCGCTCATTGGTGAACGTGCCGAGCCTGACGAACGCAACTACAACGCCTTCCTGGCTCCCGAACCGCTACCACGACACGATAGCTAGAGGCGCGGCACTGGATATAGCGGGCGGGTTCGACATCGACAAGGCGAGCAACCAGGGGCGGATAATGACGCTCTACAAGCACTACCAGCAGGACGTGGGTGAGATACGCGCACTTGCAGCACACAGGTCGCGCGAATACATGCCGCGTATAACACCTACTGGCTACAAAACATACAGGAGGTAACGCTAGATGTTGACAGAAGGTTTCTGGGAACAGATCGGGACTACGACACTGACATGGGGCAGTTCGGCGGCAGGAATTACCAAGAGCATGTATCTGGCATTCGCCGCCCAGTCCGCACAGAAGAACCGGAACCGCCGGGTACGCATTGACGTGCGGAACGCGAGTACGATAACTGCGCTCTCGTGCATTGCCAGAAACCGGAACACGGCACTGGCAACGACTGTGACCTATCCATACTACGCGACGGTGAGTTTCCCGACAGCAGCAAACAAGCCCTACTCGCGTGTATTTGCGTCCGGGCTTGGAGTGGGTCACTGGTCGAGCAGCGGGAGCATCGGACGGTTCGACTTCTCAAACGATACTGCTGTAACCACCGCGCAGGCATTCAAGGCAAAGGTCACGCTGTGGGCTGAGCGGAGAGCATGATGCAGGCGGAAATATCGTGCCACATTGTGTTTGTGGACGCGGCGAGTGCGCAAACGGCCCTGACATACCTCAATGCTGAGGGTGGCATGGCGCGGCGGTTCGCGCAGCGTGTTGTGGTATCCAAACCGGCTGAGGATGGTTCCGTCACCCTGGATTACTCCGTGGACCTGAAGAGCTTGACGACACGGGACCTCATCATCGCGCAGTTGAAGAAGTACCGGACGACACTCGCCGCACAGGTGTTAGCAGGATCGAGTGGGTTCTTGGAAACCCACAACTGCTACCACGACGAAGGGAAGTCTTGTGACCGGACATCCGTGAAATGGTTCGAGTGGGGAGTGCAAGAGTCATGAGTATAGTCTACGGTGGCGCGAAGTCAGACGACTTCCAGTTGTCTGAAGGCGAGATATACGTGCCCGACGGCTGCTATGCTATGTGGCGGCCTGACCTGGAGGGTGCAGGGGCAATCCTCCACGATCAGGTGCAATCCGCGCACGCTGCAATTAGTGGTGCGGTGTGGGTGTCCGGCCCTAATGGGCCGGTTCTCAAGTTTGACGGCGCGGACGACTATGCGTTGGTATCCGGCGATCAAGTAGGAATCGGCGCACGGACTATCGAGGTGCTGGTCTACGTCAACAGTATAGGCGCACTGTCCCGACTAATGGATACCGGCGGCGGCCTACAGATCGCTACTAACTTAAGTGGTTCGGACACAAAGCTGCACACAAGCCGCAATACTAGCATCTATGCAGCCACCGCCAATGTCTTGGTCGCGCAGACTTGGTATCATTGGGTTATAGCCAGCACGGCCACGGGAGTGACGAACATTTACGTGAATGGTGTTCTGAGTGGCACGGCCAACCAGAACGCCGGCACACCAGTGGCAGGCACCGGTACGTGGTTCTTCATGCGTGCTGATACTGCACGGTGGTTCGCCGGCCATCTTGCGCTGGTGCGACTCTACAACAAGGCGTTGACGGCAGGCGAGGTACGAGAGGCGTACTACGAGGTAGGGCCGATGGTGGGACTTGGATAGATAGGGAGAACAAATCACATGTCAGGCTTTTCAGAATACTATGCGAACAAGATCATTGATCACATGTTGCGGGGTGTGGCTTTTACCCCGCCCGCCACGATCTATGTCGCACTCTTCACCGCGGTGACTGGCCTAGAGGCCAACAATCCCACGGCTGAGGTATCCGGTGGCGCCTATGCTAGGGTGGCAGTAACCCTTTCCGCTGCAAGTGGGAGGATAACCGCTAATTCGGGGGCGGTGACCTTCGTAGAGGCATCGGCCAACTGGGGAACTGTCACCCACCTTGCTCTGGTTGACCACATCTCGAACGTCAACTGGGGCACGGGAGTCAACGTGTTGGAGTGGAACGTTGCAACAGTGGCAAAGGCAGTCAATACCGGTAGTGTTGCCTCGTTCGCAATCGGCGATATTGATGTCACGGTGCCGCAGAGCGCTTAGATGGGTCTCATAAGAACCGGGGAATGCAATCGCTGCGGCCTATGTTGCGGCGATGATGAGTGGGGTTGGTGCCAATGGCTGGAAGGACGGCCACCAGTGGCTACCTCCTGCCTGGCTCGTGCTGAAGTCAGGCAACCTCTGGGTTGTGAGGACTTTCCCTCCGACCCGGCGCAGGTAATATATCCTGAATGCGGGTACAAGTACGTAGACGATGGCAACTAAGACCCTATTTCTGGAGAACGCAGTTCTCTCTACGAAGGTCTGGCGCAAGTCCGAGAGCGCGCCAGCCGTTGCGGACGAAGTAACCTCAGTCAAGAATGGCAAGACTGTAGCCAACACTTACTTCGGATTTCTACCTGGTATAACAGATAACGCTGTGAACAGCGCGTCATTCATCGAGGGCGATGCTGGCGGGGCACATGGATGGCGAACGGAGAACGTTTACGGTGGGACCTTCGCTTCCGGCAACTGGACGATAACCTATAAACTGAAGAACCGGGCCGCGTATGCACACACAGGATACATCTATGCTAGACTCTACCGCACGACCGTAGCCGATCCTGCTGTCGCGAATCTGACGAAACTGAACTCCGCAGATGGGGTCTCGGGACTTATCAGTTTCGCGGCTACTTCAGGTGAGTTGAAAACGGGGACGTTCACGGTCAACTGCAACCAGAACCTTGTCCTAACAGATGAGTACCTAGTCCTCATCCTCAACTGGAAGGTGGCAACGCCTGGAAGCAACGCTAACACCGGCGTCAAGTGCGTAGTCAATGAAGGGGCAGCCGAGCAGTATGTTACCGCAAGTTTCACCGGCGCACCAGTGAGCCTTGCCGGTGTTTTATCCGGCTCGGGAACCCTCACCGGAGTGCTTGGAGTACGTACAGGGTTGGCAGGCGCCGTGTCTGGCGTGGGCACGATCACAGGTGCGTTGACCATCTCTACGACACTTGCAGGAAACCTAGCCGGCCCAGGCACCGTCACAGGAATCCTGGGTGTAGCCACGGGACTTGCGGGGAATCTATCCGGCGCAGGGACCATTACGGGAATCTTGGGTGTAGATACGTCCTTCATCGGCGCCCTCTCCGGGACAGGCACTCTCAGCGGTGCGCTCACCGTAATCGAGGGCGGCGGTGAGGTCGTGGAGCTGGCGGGTGTCTTTTCTGGGGCCGGCACCCTCAGCGGAGCGATCACAAAGGTGACCGGAGCACCGCCCTGGACAGGAGCGGTCTACGCTGTGGTATACAATCTCACCTTTGCCGACGAAACAAAACGGGGTCAGATGACGGATGCGGTGAATCAGTGGCTCATCGGCCGGGAGGTTTGGGGTCAGACCGCCCACATATCATCAGAGAGCATGGATACGCTGATCGCCAGATTCGCGGGTAAGGATGATATGGACGCTTGCCTAACTTTCGTCGAAACGCAGAGAGCGACAATACCAAGCGAATCGGGGACTTCGCACAAACATTTCTGTGGCCATGCCTGCGGTCAGTCATGCCGCGTGATCGAAGAGACATAGTACAAATGCCGGTGATACAGTTAGACAACTTTGCGGGTGGTGCGAACTACGGAGATGCTGAGAAGATCGGCCCCAGCGAGGCGGCGGAGCTTCAGGGCTGGATACACACGGACGGCAACCTGCGCAGTTTCGACGGGCGTGTGAGTCTGCCCACAACAGGGATCCGCGAAAGTTACGGTGTCCGACAGCTCTACAGGTTCTACAGTGGCAGCAGCCGCTACTTGTTGGCCGTAGCAGGCGACCGCATCTATGTGGACACGGCGGCGGCCACGAACCGGTGGAGGCCGATCTACTACATTGGGGCGAGTGCGCAGACAAAGGATGTGGGGTTCGCGCCATGGGGTGTACGGCTGTACATGAGCGTCTACGACGCCCGCATGACCCGGTGGGACGCATTCTACTACAGCACCGGCACCATCAAGCCTGATGGCACCACTACAGTGCCGGGTACGAATACGTTATGGACAACCGGTGCAGTACGAAAGGGCGACAGCCTGTTCGTACAGATCGGGAGCGTGTGGTATGGCCCGTACTATGTGACGGCGATAGGCACAGAGACAAGCCTGACGACCTCGGCGGTCGTGCAGACCGCTGCTGGCGTGGCCTCGGACTACATCATCGTTCGCACGCATCCTGCGGGGATACTGACACCAACGGGCACGATCACAGCAACAGCCGTGGGTAGCGGTGGCAGTCTGACGGCAGGAGACTACAAGTTTGCCGTTACCTATGCGAACAGCGTCACAGGATTCGAGAGCGAACCCGTGTACATCAGTGGCACGGTCAGTTGTGTAGCAACCGACAGTGTTACCATTGCTGCCTACGGGACAGGGCCGACGGGCAGTGGGCTACAGGCAGACCAGTTCAAGGTGTACCGCACGAAGCCATTTGGCGCGAGGTACTACTTGGCCGAGACTGCATCTCGTGATCAGGCCGGGTATCTGTTTGCGAGTACGGTAACAGTGGACGGCGCGGACACTGCACTGGGCGCTGAACTCGAGATCGGGCACACGCCGCCGCCCTACATGCGGGGGCTCTTTCAGTGGAACAACCGGCTCTATGGCAAGGGCCTGACGCAGGTACATAGCACAGGGGATACATACGTGACAACGGGCGCGGATGTGAACCAGTTGTGTTTGTCGACCCTGAACTCTCCTGAATACTGGCCGCGAAACCAGTGGGATGCAGATGACCCGTTCGATATCGACGTGTTAGCAGGCGGGTTCATAAGCGTTGGGCAGCCGGGCATCGAGATACGAGGACTACTTGGAGACGGCGGCAGTGCGGGCGCTGGGGACACACGAGGCAGCAGCCTCCTAATCATCAAAGAGAGTGGTCTATCCTACCGCTGGTATGGGATGGACTGGAGTGATTTCGAGTTGGACGAGGCATTCGAGACGACGTGCCCATCTTCGCATACTGCTGACAGCCGCGAAGGGAAGTTGTTCTGGTGCAGCCGCAAGGGGCCGGTGGGCATCGAATCAGGCGCGAGAGACGTTGTCCCGCTTTACCAGAAACTCTTCCCGATAGCCAGCCGTGACTTCGAGAGCCTGAACACCGCTGCGAGCCTGGGAAACCTCCGTGGAGTGGTTTGGCGGGACTGGTATCTGCTGTCCTGGCGCGAGACGACGGCCACAGCCAACAACCGAGCCGCCTTGCTACACATACCCAGTGGCACGCTTACGACCCTGGACAACACCACAAACCCGCTCGACGCTATTGCATTCAGCGTATGGAACGGGCCGGGCGATGCGAACGAAGTGTACTACGGGGTCGACAGTGCAACGCCGACTATATGGCGACTGGCGGCAAAGACAAGTAGCAACACATACTGGACACCTATTTCAACCACGGGGATAGCACACAGTTACATCACGCCGATGTTCTACGGACGGCCGGAGGAGTTGCGGAAGATTAAACATCTGAAGCAGGTCTGGATTTGTTTCCAGCGACCGGCAGCAGACCAGACGATCACACTGACGGCTTTGATCGACGGAGGGACTTCGGGCACCGCACAGAGTCAGACGTTGACGACTGCGGGATCAGTAGCGAGGAAGTGGTTGCGGTTCGTTGGCACAGAGCATGGTAGTGCCATACAGATCAAGATAAGCGGCACGTTCACAGTGCCAGTGGTCATAGAACGCATCGAGATAGAATACGAGGTTCACGGCGACGTGACAGCATAGGAGCAAAACAATGGGTTTACTGGACTGGTTGATTGATCCGATAACCGACATGCTAACCGGTGGTGCATCCAGCGCCGCGCAGAAATCTGCTAAGAACCAAGACGCTGCAATGAAGCAGCAGAAGGAATGGCTCGCCAAGATTTGGAAGTATTACGAGCCTGAACTCCAGCGCAAACAGCAGATGCAGACAGCGATGGACCCATATCGTCAGCAAGCTGGTTCATGGCTGGCGAGCATGATGGGCTTAAAGAGTGTGCCCCAGTTCGGGGTCACGCCGCCACCCGCGCCGATGCCCATGCCGTCACCCGCGCAGGCGCCCGCAGCTACTCAGCAGATAGCACCGACGGGTATTCAGACCTGGAACCAGCCTATGGCTGCTCGGCCGAAGGTGCCCGTTACGGGTCCAGCGGCAGGGATTGGTGGCAGTGCAGACACGCTCTTCTCCAACAACCAACGCTACCTAGGGAACGTCTGGAACCAGAATCGGCCGGTGCCGGTTGTGCCGCCCAACCCCACCCCGCCGACTACTCCGACACCCGCTCCTGGCCCGCTGACGCCGACTATAATGCCGCCTGTACCTATGCCTGCCGCTCCTGTTCCGTCAACCACACCTACGGCGCCGCCGTGGTTCTTGCAGGTGCCGGAACTATCGACTGGTCTGAACACTGCGCTTACAGGCACACCAGACTGGCAGAACCCGTTCACGCCGGAGCAGAAGGGGGCCATGACGAACCTATCCGACGTGACCATCGGCGACCAGTACGCCCAGCGGAATACTGGAATGCAGCAGATGCTTGCCCGGCGCGGATTAGCACCGGTAGGCGGTACGTCGAGCATGGATACCAGTGCGCAGGTCGGCTTGCAGAACTGGCTCCAGCAGCAGCAGGCTGCCCAGCGGTCACAGATGGCACTTGCTGGAATGCAACGCGGCGACCAATTGCGCAGCGAGAATCTAGGCAACCTGGTGAACCAGAACCAACTGGAGGCCGGCCGGCGGAGCGAAGGCAGAGTAGACTACAACACGCTACTGAACTTCCTGGCGGGGCAGACGGCGGCCCAACCCGACGCGAGCGTATTGTATCCGGGCGCGACCGGATATGGCAACATGGCTGGTCAGTATGGCAACATGGCTGGTCAGTATGGTAACATGGCTGGTCAGTCAATGCAAGGTTGGGGGCAGTTGCTGGCCGCGTTGACCGGTGGAGGGTAGATCAACATGAACCCGTTTGCATGGTCGGCGATAGGACAGGCAGGTACAGCATATACG
>Ga0105152_10000131_pt1 | contig 18045 bp, 10 predicted proteins | sample LakBais05cmmetaG_FD_81534 | JGI IMG/M metagenome (GOLD analysis project Ga0105152, IMG submission 81534) | Lake sediment microbial communities from Lake Baikal, Russia to study Microbial Dark Matter (Phase II) - Lake Baikal sediment 0-5 cm | ecosystem: Environmental > Aquatic > Freshwater >...
GTCAACGCTTAACGATTAGTTTTCTAACCGCTTGCTGAAGGCCTTCGATGGTCAGCTCAAACATGGGGAAGATTTTTCTAACCATCGCAACGGTAGGTTCATTCCAGTAAGTTGTTGATTCAGGGTTTAGCCAGATGCAGTGGCTGAAATGGTCAGCGATTTGCTTAAGGCGGACTATTCCCGGCTTATGATTTCGTTCATAATAGTAGATGGCACCGTAAACGCTGTTTAGCTCCGATGGTGCCATCCAGGCATCTCCCACCAATATCAGCTTATAATCCGGCTCTGTACTCAGCAGCAAGTGGTCAATAGTTATTGTGTCCCGGCGCTCGATGTCTTTATAAACATAGTCGTAAACGCAGTTGTGGAAATAATAATATTGAAAATCCTTGAAGTGCGAACTACGATGTGCCGCCGAGAAGAGCAGGCTGCAAAGGTGAGCGAAGGGGTCCATGGAGCCTCCGACGTCCATGAGAAGAAGCAGCTTTACCTTGTTCTTTCTGCTTCTTCTCCAGATTAGCTCTATATCACCAGCATTCTTGGCGGTGGCATCGATAGTCTTATCCAAATCTAGCTCGTCCTCTGGTCCGGTCCGATTGAATTGTCGCAGCCCTTTTAAGGCGACTTCGATTTGGCGGATATCTAGCGTGACATCGTGGCGGTAGTTGCGGAATTGCCTTTGCTCGGCGATTTGAACGGCACTTCTGCCACCACCACCGCCACCGATTCTGAAGCCTGACGGATGCTGTCCGGAATGTCCGAAAGGTGAGGTGCCCCCTCTGCCAATCCAGTAGGCGCCTCCATCATGTTGCTCCGTTTGTTCCCGAAGCCTTTTCTCAAGCTCCTCCAGTAGCTCATCCAAATCCATACTATCCAGCAATGCCCTTTCCTCTTCCGTCAGGAAAAGCCTGTTGAAAGGGTCTTTAAGCCAGTTTAGAATTTCCTCTGAGATCTGCGGCGGGCCTTTGATGCCTTTGAAGTACTCCTGGAAGGCAACATCATAGTGGTCAAAGTAAGCCTCGCTTTTGACCAGTATGGCTCGGGCGAGATAGTAGAAATCGTTTAGACTGGAAATGCAACCTCTGGATAGGGCTTCCATGAGTGTCATCCACTCAGTGATTGAAACTGGTACCTTTCTTTCTCTCAGTGTGTAAAAAAAGCTGGTAAACATACGGGTGCCTATCTGTTAGCGAGTAGAATCTTAACTGTCCTGAGTCTTTGTGGTTTGTTTTTTCTTCATAAAGGTATTTACAAAGTAGGCATAATCTGTTTCTTTCTTCAGCAGAGTACCGGCAAATGGAATCTCGGTGGGTATTACCTCATCCGGCGTGCTGCTGGCGAAAAGAACGCGAATCCAATCTATGAGTTCGCTTGTCGAAGGTTTCTTACGAAAATCATCAATTTTCCGTAGTGAATAGAATGTTGCCAAGACCTGGCGAAGCAAATTATCCCTTATTTCAGGGAAATGTACTCTTACGATTTCCTCCATTAGATTGGGGTCTGGGAATTCAATGTAATGAAATATACAGCGTCTGAGAAAGGCATCGGGGAGTTCCCTCTCAGCGTTACTGGTTATGATTACTATGGGTCTATGTGCTGCAACAATTGTCTCACCTGTTTCCGGGATGTAGAAGCTCATCTCATCCAGCTCGTTGAGGAGGTCATTGGGAAATTCGAGGTCGGCTTTATCTACCTCGTCAATGAGGAGTACAAGCTCTTCCTTAGAGGCAAAGGCCTCTCCCAATTTGCCCAACCTTATGTATTGACTAATATCGGAGATATTTTTATCACCAAAGCGGCTGTCGTTCAGCCTCTGGACAGTGTCATAAACATATAGGCCTTCCTGTGCCTTGGTGGTTGATTTTATGTTCCAGACGATTAACTTCTTGCCCAGACCTTTGGCGACGCTATGGGACAGAAGTGTTTTTCCTGTTCCAGGTTCGCCTCTGACTAATAAAGGCCTCTTCAAGGCAATGGCTACGTTAACCGCATTTCTTAGAGCTTCAGAGGTAACGTAATCTTGCGAGCCTTTAAATTTGTCGAATCCACTATTATCCATTATATTCAGTTCGCCTCCGTTAAAGCTAATCCGGCATCGCTAATTGTAGTTGATATTGGAAGCTAAGGCAATTTGGCTGGTAGGTGTTGTCAGAAAATATTTTAAAATTTTTGTGTAGAACTGTTTAAGACCCCTTGACAAGAAATAAAATTGGTGGTAGACTGCGAGTTTACTGCATTGAAATGCCGTGTCGACTTCTTAGTAATTCTTTTCCCCATTACTACTCTTAATTACAATCTAACGCTTGGTTAAAGAACCACTATTGAGACATTTGTCTTAATTTTCTGATGGGAGAGTTATGTCTATTTCATTAGCGTCTGAAAAACGGAACGTTTCTTCGGAACAAAGAGTGTCCTTTGCCAAACTACCGACAGTCTTGGAGATTCCAAATCTAATTAAGGTCCAGCTTGATTCCTTTCGTTGGTTTCAGGAAGAGGGGTTGAAGGAGCTTTTCGAAGAAGTTTCCCCCATCCATGACTTTACCGGTACACGGATAGAGTTGCATTTCGTTGGCTACGAATTTCGCGAACCCCCGTACACAATTGACCAATGTCGTGAGCGTGATATGACATATGCAGCTCCTCTCTATGTTAGAGCCAAGTTGATAGTTAAAGAACCCAGGGGGCCAATTCCGGAGCAGGAAATATTTTTCGGTGATTTTCCACTTATGACTGATAAAGGCACCTTTATCATCAGCGGTGCAGAAAGGGTAGTAGTTAATCAACTGCTTCGTTCACCGGGTATTTATTTTAGACTGGAAGAGGACACGGCTAGTGGTCGCGAGTTATGCGCTGCAAAGTTGATACCCGAACACGGTGCCTGGCTGGAGTTTGAGACATCCAACAGGGATGTGATATTTGTCAAAGTAGATGGCAAGAGGAAGATTCCTGTGGCAATTTTGCTACGTGCTATCGGCTATGATGATGGTAATGAACTGCTTGGTTATTTTCAGGATGTGGAAACATCATCGGAGCATAGCTTTATACAAACTACAATAGAGAGAGAGCCTTCCGTCAAGACCAGGCAAGAGGCTCTGGTTGATATCTATAAACGATTACGCCCCGGTGAACCTCCTACTGTCGACAATGCGCAGAATCTCCTGAATAACCTTTTCTTTAATCCCAGACGCTATGACCTGGGAAGGGTTGGACGGTATAAGCTCAACCACAGGCTGGGTCTTAGTATCGATGAAAGCCGCCGCTGTTTAACCAAAGAAGATTTTATAGAAATAGTGAGACGCATTATCAAGATAAACAATGGAAGGGAAGAGCCGGACGATATCGACCACTTACGTAATCGGCGGGTGCGGACTGCGGGGCATCTCATACAAAACCAGTTTCGCATCGGCATATTGCGTTTAGAGAGAACAATTAAGGAACGCATGAGCATTGTTGGTCCAGAAGCTGCCACTCCGTCTACTCTGATTAATAACCGCCCTGTGGTGGCTGCAATGAGGGAGTTTTTCGGAGGCTCACAGCTCTCACAATTTATGGACCAAACAAATCCCCTGGCTGAACTAACTCATAAACGCCGTCTTTCGGCAATGGGACCAGGTGGTCTCTCGCGCGAGCGTGCTGGTTTTGATGTTCGAGACGTGCATCATTCTCATTACGGAAAAATCTGTCCTATTGAGACTCCGGAAGGGCCAAATATTGGTCTCATCGGGTCTTTGGCCACTTATGCATCAATTAATGATTATGGCTTTATACAGACGCCCTATCGCAAGGTTATTCATGAGATTTCAAACACCATTGATAACCTGCTTAACAGAACTGTTGTAGAGGATGTAGCTACCTCCGGTGGCAAAGTCATTATTTCCAAAAAAAACTCAATTACTAAAGAGATTGCCAAGAAGATAGCCTCTCTACATTCTCGCAATATAAAGGTTGTTCCTTTTGTTTCGGAACAGATTGAATATCTAACTGCCGACGAGGAAGAGCGATATACGATTGCTCAAGCTAACGCTCTTCTTAACCAAAGAAACGAATTCGTAGAGGATAGGATTGGGGTTATAAGAGGCGGTAAGTATCTTAAAGAGCCCGCAGATAAGATAGATTTCATGGACGTGTCACCGAAGCAGGTTTTCAGCGTTACCACATCCCTGATACCTTTCCTGGAGCACGATGATGCCAACAGAGCCTTGATGGGCTCAAACATGCAGCGGCAGGCTGTTCCTTTGCTGTGTCCTGAGGCACCATTGATAGCTACGGGGATGGAAAAGGAAGTGGCTAAATACAGTGGACAGGTTGTATTCGCCAGGGACGATGGTGAAGTCGCTGAGGTTGACAGTAAGCATATCACTATTGCCGAAGAGGACGGGAGTGAGCATGTCTACCCGCTGATGAAATTCGTTCGAACTAATCAGGGGACGTGTGTCAATCAACGCCCTATTGTATCCAAAGGCGATAAAGCCAAAAAGGGGCAAGTTATCGCTGATGGTTCAGCGACAGACCATGGTGAGCTTGCTTTAGGGCAGAATATCCTTTGTGCTTTCATGAGCTGGCGGGGATACAATTTTGAGGATGCTATTATCATTAGTAATCGACTGGTCAAGAATGATAGATTTACTTCTATCCATATCGAGAAGCATGAAATAGAAGCCCGCGAGACAAAACTGGGCACCGAGGAGATTACCAGAGACATACCCAATGTAGGCGAAGAGAGTTTGCGCGATTTGGATGAGACCGGCATCATCCGCGTGGGTGCTGAAGTTGGGCCAGGCTCCATTTTGGTGGGTAAAATCAGTCCGAAGGGTGAGACCGAATTAACTGCTGAAGAAAAATTGCTGCGAGCTATCTTTGGTGAGAAGGCGCGCGAGGTTAAAGATAGCTCTTTAAGAGTGCCACATGGTGAGTGGGGGAAGGTCATCGAAGTCAAGATTTTTACTCGTCATAATAATAGTGATTTACCGGCAGGAGTTCATTCTGTAGTGCGGGTCTGGGTGGCGCAGAAGAGGAAAATCTCCGTCGGGGACAAAATGGCTGGTCGGCATGGTAATAAAGGTGTTATTTCCTGTATCTTGCCCGAGGAAGACATGCCTTATCTGCCCGATGGTAGGCCGGTAGATATAATTCTGAATCCTATCGGTGTCCCGTCACGCATGAATATTGGGCAAATCTTAGAGACTCATTTAGGTTGGGCCGCTGAAACACTGGGGATTAAAGTGCTAAACCCGATTTTTGACGGGGCTAATGATGTTAATATTGAAGATGCTTTAGCCAGAGCCTGGATAGTCCGGCAAGCAGGAACAATAAATCCGCTAAGTCGAGATGACCTTAACTCTGTTAAGCTTGACCAGGCTAAGACATGGCTGGCTGATAATGGTTACAACGCTGCTAAAGTATTTGATGACAGCTACCCAGGGGAAGCGAAGAGAGTTTGTCTCCGCTTATGGCTTGAGACACTGGGTGTGAAAGTGTATGGTCTTAAAGATGACGAAGTAGCTGAGCTTGTGGAAAAAGCTTATGTCGAACAGAAGCAATCACCGCCAGTGTTCGGTAAAGTTATCCTTTGTGATGGGCGAATTGGCGAACCATTCGACCAACCGGTGACCGTGGGCAGCATTTACATGATGAAGCTTCTTCATCTTGTTGAGGATAAAGTACACGCTCGGTCTACTGGTCCTTATTCTCTAATCACGCAGCAACCCCTTGGCGGAAAGGCTCAGTTTGGCGGCCAACGGTTTGGTGAGATGGAGGTTTGGGCATTGGAAGCATATGGCGCCAGTCACACGCTTCAGGAACTACTCACTATTAAGTCCGACGATGTAGCCGGCCGGGCTAAGGCTTATGAGTCGCTGGTTAAAGGTGAGGATATATTCCAACCTGGGGTTCCCGAGTCCTTTAAGGTTTTATTTATGGAATTGCGTAGCTTAGGTCTTGCTGTTGAGCTGCTTAACGAAGAGGAGGAAATGGTAAGTTTCCTCGAAGAGCGTAAGAAAATTGGGACTAAACTCAAAGGTTTGAGCTAAAGGAGACAGATGACTGAGGTTAATGATTTTAATGCCATCCGGATTTCGTTAGCTTCACCAGAGCAAGTTAAAAGCTGGTCATACGGTGAGGTAACTGAGCCGGAGACGATAAATTATCGAACTCTTAAGCCAGAGAAAGACGGACTTTTCTGCGAAAGAATCTTCGGGCCAACTAAGAATTACGAATGTTATTGCGGTAAATATAAGAAAATACGCTATCGTGGCGTTACCTGTGATAGATGTGGAGTGACGGTAGAGCATTCTAGAGTACGCCGGACGCGTATGGGACATATTGAATTAGCGGCTCCGGTGGCTCATATTTGGTTTGCCAAAGGAGTGCCCAGCCGTCTGGCATTACTTCTTGATGTTTCCCCTCGGAACCTCGAAAGAGTACTTTATTTTGCACAATATATTATTATCACTGTCGATGCTTCGATTCGTGACGAGCAGATTAAAAGACTCAAAGAAAGGTTATCTAAGGTCGTTGCGGAACAAGAGCATCTATTGGAGAAGAAGATTGCAGATATAGAGGCAGGAGTTGAGTCAGCTCCAGACCAGAAAGCTATTGAGAATATCAATCAACTACGGCGCGGATTTGGTGATAAAAGAGCTGAATTTGAAAACGAGTACCACGATAGAATCTCGGAGTTGGAAAATGTGCGAGAGTTAAGGCTTCTTGCTGAAAACCAATATCAGGCGTTAAGGCAGGAGTTCGGTGACTTTTTCGCAGTTAGCATGGGGGCGGAAGCCATATTGGACGTTCTCAAGGGAATTGACCTTGAAAAACTGCGTCATGACCTAATTGAAGAGGTCCGTTCCAGTTCGGGTCAGCGTCGCAAGAAGGCTAGCAAACGATTACGAGTAGTTGAAGCCTTTTGGCGCAGCGGTAACAAGCCTGAGTGGATGATTTTGACCGTGCTTCCGGTATTGCCTCCCGAGCTTCGACCCATTGTCCAACTGGACGGAGGCCGGTTTGCCACGAGCGACCTTAACGACCTTTATCGTCGCGTAATCAATCGCAATAATCGCCTGAGGCGACTGATTGACTTGGGAGCGCCAGAGATAATCATCCGCAACGAAAAGCGTATGCTTCAAGAGGCTGTGGATGCACTTATCGACAGTGGGCGAAAGGGACGAACGCCCATGTTTAGTGGTGCTCATAAATTGAAATCACTGTCAGACATGCTTAGAGGTAAGCAAGGCCGTTTCCGCCAGAACCTTTTGGGCAAACGAGTGGATTACAGCGGTCGTTCAGTCATTGTTGTTGGCCCCGAATTAAAGCTCCACCAATGTGGTTTGCCCAAGAACATGGCTTTGGAGTTGTTCAAGCCTTTTGTTATGCGCCGGTTAATTGAGCAAGGTTATGCTCATAACATAAAGAGCGCTCGAAGACAGGTAGAAAAAGCTAGACCCGAGGTGTGGGATATTTTGGCTGAAGTGGTTAAGGAGCGCCCGGTACTGCTTAACAGGGCTCCAACATTGCATCGCTTAAGTGTCCAAGCTTTTGAGCCGGTACTTATTGACGGCAGTGCTATTCAGATTCATCCTTTGGTATGTACTGCTTTCAATGCTGATTTCGATGGAGACCAGATGGCTGTCCATGTACCTCTTTCCCGGGCAGCAGTGAGAGAAGCCAGGGAGAAGATGCTCAGCATCTACAATATGTTATTGCCGAGTTGTGGCGAGCCAGTAATGACACCGACTCTGGATATGGTTCTGGGTTGTTATTATCTCACCAATATCAGACTGAGTGCCAAGGGTGAGGGGATGGTTTTTTACGACTTTGAAGAAGCTAAACTTGCTTATGAGCTAGGAGTTGTAAACTTAAATGCTGAGGTAAAGGTCAGGAGCGAAGCAGGGGACGGCCAGAGGTTGAAGACAAGTGTTGGCCGGATTTTGTTCAACGAAGTATTACCCCCGGAATTTCGATTTTGTAACAAGGTAATGGACAAAGCGGCTTTGAAGAGTTTGGTGTTAGACTGCTATCGTTCATTAGGTAATGCTCCTACTGTTGAAATGCTCGACAATCTCAAACGGCTTGGTTTCGAATATGCTACCAAATCGGGTATCACCATTGCGGCTAAAGATATCGAGGTACCTCGTGGCAAGGCAAAGCTTCTTGAAGAGGGTGACGAAAAAATAGCCGTTATCGAAAGCCAGTTTAACCGGGGTTTGATAACTGAGGACGAACGTTATAGCAGTGCCATTGAGGTCTGGACAGAGACTACCGATAAAATCACAGAAACCATTTCGCAATCATTAGACCGCTATGGCGGCGTCTATATGATGGCGACCTCCGGTGCGAAAGGTAATATTTCCCAGATCAGGCAAATGGCCGGTATGCGAGGATTAATGACCGACCCAGCAGGGAGAATAATCGAATTCCCCATCAAAGCAAGTTTTCGTGAAGGGCTATCGGTTATGGAATATTTCATATCTACTCACGGGGCTCGCAAAGGATTGGCCGACACCGCTTTAAGGACTTCAGATGCCGGTTATCTTACACGGCGTCTTATTGATGTTGCCCAGGACTTGATCGTATTAGAAGAGGATTGTGGTACCGAAGAGGGTATCTGGCTGTTCGAGAAAGCGGAGAAAGGGTTATTGGCGTCTCTCGATGAGCGGTTGCTGGGGCGTCTCGCTGCCGCTGATATTATTGACCCAAAAACCGGGGAGATTATTGTCCGTACAAATGAGGAAATTGACGAGGAAAAAGCAGCGCAAATTAAAAACTCCGGTATCACTCGAGCATATGTGAGGTCGCCGCTTAGTTGCCATTCCCGCCGCGGTATCTGTAGAAACTGTTATGGGCGAGACCTTGGCAGAAGAGGGCTGGTGGAGGATGGCACGGCTGTAGGCATTATTGCCGCGCAGAGTATTGGCGAGCCGGGCACTCAGCTGACATTGCGCACCTTCCATACAGGAGGTGTAGTTGGGGCTGATATCACCAGTGGTTTGCCACGGGTAGAGGAATTGTTTGAAGCCAGGGTGCCCAAAGGACTGGCGGTGCTTTCCGAAATCGATGGCATTGCCGACGTAATTGAGACCCAGGATATGCGGAGAATAAAAGTTACCAGTTCTGAATCATATCTGGATGAGTACACGTTGCCATCGAGCGCGGAAATAGTTGTCAGCAACGGCCAGTGGGTTGAAGCGGGAACGATACTTGCTACTTTAGCCGCCCCTAAGAAGCGGTCTCGAAGCAAGAAGCTAGCGGTCAAAGAAGAGCATCCCATGATGGCTAGAGTTGCAGGCAATGTGGTTATTGAGGATAAACATCTCTGCATCAAATACGAAGAGGTCGAAGAGCGCGAGTATATAATTCCATCTGGAGGCCACATACGTATTAAGTCTGGTGACAGAGTGAAAGCTGGAGACCAGTTAATTGATGGTGCTGTTGACCCTCAGGATATCCTACGAATCATGGGACGAGAGGTGGTGCAACAGTACTTGGTTGAAGAGGTACAGAAAGTCTACCGCTCGCAGGGCGTGAACATAAATGATAAACATATCGAAATCATCGCCCGCCAGATGCTTAGGCGAGTCCGTGTCGAATCGCCGGGTGACACTGAGCTACTTTCAGGAGACCTGGTCGACCGCTTCGAGTATGACAGCATAAAGGCTAAGGTTTTGGCTGAAGGTGGAGAACCAGCTACGGCTCAAACTGTTCTTCTGGGAATCACGCGGGGTTCGTTAAGTACAGGCAGCTGGTTGGCCGCTGCTTCATTCCAGGAGACTACAAGGGTACTCACCGAAGCCTCAATTTGGGGCAGAACGGACAAGCTCCTCGGCCTTAAGGAAAACGTAATCATTGGTAAACTTATTCCATATCAAGGTTTGCCTGCGGCGGAAGAGATTGGACCGGGTGAACCAGTAGCCGCACAAATAGAGGCTCCGGTAGCCACCGAAACCGCAACATTACCTGAGCCAGAGACCGGGCCTAGCGAAAATTAAATCACGTCTCTGAGTGTGAAAAATCCTCGCCGGACGGCGAGGATTTTTTATTGGTAGCCATTCTTTAGTTTGGTGAAACTCGTTGTGATATAATTTCCATTAAGTTTTGGATGGCTTCCTGAGCGATGAAAGAAAAGGAAATAAAGACACGGATAGTTTCAGGTAAGCCCAGCGTTGACGATGTTTCTCTGGATACTAACCTCCGCCCCAGACGTCTGAGCGATTTCATCGGGCAGGACAAGGTTAAGGGCAATCTAGAGATAGCGATTACTGCGGCTAAGAAGCGTGGAGAGCCTCTGGACCATGTCCTTCTTTACGGGCCGCCGGGTTTAGGAAAAACTACATTAGCCTACATTATCGCCGCCGAAATGGGCGTCAATATCAAGATAAGCTCCGGGCCGGCAATTGAGCGTCCCGGTGACCTGGCATCTATACTAACTAATCTCCAGAAAAACGACGGTCTTTTTATTGACGAGATACACCGGCTCAGTCGCCCGGTAGAAGAAATATTTTATCCGGCCATGGAAGATTTTGCCATTGATATCATTCTCGGCAAGGGCCCGGGAGCCAGAAGTCTACGCTTAAGTCTGCCTCGTTTCACTTTGATTGGAGCGACCACACGCTTTGCTCTGCTGAGTCCGCCATTGAGAGATAGATTCGGCGCTGTTTACCGCCTTGATTTCTATGATGAGCCGGCTATAGAGGTCATCTTAAAACGTTCAGCCAGAATACTTAATATAGTTATTGATGAGCCCGGCATCAGCCAGATTGCTTGCCGGGCTCGAGGAACACCACGCGTGGCTAATAGACTACTTAAACGAGTACGAGACTATGCCCAGGTAAAGGCAGACGGTGTAATTACCGAATCTGTTGCCATTGAGGCGCTTTCCAAATTAGAGATAGACCGCATTGGCCTGGATGAGATAGACCATAAGGTTATACGCACTATAATTGAAAAATTTGATGGTGGGCCCGTCGGACTGGAGACCATCGCTGCGTCTATCAGTGAAGAAGCAGATACTATAATGGATGTTTACGAGCCCTATCTTCTTCAGTTAGGATTCCTGGAACGTACGCCTCGCGGTAGAGTAGCCACCAGGCTTGCCTGCGAGCATCTGGGCGTGGCTTACAAGAAGGGCCAATCACCTCAGGCAAACCTCTGGTGAAGCTTATCGGCACCTGGAATATATTTTGGTGATGAGCTTTAGAAGCACGTTAGCCGCCCTGTTCCTTTCAGTCCTGTTATTGCTGCCATTAGCCTGCCGGCAGCCCTCTGACACCGTCATGGTGGTCAAAGTTATCGACGGCGATACTATAGTTGTTGAGGGTGGTTACCATGTGCGCTATATTGGTATTGACTCGCCTGAGACCGATGAGTTCTATTATTCAGAGGCTAAGCAAATGAATGCAGACCTGATAGCCGGTAAAAAAGTCAGGCTGGAAAGCGATATTACGGACAAAGATAAATATGGGAGATTACTGCGCTACGTGTACGTCGGCGATACATTTATTAATGCCGAGATGGTAAGACAAGGTTGTGCCTGGTCCATAGCCTATCCGCCTGATGTTAAATATCAAGTTTACTTGGAGGCGATGGAAAAAGAAGCCAGGCAATTAAAACGCGGTGTTTGGAAATAGAGTATTGTTTTCCTGCCAGTTGGCTTTGTCGGCCTGGCAGACGTTAGCGGACGGATTTTCGGGACAAATTTAGCGGTTTTTGACTGGCCTGTCTTATTTTTCGCTCCAGCAGTGCCGGGCTAAGAAGAAGTATTACGGCTAGTAAAACAAGGGCCAGCCAGCCGCTCGGGTTAATTGAGATCTTGCCGCTCAAAGCCATTACGACCAGGACCAGTATTTCCAGCGTCAATAGAACACCAGCTTTAGCCCAGCGCTGTCTGACGCGAATGAAGGTAGCCACAGTCAGTGCCAATACTGCGAAGCTGAAAGCGATTAAAGGGGCAAACTCATAAAGCTGCTCGCCCGATAAGAATCCATTGTCACGTTCCAATGCCAGTAACCAAAGCGCCAGCAGCCAACCCAACATTATTGGTATTGGAAGTAACATCAATGAAGCAAACAGCCAGTCTTTTCTGGTGATTTGTTTGGTTACAGAGAAAATGATGAGTAGAGCTAAAGGAACGTAGGCAGAGACAGCCAGCCAGGTCCAACCACCGGGTAAATATATTAGTAGAATGCCAACGGCTATCACCGGGATCAGACAATAGCCCAGCCAGGGGAAAAGCCATGCCGGCTTACCGTGAAACCAGCCATAAAGAACCGTGCCAACGACGCCAAGTAAGATTCCAAGCAGCCAGAGCGTGTTTTGCCACCACTGCAGAGCGAAAAATGCGGCCACCAGCAGATGGGGCAGAGCGGCGAAGATAGCTTGAAGCCAGCTTCCCTGACTATATACTTCGTATATTTGCCGGGCGACAAGTTGCGGGGGACCCATGAGCCGAGTTGCCGTAGCGGTTGCCTGTTTTTCGGAGAGTCCTGATTCTATTAATTCGTGTCTTTTGTCTTCAAGGTGCGTCCGTATTTCACGTACCACATCGCTTTCGATTGTGGTATCAACCCTCAGATAGTTCTTGAGCTTGTCAGTATAATTAGACTTAGCCTGCATTGCCTTAACCAATTGTTGGTTGCACGATTAAAGCCACGGCGGTAGAAAAGTCTTGCCAGACAACTAATCTTTCAGCCAGCGCCTTCTGCCCTTTTGGTGTCATGTAATAGTAGCGTCTTTCCTGGCCGCTGGGCAGTCGTTGCCATTTACCTTGTATAAGCCCGGCCTTTTCCAGCCGGTGTAGAGCCGGATACAGGGTACCTTCTTTGAATTGGAAATAGCCTTTGCTTCTTTTTTCCAGCTCTTTTATGATTTTATAACCATACGTTGGCTGGCGATTAATCAAACTGAGAAGCAAACTCTCAGTGCTGCCTTTGAGTAATTCACGTTCGTAACTCAATTCTATACCTCGCTTAAAATTTCGGGCTTATCTTTAAGAATAGCATCGGCCACCTTTATCGTCAAGTCGAAGCTTCATTTGACAAGGATGGGTTTTAGTTGTATATTATCCCTAGATTGAATCCTCTGGTGGTTAGAGCGAGGTGGCTACACCCGTTCCCATCCCGAACACGGAAGTGAAACGCCTCAGCGCAGACGATACTAGGGAGGCAACTCTTTGGGAAAATATGCCACTGCCAGGGGGTTTTTCTAAGTTCCTTGAAATCAGGAATTCTAACTGCAACAGGCAGTATCCTAAATATTCCGAAGCTTTGACACTTCAAATTAAACGTCCTATAATTCAACTGAACACATCTAGAGAATTAGCAGCAAAGCATAAAGAACAGGATAGACATGGCCAGCAGATTTGAGAAGTTTTCAGAGAGAGCTCGTCGTGCCCTAACTCGTGCCCAGGAAGAAGCACAACGTTTTGGACACAATTACATTGATACCGAGCATATACTGCTGGGTCTGATAGCTGAAGAGGATAGCGTAGCCAGCAAAGTCTTAGCCAACCTGGGCGTACCTCCGAATAAGATAAGGGCGGCTGTGGAGTTTGTTGTGGGGCGAGGAGAGAGGTCAGCAATCGGCGAGGTTGGGCTTACACCTCGAGCCAAAAGGGTGATTGAGCTTGCTGTTGACGAAGCCCGACGTTTGAACCACAGCTATATAGGTACCGAGCATCTCTTGTTAGGCCTGCTGCGCGACCGCGAGGGTGCGGCAGTTGGCGTTTTAGAGAGCTTTGGTGTCACTTTCGACAAAGCCCAAACTGAGATAAACAACGTCTTGAGCCAGAGCGCACCGCAGTCACGGGCCGTTGCCAGAGGTGTCGGGCGGACGCCGGTTCTGGACCAGCTTGGAATCGACCTGACTAATGCATCTCGTGCCGGAAAACTCGACCCCATCATTGGCCGAGAGAAAGAGATTGAGCGAGTTATCCAGATACTGAGCCGGCGCACCAAAAATAACCCGGCGCTTATAGGTGAACCGGGCGTTGGCAAGACAGCCATTGTTGAAGGTCTGGCACATCGTATCGTGGCCGGTGAAGTCCCTGAGACGCTGCAAGGCAAGCGGCTGGTCACTCTTGACATCGGTTCGCTGGTAGCCGGCACGAAATATCGCGGCGAGTTTGAGGAAAGGCTGAAGAAGGTCATTGACGAGATAAAAAGCGCTGGTAATTGCGTGATTTTTGTTGACGAGCTGCATACTATCGTTGGTGCCGGTGCTGCTGAGGGCGCGGTTGATGCTTCCAATATCTTGAAACCGTCGCTGTCACGCGGCGAGCTTCAATGCATTGGTGCTACCACGCTGGACGATTATCGTAAATATATTGAGAAAGATGCGGCACTGGAGCGCCGTTTTCAACCGGTAACCGTGACTGAGCCGACTGTGGAGCAGACACTGGCTATACTCAAAGGAATTAAAGAGCGTTATGAAGAGCATCACAAGCTGGTCATAAGCGATGAGGCGTTGCAGGCCGCGGTGTCTTTAGCTGCTAAGTACATACCTGATCGCTTTCTACCCGATAAGGCTATTGATTTGATGGATGAGGCGGCATCGCGAGTTCGTATTATGCGAGGCGGCATACCTATCGGCCTGGCTGAAGCCAGACGTGCTCTGGAGACTGTACGCAGGGACAAAGAAACTGCCATTTCTTCTAAAGAGTATGAATATGCCGCCGAACTGCGCGACCGTGAAGTCCAACTGGTGAATAAAATCAGTACCATGGAGCAGAAATGGCAGGCAGACCAGCAGCAGGAAAAGCCGGTTGTAAAGGAAGAGGACATCGCTGAGGTGGTCAGCATGTGGACTGGCGTCCCGGTAGTGCGCTTGACCGCGGATGAAACCAGCCGCCTACTGCAAATGGAAGATGCTTTGCATCGACGCATTGTCGGTCAGGATGAGGCTATTACCGTTGTGTCTAAGGCGGTGAGACGTGCCCGGGCTGGATTAAAAGAGCCACGTCATCCTATCGGCAGCCTCATTTTCCTGGGGCCGACTGGAGTGGGCAAGACTGAGCTGGTAAGGGCTCTGGCCGAGTTCATGTTCGGCAGCGAAGATGCCATGATTCGTCTCGATATGTCTGAATTTATGGAGAAACACACCGTGGCTCGACTGGTTGGCGCTCCGCCGGGATATGTGGGCTATGACGAGGGTGGGCAATTAACCGAGGCAGTGCGGCGAAAGCCATATTGCGTGATACTCCTCGATGAGATTGAAAAGGCGCATCCCGATGTCTTCAATATATTGCTCCAGATTTTTGACGACGGTCACCTGACCGATGCTAAAGGGCGCCGGGTTGATTTCCGAAACAGTATAGTTGTCATGACCAGCAATGTTGGCGCCAAACAAATAAAAGGGGTTATGAGCATCGGCTTTGCTGCCAGGTCCGATGAAGACAAGACTCGCCATACTGAATACGATAAGATGAAGGAAAAGGTTCTTGCTGAGCTGAAGACGACCTTTCTCCCTGAGTTCCTGAACCGCATTGACGAGGTGGTCGTTTTCCATTCTCTCAGCAAAGAACAAATCCGCCAAATTGTCGACCTCATGCTCGTCCAGGTGGCTAAGTCGGTAGGCGAGAAGAATCTGAAGCTGGAAATCACCGATGCTGCCCGGGATTTTCTGGGTGAAAAAGGCTATGACCCGACTTTTGGAGCGCGACCTCTGCGCCGTGTTATTCAGAGCGAGGTTGAGGATAAGCTTTCTGAAGCACTGCTAAGAAGTCCGTTACCGGCTGGTACAACGATAAGGGTGGACTATAATGGCCAGGAAATTGAGATTCGGCCGATGCTCACTGAAGAAGGATGGAAACAAGCTATCATTAGCCTGAGTCCAGTCGCTGCCTCATTGGCGGACAATAACATAAATATTGAATACACTCGTGAGGCTAAGGCTCTTCTAAATGAATTAGCTTATGATCCCACTACTCACACTATACGTCCCTTAGTCGAGGTGATCAAGAATGAGATCGAGCCTAAGCTTTCTGAAACGTCGCTCACTAACCCGATGCCGCCGGGCGAAACGACAGTGATATGGGGTGCTGAGCTTATTCGTGCCTGTCAGTACAGTAAGAAGGGATGGGAGAAGATCATTAGTGATCAAATTTCGGCGGCTAAATCATTTGCAGACAAGAACCTAGGTTTTGAAGTCACTGAAGCGGCCGGAGATTATCTGAATCAATTAGCTTTTGATTCCACTAATCATACTGTGCGCTCCGCAAGCGAGGTGATTAAGAATGAGATTGAGCCTGTGCTTTCTGAAATGTTGCGTAGTAATCCTGTGCCAGATGAAACAATGGTGAAGGTAGACTGTAACGAGAAGAGATTTCTAATGCAGTTGATTCTTACTAAGGAGGGGTGGCAGCAGATTATTAGTGACAAGGTTCCAGCGGCTAAATCGCTACAGGATAAGAACATAAGTTTTGAAGTTAGTGAAACGGCGGCGGATCATCTCAATAAATTGGCTTTTGATCCAGCTGACGGTATGTGTATTTTGAGTGAAATAGTTCAGAGCGAGATTGAGGATAAGCTTTCTGGTGCTTTACTCCGTGGCAAGTTCAGTTCTGGAGATACTCTGGTGGTGGATTGTAAAGGTGAGGAAATTGTGATTCAAGCCGCTGCTGGAACTTTGCCAGGGGAGGGGAGATATAAAAGGTGATTTATATCTCCTAAATCTATATTACCGACAGATTGTGTCTAATTAGGGTGGGGCTGATCATAGATTATCACCCCCGCCCTTTTTACTATTTAAATCGGGCATAGGAGTGATTTTTGTAGGGGTATTTGGCAGTTTCCGCCTGTCATTGCCAGCGAATTAATCCCCTTCGGCTCGTCACCACCGGGATTGCCACGGCACTGCGTGTCTCGCAATGACAATAAGGGAAAAGTGAGATTGCCACGACATTGCGTGCCTCGCAATGACGGTAAAAGATATAATAGTGGTGGTTCTGGTATTGCTTGAGGTCAGATAATTTGAATAAGCCGAAGTCCAAGTCTGTCTTTGTTTGCCAGCAGTGCGGCAAAGAAAGTCCTAAGTGGTTAGGCCGCTGCCCCGGCTGCCGGGAGTGGAATAGCTTCGTAGAAACCGTTGTCACCGTCTCCAGTGAAGCAACTACCTGGCTGCCTTCAGAAGAGAACGCTCCGCAGGAGCTTTCCAGGCTGAAAACTGAGACTCATCCCCGACTGAGCTTACCGTTTACTGAGTTCAATCGCGTGCTCGGTGGTGGAATGGTAACAGGTTCTTTAGTCCTGGTCGGCGGCGACCCCGGCATCGGAAAGTCTACCCTGCTGCTTCAAGCCTCATCGGCAGTGGCTAAGGCGGGAGGCAGGGTTGTATATGTTTCGGGCGAGGAGTCAGCGCACCAGATTAAGCTGAGGTCGGAGCGCCTGGGAATAGCTGGCGACAGACTTTACCTTCTACCCGAGACTAACCTTGAAGTAATTTTAGGACGCCTGGGCGAGCTATCACCGAATTTGGTGGTTGTAGATTCTATACAGACCGTTTATATCGAGGAATTAACCGGTGCATCGGGCAGTGTGGGACAGATACGCGAGTGCACCTTGAGACTTATGCGCTGGGCCAAGCGAGCCGGTATTCCGGTCCTTATCACCGGACATGTAACCAAAGACGGCGCTATTGCCGGTCCCAGGGTATTGGAGCATATTGTTGATGTAGTCCTTTATCTGGAGGGTGAGACCTTCAGCAGTTACCGGATATTGAGAAGCACCAAGAACCGTTTCGGCTCCATTAATGAGGTCGGAGTTTTCGAGATGAGCGGCGGCGGTTTAATAGAGGTGGCTAATCCGTCGGAAGCTTTCCTGGCCTCGCATCATGATGGAGCAGTGGGCTCGATGGTAGTGCCCACCTTTGAGGGAAGCCGCCCGCTGCTGGTCGAAATTCAGGCATTAACAACTATGACCGGCTTCGGCCCCCCTCGCCGCATCGCCAACGGAGTTGACTTCAACCGGCTGCTCTTGATAGCCGCGGTGCTCAGCCGTCGCGCTGGGATTAATCTATCCAATCAGGATATCATAACTAATGTTATCGGTGGTATGCATA